>Ga0308169_10001143_pt1 | contig 32375 bp, 29 predicted proteins | sample PhyBR1_2_FD_202139 | JGI IMG/M metagenome (GOLD analysis project Ga0308169, IMG submission 202139) | Phyllosphere microbial communities from UC Gill Tract Community Farm, Albany, California, United States - DLSLSB.R1 | ecosystem: Host-associated > Plants > Phyllosphere > Unclassified | place...
CTGGTCGAAGTTGACGGAGGCGGTGAAGCGGGCGACGAAGGCGTCGACGGGTTCACTGAAGCGGCCGCCCCAGGACTGATTGGTCTTGTCAGTGCTCATGAATTCGCTCGTGATCGGCTGGAAAAGAGTAGCGGTTGAAGGCTGTGGCGGATGATAACAGGGTTGCCGGGGCTGGCGCTGGCAGTGGTCGCCAGGTTTTTCGCAGCGAACGCCAACGGATCCAAAGGGCTTTTCGCATAACGATATTTTTCGATTGAGCAATATCGTCGCGGCAACCGTCTACAGTGGACGGTAAGACTTTGCTTTTTCATCCTGGACGCATCGGATGCACCAAGTAAGGGGGGTGTACATATTGGTCAAATCGAGTGTTAACAAACCCTGTGGCGACGCTGTGCGACAACAGGCCTCGAGCATCGGTCGGCAAGCGCTGGTAAAGATAGGCAACCGCCTCGCGGCACTTTTAGGCCCTCGGACGAGTCTTAGCGTGGATCGCAGTGACGGATGTCACTTCCCCTGTCTACGCTATCCTTGTGCGAGACTCACGCAGGAATCCAGCGCAATATGAATGTCCTGATCGTTGACGACGAACCACTGGCCCGCGAGCGCCTGAGCCGATTGCTCGGTGAACTCGAGGGTTACAGTGTCCTGGAGCCGAGCGCCACCAATGGCGAAGAGGCATTGGCCCTTATCGACAGCCACAAGCCGGATATCGTGCTGCTCGACATTCGCATGCCTGGCCTGGACGGCTTGCAGGTCGCGGCGAAACTGTGCGAGCGCGAGTCCCCGCCCGCGGTGGTGTTCTGCACCACTCGGGACGACTTTCCCCCCGAGGTGTTGCAGGCCGGCGCCGTGGGCTACTTGATCAAGCCTGTTTCCGTCGAGGCGCTGCAAGAGGCATTGCGCAAGGCAGAGCGGCCGAACCGCACGCAACTGGCGGCGCTGACCCGTCCGGCCGCCGAAAGTGGCAGCGGTCCTCGCAGCCATATCAGTGCGCGGACACGCAAGGGGATCGAATTGATCCCGTTGAACCAAGTGGTTTATTTCATTGCTGATCATAAATACGTGACGTTGCGCCACGAAAGCGGCGAAGTGCTGCTGGACGAGCCACTCAAGGCGCTCGAGGACGAATTCGGCGACCGGTTCGTGCGCATTCACCGCAACGCGTTGGTGGCGCGCGAGCGCATCGAGCGGTTGCAACGCACGCCCCATGGGCATTTCCAGTTGTACCTCAAGGGGCTTAACGGCGATGCGCTGATTGTCAGTCGGCGGCATGTCGCGGGTGTGCGCAAGATGATGCAGCAGCTTTAGCGCGGCGCCTCGATGCGTCCTGTTTCCAGGATTGGCGGCCAGGGAGGCCCCGGGGTCGTGATTCAAATCAAAGCGGATTTGGCTGAGCTGTTATTATCTGCCGTATCTTTTAAGTACGGATTGATCCATGTCCCCTCGCGAGATCCGCATCGCCACCCGTAAAAGCGCCTTGGCCCTCTGGCAGGCCGAATACGTCAAAGCCCGCCTGGAAGCGGCCCATCCCGGTTTGATCGTGACGCTGGTGCCGATGGTCAGTCGTGGGGACAAGCTGCTGGATTCGCCATTGTCGAAGATCGGGGGCAAGGGTTTGTTCGTCAAGGAGCTGGAAACGGCCTTGCTGGACAACGAAGCCGATATCGCCGTGCATTCAATGAAGGACGTGCCCATGGATTTCCCCCAGGGCCTGGGTCTCTTCTGTATCTGTGAGCGGGAAGACCCGCGCGATGCGTTCGTCTCCAATACCTATTCCAGCCTTGATGCGCTGCCCGCCGGGAGTGTGGTGGGCACTTCCAGCCTGCGCCGCCAGGCACAGCTGCTGACCCGTCGTCCCGATCTGCAGATCCGCTTCCTGCGCGGCAACGTCAACACCCGCTTGGCGAAGCTCGATGCCGGCGAGTACGACGCGATCATCCTCGCCGCCGCAGGTTTGATCCGCTTGGGTTTCGAAGACCGCATCACCTCGGCCATCAGTGTCGATGACAGCCTGCCGGCTGGCGGACAGGGTGCGGTAGGGATCGAATGCCGCAGCGCCGACGATGAAATCCATGCCTTGCTGGCGCCTCTGCACCACGAAGACACCGCCATCCGCGTATTCGCCGAACGTGCCCTTAACAAACATCTGAATGGTGGCTGCCAGGTGCCGATTGCCTGCTACGCCGTGCTCGAGGGCGAGCAAGTCTGGTTGCGTGGCCTGGTCGGCGATCCCAACGGTGGCACGTTGCTCAGTGCTGAAGCCCGGGCGCCGCGCCGCGATGCCGAGGCGCTGGGTGTACGGGTCGCCGAAGACCTGCTGAGCCAGGGCGCTGACGACATCCTCAAGAAGGTCTACGGCGAGGCAGGCCCCGCGTGACAGGTTGGCGCCTGTTGCTTACCCGCCCAGCGGACGAGTCTCGCGCGCTGGCGGCTGTCTTGGCGGATGCCGGGATATACAGCAGCAGCCTGCCGTTGCTGGATATCGAGCCGATTCCCCTTTCAGCGTCCGGGCAGGCGACTCTCCAGGCCCTGGATCAATATTGTGCCGTGATCGTGGTTAGCAAACCCGCTGCCCGGTTGTGCGTGGAACTGTTGCGCCAATATTGGCCGCACCCCCCGGACCAGCAATGGTTCAGCGTGGGGGCAGCGACCGGCCAGATTCTTGCCGACGCCGGCCTAGGCGTGTCTTATCCCGAAAATGGTGACGACAGCGAGGCCTTGCTTGAACTTGCAGCGTTGCGCCAGGCTATTGACCGGCCCGATCCTCGCGTCTTGATTGTGCGCGGTGAGGGCGGGCGCGGTTTACTGGCGGAGCGTTTGCGCGAGCAAGGTGCTAGTGTCGATTATCTTGAGCTGTACCGGCGCGGCCTGCCGCAATACGGCAAAGACGAATTGCCCGCGAAGGTCGAAGCGGAACGCTTGAACGCCCTGGTGGTCAGCAGTGGGCAGAGCTTCGAGCATCTGCACCGATTGGCCGGTGAAGCGTGGCCCGCCCTGGCGCGGCTACCGTTGTTCGTGCCAAGCCCCAGGGTTGCCGAGATGGCGCGTGCCGCCGGGGCTCGGACAGTTGTGGATTGCCGTGGCGCCAGTGCTGCGGCTTTGCTGGCGGCGTTACGGGAACAATCCGTGCCGTTTTCTAATGCAAAGGATGGACACGTGAGCGAAACAGCCTTGCCAAAAGATCAGGATCAGCCAGCGCTCGATGCTCCGCTTGACGCCAAGGCGCCGATAGCGCCGCGTCGCGGCAACGGACTGGCGATTGTCGCGCTGTTGTTGGGGGCCGCCGGCGTGGCGGTGGGTGGCTGGGGTGTGTGGCAAGTGCGCCACTTGCAAGCCAACACCCAGCAGCAGTCTGCCCAGGTCCAGACGCTCAATGACCAGGCCCAGAACCTCAAGCTCAATGAGCAACGCCTGAGTCAGCGCCTGGAGCAGTTGCCCCCGGCTGAAGAACTGGAAGAGCGACGCCGCCAGGTCGCGCAGTTGCAGGGCGATCAGCAGCGCTTGAACCAGCGCCTGGAAACGGTGCTCGGTGCCAGCCGCAAGGATTGGCGCCTGGCCGAAGCCGAGCACTTGTTGCGCTTGGCCAGCCTGCGCCTTTCCGCCCTGCAAGACATCAGCAGCGCCCAGGCATTGGTGCAGGGCGCGGATGAAATCCTGCGCGAGCAAAACGATCCGGGATCGTTCGCCGCACGCGAGCAACTGGCCAAGACGCTTGCCGCGCTGCGCAGCACCGAACAACCGGATCGCACCGGCCTGTTCCTCCAGTTGGGTGCCTTGCGCGACCAGGTGCTGCAGCTTTCGGAAGTGGCTCCGGAATATAAAGATCGTGGTGAATCCCTGTTGGGCCTGACCGCCGATGGCGATGGTGCCAGCCGTTGGGCGCAGTGGTGGGATCAGATCTCCCGCTATATCCGTATCGATTTCAATGCCGATGAAAACGTTCGTCCACTCCTGGCCGGGCAGAGCCTGATGCAGGTGCGCCTGGCCTTGAGCCTGGCGCTGGAGCAAGCGCAGTGGGCCGCGCTCAACGGCCAGGCGCCGGTCTACACCCAGGCGTTGGCCGAAGCGCGGGATGTACTCAAGAACAACTTCAACCAGGACAACCCGCAAAGCAGGATCATGCTGGAGCGCGTCGTCGAGCTGAGCAAGTTGCCGGTGACCGTGGTCACGCCGGACCTGACCGGCACGTTGAGCGCGGTCCAGGCCTACCTTGAACGTCGCAACGTGAATGCCGAAGATTCCGTCAAGCCGATGCCCAAGGCTGGCGGGCAGGAGACCACGCCATGAAACGCCTCTACGTGATTCTGTTCGTGGTCATCGCTGTCGCCGCCGTGCTGGGCGTGGCGATTGCCGAGCATTCGGGTTACGTGCTCGTGGCGTACAAGAACTTCCGTTACGAAGCCGGTCTCTGGGTCACCCTCGCATTGCTGGCTGTGCTCTGGCTGGTATGGCGCGGTGTGAGCGCCTTGATCGGGCTGGTCACCACTTCCACCGGCGTGGTCAATCCATGGTCGCGACGCAACCGCAGTCGTCGCGTGCAAGTTGCCATCGAACACGGCCAGTTGGACCTGGCTGAAGGTCGCTGGGCCAGTGCCCAGCGGCACCTGCATCGTGCGGCCGAAGCCGAGCGCCAACCCTTGCTGTATTACCTCGGTGCCGCCCGCGCGGCCAACGAACAAGGTCTTTATGAGCAAAGCGACAGTTTGCTGGAGCGCGCCCTGGAGCGTCAGCCCCAGGCGGAACTGGCCATTGCGCTGACGCACGCTCAGTTGCAGACGGACCGGGGCGATACCGACGGTGCCTTGGAGACGCTGCAGGCCATGCATGAACGTCATCCTCATAACGCCCAGGTTCTTCGTCAGTTGCAGCGCTTGCACCAACAGCGCGGTGACTGGTCGGCAGTGATCCGGTTGTTGCCTGAGTTGCGCAAGGACAAGGTACTGCCCCCCGCCGAATTGGCTGAGCTGGAGCGTCGTGCCTGGGGCGAAAACCTTACCCTGGCGGCACACCGCGAAGCCGATGGCAGCGTCGGCTTGCAGTCGCTCAGCCGCGCCTGGCAACAGCTGAGCTCCGCACAGCGCCAGGAGCCGGCATTGGTGTTGGCCTATGCCGAACAGCTCCGGCAATTGGGCGCCCAAGTCGAAGCGGAAGACGTGTTGCGCACTGCCCTCAAGCGCCAGTACGACAGCCACCTCGCGCGCCTGTACGGCTTGGTCCGCGGTGCGGATCCAACCCGTCAACTGCAAGCGGCCGAAGGCTGGCTCAAGGACCATCCGGGGGATCCAAGCCTGCTGCTGACGTTGGGGCGCTTGTGCCTGCAAAACAGTTTGTGGGGCAAGGCCCGGGATTATCTGGAAAGCAGCTTGCGGGCCCAGCGCAACCCCGAGGCCTGCGCCGAGCTGGCCCGATTGTTGGCGCAGCTGGGGGATGCGGAGCGAAGCAACCAGCTCTTCCAGGAAGGGTTGGGGTTGTTGGACGAGCGTTTGCTTGCAGCACCGCTGCCGGTTTCGGCGCAGGCCATTTGAGCGATCACTGAATCGTTGTAGCGTGGGCGTTTGAGATGCCTTCGGTAAAATCCTACAGCTAACTGCGCTAAGTCTCGTTATGTCTGTCGGGAATTCCCTACACCTTTGGTGAAGTGTCCGCACGGGCCTGCCTTGAAAGGCCCGACGGCTTTCCTCTACCGTAACAGCTTGTCTCTTCTGTTACGGAACCGCCATGTCTTTGGCCTGCTCACGCTTCTTGTTTTTCATGGCTTCCATCGCCGCAGCCCTGGCTCTGGGCATCGCCAGTTACCTGGAATACGCGGTCGGCCTGATCCCGTGCAGCCTGTGCATCTTGCAGCGGTTATGCCTGATGGTTTTCCTGGTGAATTGTCTTGGGGCTTGCGTGCAGGGTCCGGGTCGAAAGGGCAGCGTTGTCTATGCCGTCGCGGCGGTAGCATTCGCGTCCGCAGGGTTGATGCTGGCGTGGCGGCAGGTCTTGGTGCAAACCGCTTCGGTTGAGTATTCGCCTGATTGCATGACTCGGTTAAGGGAAGCGGATTCGTGGTGGCATGCCATGAGTCATGTGCTTGAGGGCGCAATCGACTGCACAAGAGTCACCTGGACGTTGTTCGATCTGAGCATGCCCGAGTGGAGCCTGCTGTTTTTTCTTGCCTTGGCTATTTCAATGACCTATCTGCTGTTGCGCCTGGCCTGGGATGCCCTGGTCCGCCCTTTCAGCGACCAGACGTCGCAGTTGGTCAGGGCGTTGGATTAAACACTTGTATGAACTTTATCTCCTGCGTACCTTGAAGCGGTTGTCGTGCGGGCATAATCTGGCCCGCACGTATCATTGGAATTGTGCCACTCGATCATGTTGTGCCTGGTGTGTCCCTGGTTATCCAGGTGTGTTTCGGGCTGCGAGGGGCATGACTCAGAAGGGAAGAAATCACCATGCTCGAAAGTTGTCAGAATGCTCAGGAACGCTGGGGTGGGGTGCATCTGCTGATCGACCGCTGGTTGCAGGAGCGTCACGAACTGGTTCGGGCCTATGATGCTCTTGGCGGCAAGCCCGAAGCGTTGAGTGAAAGCCGCAAGCCTCTGCAGGAGTTTTGTGGTGTGCTGGTGGACTATGTCTCTGCCGGTCATTTCGAGATATACGAACAACTGACGAGCGAGGCCAAGGCCTTCAACGACAAGCGCGGCCTGGAATTGGCCGACACGATTTATCCGCGCATCGACGTCATCACCGAAAAGTTGCTGGCCTTCAATGATCTGTGCGACGAAGGCAAATGCGTGGCGGAAAAATTCAAGGAGCTGGGTGGCTTGCTCCATGAGCGTTTCGAACTGGAAGACTGCCTGATCGAAGTGTTGCACAACGCCCATAAGGAAGAGGCTGCGGTCCAGGCTTGATGACTTCGCGGTAAACAAAAAACGGTGCGCATTGCGCACCTTTTTTTTGCCTCAGGTCGTCGCGCCGAGTAATTCGATTTCAAATACCAATGGCGTGAAAGGCGGAATCACGTCCCCTGCACCTTCGGCCCCATAGGCCAGCGCCGACGGAATCACCAACCGCCATTTCGCACCCACCGGCATCTGCGGCAGTGCACTGCGCCAGCCATCGATCACGCTATCCAGGTTGAACCACTGCGCCTGATGGTTGGAATCGAATACCGTGCCGTCCGGCAGCCGTCCGACATACAGCACTTGGACCTTGCCGTGAGGGCCGGCCTTGCTGCCGCTGCCGGACTTGAGTTCGGTCAGCAGGATCCCATCCGGCAGTTGCTGGACGCCCGGCCGGCTTTTTTCATCGTTGAGAAATTTCTGCTCGGTCTTCAACGCCACTTGGGTCTCGGGTGATGCCGATTGCGCGGTCAGTTGCGCCTGGTGTTCGGCCAGGATCTGTTCGATGCGCTCGTCCTTCAGGGCCAGCGGCTTACCGAGATAGGCCTGTTGCAGGCCTTCGACCAAGGCCCGTATCTGCAAGTCGGGCACGTCTTGGCGCAAGCGTTCGCCAAGGCTCGCGCCGAGGCTGTAGGCCAGGTCGTGGGCATCGTTTGCGTTGGTTTTCTCCGCGGCCTGCGCCATAGGGAAGACCAAGCAAAAGAGTAGAAAAAGGTGACGCGACATGTGTGCTTACTCCGGCCTCGATTCGAGGGATTATGCCAGTGTCGATATCTGTGCAAGCGCATGGCCGTGGCAATGCGGCAGAAGATTTTTTGCGACTTGCAACGCAACGCCATGTGTAGTGTCAACATGCCCTAGCGGCGGTAAGAGCAGAGGGCTAGTATGAGCCGCACCCACGTCAGCCAGGAGGTAAACCATGTCGGCCACCAAGAAGCCTGTAAACACTCCGTTGCACTTGCTCCAACAACTGTCGGGCAGCTTGCTCGAGCATCTGGAAAATGCCTGCTCCCAAGCCCTGGCTGATGCTGAAAAATTGCTCGCCAAGCTGGAAAAACAACGTGGCAAGGCGCAGGAAAAACTGCACAAGTCGCGCACCAAACTGCAAGACGCGGCAACCGCTGGCAAGGCCAAGGCACAAGCCAAGGCAAAAGACGCCGTGAAAGAACTTGAAGACCTGCTCGACTCCCTGAAGGATCGTCAGTCCGAAACCCGCGCCTACATCCTGCAGCTCAAGCGTGACGCACAGGAAAGCCTGAAACTGGCCCAGGGTGTCGGTCGCGTCCAGGAAGCCGTAGGCAAGGCACTGAGCCTTCGTGCTGCGAAGCCTGCCGCTGTATCGGCCAAGAAACCCGTGGCTAAACCTGTCGCTGCAAAAACGCCAGCCAAGGCGCCCGTCAAGCCAGCCGCCAAGGCTGGGGCAAAAGCTGCCAGCAAGCCAGCTGCCAAACCTGCCGTTAAAAAACCGGTTGCTGCCAGTGCAGTAAAACCAGCGGCGAGCAAGCCGGCCGTCAAGGCGGCTGCCAAGCCTGCTGCGAAAGCCACGGCTGCGAAACCTGCTGTCGCCAAACCCGCTGCAAAAGTCGCCGCCAAGCCTGCCGCCAAAACCGCTGCTGCCAAGCCCGTCGCGACGAAGACCGCCGCTGCCAAACCTGCCACTAAAGCAGTTGCCAAACCGGCTGCTGCGAAGCCTGCAGCAGCCAAGCCAACTGCGGCAAAAACCGCTGCGGCCAAACCAGCGACCAAGCCTGCAGCGAAATCGGCAGCCAAGCCAGCTGCAGCCAAAGCGCCTGCCAAGGTTGCGGCGAAACCTGCTGCGAAACCAGCAGCCGCCAAACCAGCAGCGGCGAAACCTGCGGCGGCCAAACCAGTAACGGCCAAGCCGGCCGCTGCCAAACCCGCCACAAAACCAGCAGCGACCAAGCCTGCCGTGAAAAAGCCTGCCGCTGCAAAACCAGCGACTGCTCCGGTTGCCAAGCCTGCCGCGCCAGCGCCTGCTCCTACGGCGACTCCCGCGCCAACGGCCAGCACGCCGGCACCGGCTGTGAATCCGAGCGTTACCGCGGCATCGGGCAGCACTCCACCCCGCGCTTCCTAAGTGTCGGACACCACGACGCGCAGCTGATGCAGCGCGTCGTGGTGAAGGCTGCCGGCGTTTCCCGCCACGCTTTGCAACCATTGACCCGCGCCTGCATGGCGTTCCCTCGGCCAGCCCCCGGCCACTGTCTCCAGTTGCTTCAGTAGTTGCCGCTCGGCCTCCAGCTCCAGTCGCTTGATCTGCTCGCGCAGGCCATTCAGCCTTGCGTCCTCCAGGGCAGCCTCTTTCCATTGAATGCGCAGCGCACGCAATGGCTGTACGACCTGTTCATCCCACGGTTCCGCCAGGTTCCGAAGTTGTTCCAGTCGCGGTTCATCGAACGTCACGCCACGCTGTTCCAGCCATAGCCCGCAGAGCACCAGGCAGACATTTGCGCCGGCTTTCTGTAGCGCCAGGCACGCCGGCTCCACGCCAGGCTTGGCGTAGAGGTCGAGGGAAAAGCTCCACAGATCAGAGGACATCGTGCTACTCGCGCCAGTTGAGAGGGAAGCTGGTAGACTCCGCCGCCATTATGATCCGACTTCAGAACCTGACTTTACAGCGTGGCCCGCAACGTCTGCTAGAAGACGCCGAGCTGACCCTGCACGCCGGCCACAAAGCCGGCCTCATCGGAGCCAACGGCGCCGGCAAATCGAGCCTGTTCGCCTTGTTGCGTGGCGAGCTGCACCCGGACTCCGGCGATTGCTTCCTGCCGGCCGATTGGCGCATCGCCCACATGCGCCAGGAGGTCGATACGCTCGAACGCCTGGCAGTGGATTACGTGCTCGACGGTGACGTGCGCCTGCGTCAGGTCCAGCATGATCTCGCCGCCGCCGAAGCCGCCCATGACGGCGCCGCCCAAGCCCGCCTGCACGCCGAGCTCGACAGCGCCGACGGCTACACCGCTGACGCCCGCGCTCGTAAATTGCTGGCCGGCCTGGGCTTCACCAACGAACAGATGGACCGTCAGGTCGGGGATTTCTCCGGCGGCTGGCGGATGCGCCTGAACCTGGCGCAAGCCCTGATGTGCCCTTCGGACTTGCTGTTGCTCGACGAACCGACCAACCACTTGGACCTCGACGCCATCATCTGGCTCGAAGACTGGCTCAAGGGCTATCCCGGCACGCTGCTGCTGATCTCCCACGACCGGGATTTCCTCGACGCTGTGGTCGATCACGTCGCCCATGTCGACCAGCGCAAGCTCACCTTGTATCGCGGCGGCTACAGCGCGTTCGAGCGGGCTCGGGCCGAGCGCCTGGCGCAGCAGCAACAAGCCTACGAGAAGCAGCAGGCGCAGCGCGCGCACATGGAAAGCTACATCGCTCGCTTCAAGGCCCAGGCCACCAAGGCTCGCCAGGCGCAGAGCCGGATCAAGGCGCTGGAGCGGATGGAAGAGCTGTCGGCGGCCCATGTCGATTCGCCATTCGATTTTGTTTTCCGCGAGTCGTCGAAGATTTCCAGTCCATTGATCGACCTGTCCGATGCACGACTGGGCTATGGCGACAAAACCGTGCTGGAGAAGGTCAAGTTGCAAATGACGCCCGGCGCGCGGATCGGTCTGCTGGGGCCTAACGGTGCCGGTAAATCGACCTTGATCAAGAACCTGTCAGGCGAGCTTGAGCCCTTGGCCGGGCGCCTGACACGCGGTGAAAACACCGTGGTCGGTTATTTCGCCCAGCATCAACTGGATTCCCTCGATTCCAAGGCCAGCCCATTGCTGCACCTGCAACGCCTGGCCCCGACCGAGCGCGAGCAGACGTTGAAGGATTTTCTCGGCGGTTTCGATTTCCGCGGGGCGCGGATCGACGAACCGGTGCTGAATTTCTCCGGCGGTGAAAAGGCCCGGCTGGCGCTGGCGTTGATCGCCTGGGGCCGGCCGAACCTGCTGCTGCTCGACGAGCCAACCAACCACCTGGACCTGGAAATGCGCCTGGCCCTGACCATGGCCTTGCAGGAATTCAGCGGTGCGGTACTGGTCGTGTCCCACGACCGACACCTGCTCAAGAGCACCACCGACAACTTCTTCCTGGTCGCGGACGGTAAAGTCGAAGAGTTCGACGGCGACCTTGAAGACTATGCGCGCTGGCTGGTGGATTATCGTCAGCGCAACGCACCGGTCAGCACCACGCCGGTCAATCCGGACAAGACCGACAAGAAAGCCCAGCGCCAGGCCGCCGCGGCGTTGCGTCAGCAACTGGCGCCACACAAGCGCGAGGCAGACAAGCTCGAGGCCGAGCTGGGCAAGCTCCATGAAAAACTGCAGAAAATCGAAACCAGCCTGGGTGACAGTGGTCTCTACGAGGCAGCGCGCAAAGATGAGCTGCGTGACTTGCTGGCCGAGCAGGCCAAGCTGAAGGTTCGGGAAGCGGAGCTTGAGGAGGCGTGGATGCAGGCCCTGGAGTTGCTGGAAAACTTGCAAGCGGAGCTGGAGGCGCTGTCCTGATGGAAGCGTTGTCCCTGCCCATACCCGTCATGTGGATCGAGCCGATCTGGCTCGGTGTGCAAGTCCTGCTGATCTTGCTGGTAGGTTACGTGGCCCAGCGTTTCGTGGCGCGTGCGCTCACTGGCCTGGGTGAGCGCTACCCGCTGCCGCCCCAGCTGGTCATCATCCTGCGTGGTGCGCTGCGCTGGTTGATCATGGGCAGCGCCGTGCTGGTCGCACTGGAGCGCCTGGGCGTTTCGGCCACGGTACTGTGGACCGCGCTGTCGGGGTTCGTTGCCGTGGCGGCGGTGGCGTTCTTCGCCATCTGGAGCGTGTTGTCGAACCTGCTGTGCGCCATCCTGATCTACACCGTCGGGCCGTTCCGCCTCGGTGACGTGGTCGAGCTGGTGGAAGCCACCGACAAGCCAGGCATCAAGGGCCGGGTGGTGGCGATCAATCTGCTCTACACAACGTTGATCGAACCCGAGGAGCTCGGGACCGGAAGCTCCATGGTGCAAGTGCCCAATACGCTGTTCTTCCAGCGTTCGGTCCGCCGTTGGCGCGGCAGCGAAGCATTTCCGGTTGGCGGGTTCGTCGAATAGCCTTATTTGCCTGGCGCATGAAAAAATCGGTGGTTATCCCCACGGCGGCGCATTAGCTTATTCGTTTCGACGGATCCGGGTTGAGGTGTGCAATGTTGCTAGAAACGTGGCTGGCGTTCTTCGCCGCTTGTTGGGTTATCAGTCTTTCACCGGGCGCCGGTGCCATTGCTTCGATGTCCAGTGGCCTGCGGTACGGCTTCTGGCGTGGCTACTGGAATGCCTTGGGTCTGCAATTGGGCCTCGCGCTGCAAATTGCGATCGTCGCAGCTGGCGTCGGCGCGATCCTTACCGCCTCGGCCACCGCGTTTTACGCCATCAAATGGTTCGGCGTGGCCTATCTGGTCTACCTGGCCGTCAAGCAATGGCGGGCGATCCCCGGTGACCTCAGCGACGATGCGGCCATTCGGCCCATCGGCAAGCCGCTGGCGCTGGTGTTCCGCGGTTTCCTGGTGAACATCAGCAACCCCAAGGCCCTGGTGTTCATGCTCGCCGTGCTACCGCAATTCATCGATCCCCACGCGCCGTTGATCAAGCAATACCTGATCCTGGGCGTGACGATGATTGGCGTCGATCTGATTGTCATGGCCGGGTACACCGGGCTGGCGTCCAAGGTACTGCGCCTGTTGCGTACCCCAAAACAGCAACGGCGGATGAACCGGACTTTTGCCGGTTTGTTCATTGGCGCGGCGGGTCTGCTGGCGACGATTCGCAAGGCTGCGGTGTAGTCCCGGTGGGAAGAAGAGCTTTCGTGGCGAGGGGGGGCTTGCTCCCGCTCGGTTGCGTAGCGACCGCAAAATCTTGGGGCTGCTACGCAGGCCCAGCGGGAGCAAGCTCCCTCGCCACAAAAACTGTATGCGTGCAATGAAGGTCAGCGCAGGATCACCGGCGCCGTATCCCGCGGCAGGTTGTTGCGCTGCACAGGTTCGCCGGCTTGCTCATGGATCGGGCCGCCGAGCTGTTCGCTCAACTGCCGTGCCACATCTTCCCCCAGCGCCTTGGACACTTCACGCACGACCCGTGGACGATTGAGGCTGATGCGTACGTCCCGGTGGTTCGCCAGCTTGGTGTCCTGGCCTTCGCCCATGGCGGTGAAGGCCGAGGTGATCTCGAAGGTCTTGGTATTGATCAGACTGAAATCCGCCACCAGCGTCAGGGCAAGCACCGCAGAGTAGCTGTCGGCAGTGCCCAGCTCGTTGATGTCGCGGGTGAAATCGATGTCCGACACGGTGCCGAACAGCACGTAGTCGGCCCCCTTGAAGTTCCCCGCCTTGATCCGCTTGATCACGTCATAGACGTCGCCCTTCGACGATGCGGTATATGGCGTGCCCTGCACCAACTGGAACATCCCGCTGCGCAGGATCTCGCCCTTGATATCACCGGTGAACTTGCGCAGCTCGCCCTGTTCGATGTAGCTGCTGGTGGCCTCCATTTCGTCGTAGCTCGACGAAGCGCTGGCGGTGTATCCATTCGCCTGGAAATTGCTCTGGGCTGAAACCGTGTGGATGTATTCCTCCACGCGCTCCTGATAGGCGAGGTCAGTCACCGCGACTCTTGGGGCCGCCTGCGTGCTGAAGGCGCAAGCCAGGGCCATCATGCCGATCCATGTGCGCATGGCTTATCGCTCCGTGGTCTTGCGGATTTCTTTTTCGTCCATCCATTCGGCCAGGCCGCTTTCGACGTCGATCAGTTGCAGGCTGAATTTGTAGAAGACGTCCTTGTAGTCTTCGCTGCGCTTGACGATGGAGCTGATGGAACCCTCGATGCGGTATTTGGCCGCGATCATGTTGCCGGTCTTGGCCACGGTGCTCTTTTTGTACAAGCCACTCTGGTTCTGTAGCTTGAGCTGGTCGACCTGGCTGTCCATGGCGTTGTTGTCGCTGGCAAAACGCGCCGCGCCGGTCTTCATCAGCTGGGTCTTGATGCTGGTAGTGATTTCACGGGTATCGATGTACTCGCTGGTCTTGTTCTTCACGTCATAGACCTGAACCACTGGACGACCCTGCAGGACGCCGGACTGGGCGAGGGAGCGGGTCATCGACTCGGCGATCATCTGCAGGTCGGTGGAGCCGAACTCGTTGGTCACGGTTTCCACGGCCTTGGTGTCGCCATAGCTGATGTTCTTGTTGCCCAGTACCGGCGAGTTGTTGGCGCAACCGCTGACGAGCAGGGCGGCGAGGGCGAGGGAGGAGATGCGTAGGAACATGTGTGGGCTCTCGAAACTGAATAAAGGATAAGGCGTCACTCAAACTTTTGTGGGAGCGAGCTTGCTCGCGATGGCGCTGTACCAGTCGAACCATTCAGGCTGAACGAACACTATCGCGAGCAAGCTCGCTCCCACAGTTTTTCGCATCTCAAGGGGTATTGATTTCCAAGCGGAAATCCACGGCCTTGGGTGTCGGTGCGATGGCCGGCAGGAAACGGGTCTGTTCGCCGTACAGCGTCAGGCTTTTCCAGCTTTCCTCTTCTGCGATCGGAAAACCTTCCGGCCCGAGCCAGGCAAAGCGGTAGTACATGTTCTTGTTGTTGAAGCTGGTATTGCTCAACTGCGCGTTGACGGTCATGTAGCCGTTTTCCCGGGCGACGCGCATGGCGCCGACCACGATGTTCTTGGTCTTGCCCATCGCCACGACCTTGCTGGCGGCGCTGCCCGGCTCCGGCGGCGGTGGGGTAGCGCAGCCGGCCAGCAAGGCCAGGGCGCCGACGGCGATCAGTTTTAAACGCATGTGAACAAGACTCCGTTCTTAAGGTTGTTTGAGAGCGATGGCGGTGGGATTGGCGCTCGGGATGACTTGGGCCGCCAGGCCGCCGGCGAAAACCTGGTTGCCCACCGCGCGCAGGGTGATGACTTGGTAACGCTGATCGACCTTGACCTTCACCACCGAGCCGCCTACAGCGCTTGGCAAGGTAACCTGGTGCTCACCCTTCTTCAGGCGCAGCCGCACCACTTGGGTGTAGTCCGGCAGGGTGCGCCAGGTCCGGGTATCCGCGCCTTCAAGCACGGCCGAGGTAATGCCCACGGCCAGGCCGGCCAGCGGATTGGTTTCGTTGATCTGTTTCTGCGCCACGCCACGGGTCACCGCCCGCACGGTTGTGCGCAGGATGATTCCCGGCATGTCATCACGCAGGGCGCGGCGGGACATGGCAGTGGTGCTGTTGAGCTGGGTCAGGTCCAGTTGACGGCCGTCGACGCCGATCTGGGCGAAAGTCGCGGTGGAGGTGTCCGGCTTGATCAGCGGGAACGACAGCGGTGTGATCACCACGTTGCCACTGATGGGCAAGGGCAGCGGGATGCGGATCGAATCCCGGGACGGCGCAAGGCCGCTCTGCACCACGATCAGGATATCGCTGTCGTCGCTCTTGGCGGCAGGCTTGTCCAGATTGAGCAGCGCTTGTTCCAACAGCGGAGTATTGGGGCGCAGCTCGGCGGCTTTGCGATAACCCGGCGCGGCCAGGTCTTTTTCGCCCAGGGCTTCATAGACGAAACCCGCCAGGTAGTGGCTGAACGCGCTCTGGTAGCTGTTCTTCAGGCTGACCACTTCCGGCGCGTCCAGGCTGGCGACCGGATAACCCTTGAGGTCCTTGTATTCGGTCTTGACCCCTTGCTTCTCGGCGTCTTCCTCGCGCTTGAGGTATTCCTTGTCGCGCAGGTCGGCAATCACCGCTTCGCGCTCGTGGGTCTTCTTGATCTGCGTCCGCGCGCCGTCGAAATCATTCACGGCCAGCAGGTTCAGGGCCATCTGCGTGGTGAGCATGACCTTTTCATAGTCATAGCCCTCGTAGCGCCTGACCTTGTCGTTGACCAGAAAGCTGCCGAACTGCGCGAGGTACTTGGCGGTGTCGAGCTTGACCGCGTCTTCCCATTGTCCGACCTGTTGGTCGGCGCTGGTCCAGGCCGTCTGGCTGCCGGACAGATCACCCTTGGCCCGCAGCAGCTCACCCTTTTCGAAGAAATAAAGCAGGTCTTTGTCCTGGCTGGCGTTGTTCTTTTCCAACAGGGTCAATGCGGCGTCGACGTTGCCGGAGGCCAGTTGCTGATTGGTCTGGGCCAGCTCACTGTCGTAGTTGCGGAAGGCTGAACAGCCGGACAGCAAGGTGATCGCACCAAGGGCGACCGAAAAAACGGCACGGGATGCCATGAACATTTCTTCCCTGAATAGCAGCCTGGGTGTGCGGGTCGGGCTGAGGCGATCCACGGACAGGCCTTGGGGGCGCCGTCGGTTCCTCGGAGCGAGGAGCGCTTATGCCGTTCGTTAATAAGAAGGCGGCGCATTATAAACAGCGCTTTGGTATGAGTAGTGGCTTTTTAATCTCTAAATGATGTTTTTGTGATGTCATCTCCAAAGCGTGAATATCCGATGAAAAAGCGTGGCTTATACGCATCGGGACTTGAGCCAAACGCATTGGAAGTGAACAATGTGTTACTTCTTATTTCCAATCGAGAGTCATTCATGACTGCCCCGTTTCGTTTCCTGGCTTGGCTAGCGCTGCCATTGCTGGCGCTGTGCAGCGCCGACTTGCTGGCCGATACCGTCGAAGGCGCTCCCAAGGCGCTGCATCTGCTGGATTACATCGGGGCGGATTACCCGGCGACTGTCGAGGCGGGAAAAGTCATCGACGATTCCGAATACCGCGAGCAATTGGAGTTCACCGGGGTATTGGAGGGCTTGATCGGCGCATTGCCAGCCAAGCCGGAAAAAGCTGAATTGGCTCAAGGCATCGATACCTTGCGCAAGGCGATGACGGAACGCCAGGAGGGCGGCGATGTGGCTCGCATGGCGCGGCAATTGGGCGCAAGGCTCGCGGTCGCGTACGAAGTCAGCCAGGCGCCGATCATTACGCCGGACCCGACACGCGGCGCGCCGCTGTATGCGCAGAATTGCTCGGTCTGTCATGGCGACAGCGGTGCCGGTGACGGTCCGGCGGGTGTTGGCCTGGAGCCGCCACCCTCGAACCTGCGTGACGGTCGACGTCTTGATCGGCTGAGTCTCTATGCGATCTACAACACCCTGGGCATGGGTATCGAGGGCACGGACATGCCAGCGTTCGCCGATCAACTCGATGATCGGCAACGCTGGGACCTGGCCACCTACATCGCCAGCTTCAGCGCTGACCCGGTCGCCGCCAAAGGCGAGCTGACCTACAACCTCGCCGATCTCGCTCGCCAGACCCCGACTGAAGTCCTGGCTGCCCAGGGCCCTGCCGCGGCTGCGACGTTCCGTGCCCAACGCGCCCAACCACCACAAGTGCAGCGTGGGCCGGGGCAGTTGCTCGACTACACCGCCGCCACGTTGGACAAAAGCATCGCGGCGTACCGTGCCGGCGATCATGACCAAGCCTATGACCTGTCGGTAGCGGCCTACCTGGAAGGTTTCGAGCTAGTGGAAAGCTCGCTCGACAACGTCGACCCCAATGTGCGCAAAGACACCGAAAAGGCCCTGATGGCGTTCCGTCAGTCCTTGCAGGACGGCTTGCCGGTGGCGCAGGCCGAACAACGCCTGGACGCGGCCAAGGCGAAATTGAAGGAGTCCGCCGGCCTGCTGGGCGGCGATGGCTTGAGCTGGTCGCTGAGCTACATCTCCGGCTTGCTGATCCTGCTGCGCGAAGGTCTGGAAGCGATCCTGGTCCTGGCGGCGATCCTGGCGTTCTTGCGCAACACCGGCCAGCAATCGGCGGTGCGCAGCGTCAACATCGGCTGGGGACTGGCGCTGCTGGCCGGTCTGGCGACGTGGGGGGTGGCCGCGTATGTGATTGATGTCAGCGGCGCGCAGCGGGAATTGCTCGAAGGCGCGACGGCGCTGTTCGCCAGCGTGATGGTGCTGTGGCTGGGTGTGTGGATGCACGACCGGCGTCACGCAGCGGCCTGGCAGGATTACATCAAGAGCAGCCTGGTGGGCGGTGGTGGTCGTTTCGGTTTTGCGGTCCTGGCGTTTTTCTCGGTCTACCGCGAACTGTTCGAAGTGATCCTGTTCTACGAGACCCTGTGGCTGCAGGCCGGTCCCGCCGGGCACAACGCGGTGCTGGCTGGCGGCGCGTCGGCGCTGGTGTTGCTGGTGGGGTTGGCCTGGGTGATCTTGCGCGGCTCGGCGAAACTGCCGCTGGCGCTGTTCTTCAGCATCAACGCCGCGCTGCTGTGTGCGCTGTCGGTGGTGTTTGCCGGCCATGGTGTGAAGGCACTGCAGGAAGCCGGCATCTTCGGCACGCGACCGGTGGCTTTCTTCGACTTCGACTGGCTGGGCATTCATGCCGATGCTTATTCGCTGGCGGCCCAGGCGCTGGCGATCACTGCGATCGTTGTGCTGTACGGACGCAGCTGGGTGGTAGAGAAACGTCGGGTCCAGGTTTCCTGAAGCCCTTTCGCGAGCAGGAGGTAGGCTGTCCATTGTGGGAGCGAGCCTGCTCGCGAAGCTTTCAAAGAGGAACAACCCTGATGCGCGTATGGATCGATGCAGACGCCTGCCCCAAGGCGGCGAAGGAGCTGGTGGTCAAGTTCGCCTTGAAGCGCCAGTTCGAGGTGGTGCTGGTGGCCGGGCAACCGCAGATCAAGCCGGGGCTGGCCCTGGTGAAGCTGATCGTGGTGCCGAGCGGTCCTGATGCGGCGGATGATTACCTGGTGGAGCATGCCGTGCCCGGTGAGTTGGTCATCTGCAGCGACGTGCCACTGGCTGATCGCCTGGTGAAGAAGGGCGTCGCCGCCCTGGACCCCAGGGGCAAGGAGTTCGACGCGCAGAACATGGGCGATCGACTGGCGGTGCGCAACCTGTTCGCTGACTTGCGTGAACAGGGACAAGTCGGCGGCGGGCCGGCGGCGTACAGCGAGCGGGACAAGCAAGGGTTTGCCAATGCGCTGGATCGGATATTGACGCGGTTGGCTCGCTTGTCCTGATTCTCGTGGATCCCCTGTGGGAGCGAGCTTGCTCGCGATTGCGTCCGTCCTGCAGCATATGCATCGCTTGACACACCGCTATCGCGAGCAAGCTCGCTCCCACAGGCCCCACAGGAAAGGGGTTGGCGAGTCAGGCATCGTTCTCGTGCGTCAATTCCAACACCCGATCCACCAGTTTGTTGATGCCCGAGGCGGCTTCACTGATGTTCTGCGCCAGCATGTAGGCGGGTGTGCTGACGAGTTTGCGCGCGGTGTCCTCGACGATATCGGTGACCAGGCATTCTTCATGGGTGCCGCCCATCTTGGTCACGGCGGCGGCCGTGTCGGCATCCGTGCCGATGGTGCAATTCACTCCCGGGCCGTAGATTTTCGCCGCCAAGGCCGGAGAAATGCACATCAGCCCCACCGGTTTTCCGGCCTCGGCAAAGGCTTCGGTCAATGCCAGGACATCCGGCTGGACCGTGCACCCGGCACCTTCAACGGCAAAGTTCGACAGGTTTTTCGCCGAGCCAAAACCACCGGGTACGATGAGCGCGTCGAAATCTTCGGCCCTGGCTTCGCGCAGGTCTTTCACATTGCCCCGGGCGATGCGCGCCGACTCCACGAGCACGTTGCGGCTTTCGGGCATTTCTTCGCCGGTCAGGTGGTTGATGACATGCAATTGGGCAATGTTTGGCGCAAAGCATTGAACCTGCGCGCCGCGCTGGTCGAGACGCAACAGCGTGATCACGCTTTCGTGGATCTCTGCGCCGTCATACACGCCACAGCCGGAAAGGATCACTGCAACTTTTTTGCTCATGGGCTTTTCTCCAGATTCATGGCGTTAAATGTCTACTAATTTGTCACTCGTTGCCATAGGGGGATCTGGCGGCTACACCTAATCTGCCGACTTCTCCCGCCTTGCCTGCCCAGGTCGCGTCATGAACTTCATCCTGTATGCCGTGCCGTTTTTCTTCGTGTTGATCGCGGTTGAGTTGCTGGCTGATCGCTGGCGTGGCGTGAGCCACTATCGCCTGGCGGATGCGATCAACAGCTTGAGTGCCGGGGTGCTGTCGACCACGACGGGGTTGCTGACCAAAGGCGTTGGACTGGTGACGTACGCCTTTGCGTTGGAACACTTGGCAATTATCGAGCTGCCTGCCGATAAAGCCTGGACCTGGGTGTTCGCCTTCGTGTTCTACGACTTCTGTTATTACTGGCTGCACCGCATGGGGCACGAGCGCAACATTCTCTGGGCGGCTCATTCGGTGCATCACCAGAGCGAGGACTACAACCTCTCCACCGCGCTGCGCCAGACCAGCACCGGTTTCCTGCTGAGCTGGATTTTCTATCTGCCGCTGGCGGTCCTGGGCGTGCCGCTGGTGGTGTTCATCAGCGTCGCGGCGTTGAATCTGCTGTACCAGTTCTGGGTCCACACCCAGCACATTCCCAAGCTCGGCTGGCTGGAGTGGTTCTTCGTCACGCCGTCGAATCATCGTGCCCACCATGCACAGAACCCTCTCTACATGGATCGCAACTACGGCGGGGTGTTCATTATTTGGGACCGTCTGTTTGGCAGCTTCCAGGAAGAGGATGATCGAGAACCGGTGATCTTTGGCGTGACCACGCCGCTGGCGAGCTGGAATCCGTTGTGGGCCAACCTGCAGTTTTATACACAATTGTGGGCTGATGCGCGGCGGGCCGGGCGCTGGCGGGACAAGCTGCGGATCTGGTTCATGCCCACCGGTTGGCGGCCGGCGGACGTCGCAGCCAAGTATCCGCTGATCAAGCCGGACCTGGGCCAGTTCCGCAAATTCGAGGTGGCGCTGGAACCTCGCCAGCAGGGATATGTGGCGCTGCAGTTCTGCCTCTACATCGCCTTGGGCAGCTATTTGATGAACCTTGAACACAGCCTGCCGGTCGCCGCCCTGATACTGGGTTGGGGCGCGGTGGCGTTCGGTCTGTTCGTGTTGGGCGTGGCCCTGGAGAATCGCCCTTGGGCGCTGAAGCTGGAACTGCTGCGGCTGGCTTCGAGCTTGCCACTGGTGTGGCTGGCACCGATGATCGGGCTTTGGCCGGCCAGTCCGCTGGCCTGGGTGGGGGTGTTCTGCTATTGCCTGCTCAGCGGTATCGGGCTGTATTGCTGCCGCAGCCGGTTTACTCGTTTGGCGTCGTAGGTGTGCCGGACCGGCTCTGTTCCTGGCGCTCGGCTTCAAGGACCTTCCTGGCCAGTCGCGCATTCTTGATGCGCCGACGCAGCCACAAGCCCAAGCCCAGCAACAGCAGGGCACCGAGCACCCACAATTCGTATTTCTTGATGCTGCCCAGCATGCCTTCGAGCACCGCGCCGAAGTGGTACGCGGCGGCGGCCAGCGCCGTGGCCCAGATCGCCGCGCCGATACCGTTGAGCAGCAAGTAGCGGCCAGGCGGATAGCCCGACAGGCCGATGGCCACCGGCATCACCGTGCGCAGGCCGTAGACGAAGCGAAAGCTCAGTACCCAGATGTCCGGATGCTTGCGGATATGTTCCAGCGCCCGATCACCCATCAACTGCCAGCGCGGCTTGCGCGCCAACAGCTTGCGTCCGTGCTTGCGCCCCAGGAAATACCACAGCTGATCGCCCGCGTAGCTGCCGCAAAACGCCACGACCACCACCAGGTTGATGTCCATGTAGCCACGGAACGCCAGGAAACCTGCGAGCACGAGGATGGCAAAGTAGCCGAAGTCATGCAGAAATTGTTGGAGCATTGTCTGGGTGCTGGCGAAATGAACGCGCAGCCTAACCCTTCAGGCACATTCAGGAAAGTATCGAAATGTGTCTCGACGTTAACATTTCCTACAGAAGACAATGACTGCGACTACCGGTCACGCCTACGCACAACTGTCATACGTTCGTCATAATGGCCGCTTATAACTGTCACGCTCGCCCGTCTGCGGGCTCAGGAGTCTGCCGTGAGCTTTACCCCTGCCAATCGTCTGTTTCCCGCCACCCGTCTGCGTCGCAACCGTCGCGATGATTTCTCTCGTCGGCTGGTGCGTGAAAACGTCCTGACGACCAACGACCTCATCCTGCCCGTGTTCGTGCTGGACGGGGAGAATCGTCGTGAAGCGGTGGCTTCGATGCCCGGCGTGGAACGCTTGACCATCGACCTGCTGCTCGAAGCCGCAGCCGAGTGGGTCGAGCTGGGAATTCCGGCGTTGGCGCTGTTTCCGGTCACGCCAGCTGAACTCAAGTCCCTGGACGCCGCCGAAGCCTGGAACCCGGAGGGCATCGCCCAGCGCGCGACCCGTGCCCTGCGCGAGCGTTTCCCCGAGCTGGGCGTGATCACTGACGTTGCCCTGGACCCGTTTACCACCCACGGCCAGGACGGCATTCTCGATGAAGATGGCTACGTGCAGAACGACGTCACCGTCGATGCGCTGGTCAGGCAAGCGCTGTCCCACGCCGAGGCCGGCGCGCAGGTGGTGGCGCCGTCCGACATGATGGACGGCCGTATCCAGGCAATCCGCGAAGCCCTGGAAGTGGCCGGGTATGTGAATGTGCGCATCATGGCCTACTCGGCCAAGTACGCCAGCGCCTACTACGGTCCTTTCCGCGATGCCGTCGGCTCCGCCCTGAACCTGGGCAAGGCCAACAAGGCCTCCTATCAGATGGACCCGGCCAACAGCCATGAAGCCCTGCACGAAGTGGCTGCTGACTTGTCAGAAGGGGCAGACATGGTCATGGTCAAGCCGGGGATGCCTTATCTGGACATTCTTTATCGGGTCAAGGATGAGTTCAAAGTGCCGACCTTTGTTTATCAGGTCAGCGGCGAATACGCGATGCACATGGCCGCGATACAGAACGGCTGGTTGAACGAAGGGGTGATTCTCGAATCCCTGACCGCTTTCAAACGCGCGGGCGCTGATGGCATCCTGACTTACTTTGCCGTGCGCGCCGCCCAATTGCTTCGAGAGCAGAAATAGCCTCCCAGGAACTTGCGATGAATACCGAAGGACTCACAGAAGTTGCCGTAAAAGACGCTCAGCCCGTGGTCGAGCAGGTCGCCGAAACGCCGCCAGAGCTGGAGCCGGCTCCACCGGTCGTGCCTGAGGTGGCCCCAGCGCCAGCGATTGCGATCCCCAACCTGGATGACAGCAGTCTGTACATCCACCGCGAGCTGTCGCAACTGCAATTCAACATCCGCGTGCTGGAGCAGGCGCTGGACGAGTCCTATCCGCTGCTGGAGCGGCTGAAATTTCTGCTGATTTTCTCCAGCAACCTGGACGAGTTCTTCGAAATTCGCGTCGCCGGCCTGAAGAAACAGATCACCTTCGCCCGCGAGCAGGCCGGTGCCGACGGCCTGCAACCGCACCAGGCCCTGGCGCGCATCAGCGAGCTGGTCCACGGCCATGTGGATCGCCAATACGCGATTCTCAACGACATCCTGTTGCCTGAGCTGGAAAAGCACCAGGTGCGCTTTATCCGTCGCCGCTACTGGACCACCAAGCTCAAGACCTGGGTGCGCCGCTATTTCCGCGACGAGATCGCGCCGATCATCACCCCGATCGGCCTCGACCCGACGCACCCGTTCCCGCTGCTGGTGAACAAGAGCCTGAACTTCATCGTCGAACTGGAAGGCACGGCTGTTGCCGCGGATCATCCGCGTGCCGGAAGACGTCGGCGGCCCGGGCGACAACTACGTGTTCCTGTCGTCGATGATCCACGCCCACGCCGATGACCTGTTCCAGGGCATGAAAGTGAAGGGCTGCTACCAGTTCCGCCTGACCCGAAACGCCGACCTGTCGGTGGACACCGAGGACGTCGAAGACCTGGCCCGCGCCTTGCGCGGCGAGTTGTTCTCCCGTCGCTATGGCGATGCGGTACGCCTGGAAGTGGCCGATACGTGCCCGAAACACCTGTCCGACTACCTGCTCAAGCAATTCAACCTGCATGAGACCGAGTTGTACCAGGTCAATGGCCCGGTGAACCTGACGCGTCTGTTCAGCATCACCGGCCTGGACAGCCATCCGGAGCTGCAATACACGCCGTTCACCCCGCAGATCCCGAAACTGCTGCAGAACAGCGAGAACATTTTCAGCGTGGTCAGCAAGCAGGACATCTTGCTGCTGCACCCCTTCGAGTCGTTCACGCCTGTGGTCGACTTGCTGCGCCAGGCCGCCAAGGACCCTCATGTATTGGCGGTGCGCCAGACCCTGTACCGCAGCGGCGCCAACTCGGAAATCGTCGATGCGCTGGTGGATGCGGCGCGAAACGGCAAGGAAGTCACGGCGGTGATCGAGCTGCGCGCACGCTTCGATGAGGAATCCAACCTGCAATTGGCCAGCCGCCTGCAAGCGGCGGGCGCGGTGGTGATCTACGGCGTGGTCGGCTTCAAGACCCACGCCAAGATGATGCTGATCCTGCGCCGTGAAGCCGGCGAGATCGTGCGTTACGCCCACTTGGGCACCGGCAACTATCACGCCGCCAACGCCCGTCTCTACACCGACTACAGCCTGCTCACTTCCGACGACGCCCTGTGTGAAGACGTCGGCAAGTTGTTCAGCCAGTTGATCGGCATGGGCAAGACGTTGCGCATGAAGAAGCTGTTGCATGCGCCATTCACCCTGAAAAAGGGCATGCTCGACATGATCACCCGGGAAACGCAATTCGCCTTGGACGGCAAGCCTGCGCACATCATCGCCAAGTTCAACTCGCTGACCGATCCGAAGATCATCCGTGCGTTGTACAAGGCCAGCCAGTCGGGCGTGCGCATCGACCTGGTGGTGCGTGGCATGTGCTGCCTGCGGCCGGGCATCCCCGGGGTCTCCCATAACATCCACGTCCGCTCGATCATCGGGCGCTTCCTGGAGCATACGCGGGTGTTCTACTTCCTCAACGGCGGTGAGGAGCAGATGTTTTTGTCCAGCGCGGATTGGATGGAGCGCAACCTCGACAAGCGGGTCGAGACCTGCTTCCCGGTGGAAGGCAAAAAGCTGATCCTGCGGGTCAAGAAGGAGTTGGAGAGCTACCTCACCGACAACACCCACAGCTGGAGCCTGCAGTCCGACGGTCGCTACATCCGCAACACGCCGACCGGCAACCAGAACCCGCGCAGCGCCCAGGCAACCTTGCTGGAGCGCCTGAGCAGCCCGGTGTTGGCGGTTCGTTAAGTCCTGCGGAGTGCGCTCCCCCTGTGGCGAGGGAGCTTGCTCCCGCTGGGGCTGCGAAGCGGCCCCAAATCCGAGGTCGTGATCCGTCAATCAAATCATCGCAGCCGCTCTTGGGAGGGCTTCGCCCTCCAGCGGGAGCAAGCTCCCTCGCCACGGAGGCTGCGCAGGGCTCAGTGGATGTTCAGCACAATCCCGACCCGGGTCAGCCATTCGGCTTCCTGGGCGAAGTCCGCCTGGGTCAATTGGTTCTCTTCCAGCCAGTTTTCCGGAAACAGCACATCCAGCTGGGCGCCGTCGGCGTGCAGGGTGACCTGGGGCATTTCCTGGGTGCCACGGATGTGGTGGAACAGAATCGCAAAGCGCAGCAGCACGCACAGGCGAATCAGCTTGATGCCGTCATCGCCGAACTCGGCAAACTTATCCTTGGGAATATTGCGGCGGTGGCCACGCACCAACAGCGCGAGCATCTGTTGGTCCTCCCGGGAAAACCCGGCCAGGTCCGAGTGCTCGATCAAATAGGCGCCGTGCTTGTGGTAGTGATAGTGGGCGATGTCCAGGCCCACTTCGTGCACCTTGGCGGCCCAGCCCAGCAGTTCACGCCAGACTCCGTCGTTCAGGTCCCAGTCGTCGGCCACCTGGTCGAAAGCATGCAACGCCTTGCGCTCGACCCGCGCGGCCTGTTCCTGATCGACGTGATAACGCTCCATGAGCGAGCCCAGGGTGCGTTCCCGGACGTCTTCGTGGTGATGACGACCCAGCAGATCGTAGAGCACGCCTTCGCGCAGGGCGCCCTCACAGTGATCCATGCGTTGCAGTTCCAGGGCATCGAAGATGGCTTCGAGGATCGCCAGGCCTGCCGGGAAAATGGCCCGGCGATCAGGCTTGATGCCTTCGAAATCGATCTTGTCCGCTTCGCCGAGCTTGAACACCTTGCGCTTGAGCCAGGCCAGGCCCTCGGCATTGACCTCACCGCTGCCATGGCCGCCGGCCTTGAGGGCCAGGCCGATGGCGCGAATGGTGCCCGAGGAGCCAATGGCTTCATCCCAGGTCAGGCGATGCAAGGCATGTTCGATGCTCATGATTTCCAGGCGCGCCGCCGTGTAGGCCTGGGCATAGCGGGCCGGCGTGATCTTGCCGTCGCGGAAATAGCGCTGGGTGTAGCTGACGCAGCCCATCTGTAGGCTTTCGCGCAGCAGTGGTTCGAAACGCTGGCCGATGATGAACTCGGTACTGCCGCCGCCGATGTCCGCCACCAGGCGCTTGCCCGGCGTGTCGGCCAGGGTGTGGGAGACGCCGAGGTAGATCAGGCGGGCTTCTTCACGGCCGGAGATGACTTCCACCGGATGGCCGAGGATCTCTTCGGCACGGCGGATGAATTCGCCGCGGTTGCGCGCCTCGCGCAGGGCGTTGGTGCCAACGATCCGCACCGCGCCCAGGGGCATGCCGTTGATCAATTGGGCAAACCGCTTGAGGCAATCGAGCCCGCGCTGTATGGATTCTTCGCTCAGTCGGCGCTCTTCGTCGATGCCGGCGGCCAGTTGGACCTTTTCGCCGAGTCGCTCAAGAATGCGAATTTCCCCGTTCTGGGCTTTGGCGACGACCATGTGGAAGCTGTTGGAGCCCAGGTCAATGGCAGCGATCAGGGACAGATTCTTGGCTTGGGATGGCGGCATGGTCAAAAAGTCTCGGTCGATAACCTTGCCATCCTGCCACGATCGACCGCCGCCGCCAACGGATGCCGCTGAGGTTGGGACGCAGACCGGCGGTTTGTAGGGCGTTTCTGAAGGCGGTTATGAGGAAAAACGCTATAGGACGAAATTAATCTTTGTTCCGTGGTACCTGTTTCCTACAACAACTAACGATGCCTCCTACTTATCTTTAGGTTTTTTTTCGAAATACTTTCGGCCGGCAATTCCGCCGTGATGTTAGTGCAACTGTTGAAACTTCAGGATGAGGTGAGCATCGAGCTGGATGTGAAGGACAGGGATTTCCAGGCATTGCAAGACTGGCATCAACTCAAGTCATTCAGAGGAACTGTAAATGCGCAATAAATATGGATTGGCAGCCATCAGCCTTCTCACCCTGGCCTGCGCCAATGTTCAGGCGGCTGATCTGCAAGTGACTGGCAGTATTGTTCCTGGCAGTTGCTCGCTGAATATTCCTACGTTGGCTGTCGATTACGGGCGAATCAACGCCATGGACCTGAGTCCGATTGATTATACAAAACTGGATAAGTTGAATACGGCGTTCAACATTACCTGTGATGGCCCGACCCTTGTAGGTCTAACCGCCAGCGACAACCGGGCAGCCAGCAGGAAGCACGAAGCCATGGTGGTCATTGATCCAGCGCTGGCTTCTTCACTCAACAGCTTTGGCTTGGGGACAAACGCGGACGGTGAAAAAATCGGTGCCTACAGCCTTCATGTCCGCAATTATTCGGTAGATGGGGGTACTGCTTTCAGGACTATTTTGACCGGAAATTCGGGCGGCTGGTTTAGCGCTAACGATTTCCTGCGTAGCCAGCCCCAGTATCGCCTCACTTGGGCGGCAAATACTTTTAATGTTCCGCATCTTTTGACAACCGTCGCCGGCGAACTGGAAATCGAAGCCGCCATCAACAATACAACCGAGCTTGCTATTCGGGATGACCTGCAAATAGATGGCAGTGCAACACTGGAATTGACCTACATCTGATGTCGGTGCCAGCCCCGACCCCGGGGCTGGTTCTTTATTGGATATATCGGCCCTGTGCTGCCGGCAAATGCCGGCGACCGGACAATGCCCGGCAGGCCGCAATTCATTAACCATGAGTAACTTTATACGTCGCTCCGTGAATTCATATTCGTGGTGGGGAGTGTGTGTTGGACTTTTTATCAAGCGTTAGATCGGCTCTATGCGCATCGCTGTATTTGAGCTGCGTTATCTGCGGTTCGGCCATCGCCGCCGGCATGCAACCGGAAACCACAGTGGTCATTTTTTACGAAGAGCACGGCGAAGCCAGTATCAACCTTAGAAATACCGATGCCGGCCCGACGTTGCTTCATTCCAGGGTCGAGCACATACCGGAAGACACCGAATTGTCGGTGATCGTGACCCCGCCGATCATGCGGGTAGATGCGGGCGAAACACAGCTGGTTCGTTTGATCGGGGCCTTCAACGAGCCGCTCAAGACCCAGCGCCTCAAGCGTGTCACCTTCGAAGGGATCCCGCAGAAGAAACCCGAGGGCGGTGCCACGGTGGGCATCAACATTCGGCATAACCTGCCGCTGATCATCCATCCCAAGGGCTTGGCTCGACACTCGGCTCCCTGGGAGCTGTTGAAGTGGAAAGTCGACGGGGAACACCTGGCGGTCCAGAACGACAGCCCTTACGTCGTGCGCTTGTCCGAGCGGGTGCAGCTGAACCCATTGGAGACCTCGGTTTCGCTACCCCGTACCTACATCCTGCCGGGGGAAACCCTTACCGCCGCGCTCACCGACGCCTCGTCCGCCGTGGCTTCGGTGACGATCCAGCCCGCGACACTGTATGGCTTCGCGGTTGGTAACTTCGATGCACCGGTCATGAGTCAATGAGCGTGACCACGTCTATCTCGCCATGGCTCGTCGTGGGTGATGGTCGATTCGTTGCCCGTTGGGCCGGTAACCGGCTCTGGCCGCATCAGTTGGCCTTGTCCGCTGCGATCTGGTGTGGGGCCAGTGGCCAAGTTTGCGCACAGGAACAGCAGGCGCTCGACGGGACCTCTGCGCAGTTCGACGCATCGATACTGTCTTCCCGCGGGATCGACCCCGGGGTGTCCGATTATTTTCGCGACGCGCCGCGTTTTCACGAGGGGACTCGGGTGGTGAGCCTGCGGGTCAACGGCAATCCGCTAGGGTTGGCCGAGGCTCGCTTTGATGGCGATGGCCAGTTGTGCTTTACCTTGGATTTTCTGGAGAAGGCCGGCTTGCGCGTGCCTGCTGCAACCCTCGGCCAAGACGATGGGGACGCACCTGTCTGTCATGATTTCCTGGCGCAATACCCCAACACGGTCGTGAGCCTGCGCCCGAATCGCGAAGAGGTCGCGCTGATCGTTCCGAGCGAGGCGTTGCGAGAGCAGGGGGTGGCCGAGGGCGCCTTTTCCCGCGGAGGCCTTGCGGGGCTGCTCAACTACGATGTGCTGGGCCTCGAAAGCCAATCGCGTTCAGGCGGCGCAAACCGCTATCTGTCGTTGGCGACGGAGGCCGGTGTCAACCTGGGTGATTGGATTGTCCGCAGCCGCCAGCTCAACACGTCGATCAACGGAGTGCAGCGCAGCGAACATCTGTACGCCTATGCCCAGCGCGACGTGCTGCCGTTGCACTCCACTTTCCAGGTCGGCGAAGTCTCCAGCAACAGCCCGGTTTTCGGCGGCGTCCAGTTCTCGGGCCTGCAGTTGTTTCCTGACGGCGTAAAGCGTGGCGGCGGCGCAAATGGTGTGGTGGTGGAGGGGCTTGCCCTGAGCCAGTCCCGTGTGGAGGTTCGTCAGGCCGGTGCGTTGATTTACACGACTCTGGTTCCGGAAGGGCCTTTCTCGCTCGGCAATCTGCCGCTGCTCAACGGCACCAGCGACCTTGATGTGACCGTGATCGAAGAAACTGGCGCAGAGCAGCGCTTCATTGTGCCCGCGGCTTCGTTCCTGGGCGCGGCGCCCGCTGCGCCGGGTTATTACGTTTCCGTTGGCCAGGTACGTGGGTCGCAACACGGTGAGGGCGAGCAGCCGCTGTTGGCGATGGGTAGCGCAAGTTGGGGCATGGGGCGCAATTCGGCGTTCAGTGCCGGCTTGCTGGGTACGCAGGATTACCAGGCAACGGGCCTTGGGCTCGATACCCGCCCCTTGGCGAATCTCACGGTGGGCGCGCGCGGCAATGTCTCGCGTGACAAGGTCCTGGGCGAGACCGGCGTGCGCAGCAGTCTTTCGCTGGGTACGTCGCTGGCTGGCGACCTCGATCTGTCACTCAGCGCAACCCGCCAGACGCTGGGCTATCGCGAAGTGTCCGAGATCCGCTACCGCGACAGGGACACCGACCGGCAGGACATTTTTGCGTCACGCTTCAAGAGCCAGTACACGACCGGGCTCAGTTGGTTCGATACCAGGCTGGGTGGTTTTTCGGTGGGGTATTCAAAGTCGTCGCAGTTCGATGAGCAGGCTTACGCGCGCTTGTACGGTTCCTGGAACAAATCGTTCAAGCACGCGAGCGTGAGCGCCTACGTTGATTCGGCCGTGGGCACCTCGAGTGACTACGATGATGGCGTGTCCGTGCGGCTGCAAGTCAGCGTGCCACTGGGCAAGGACCGGCGCGTCCGTTCCTCGCTACGGCATCAGGGAAGTCGAACCACCCTGGGGGCGGCCTACAGTGAGCGGGTCAACGAGTATGTCAATTATGAAGTCGGCGCCGAACAGGGGCTGAATCACCCGCAATCCCTGACGCGAGGCAGTGTCAACGCTACGCCGCGCTTTACCCAGGTCGGGCTGACGGCCAGCCAGGACCGCTTCAGCAACAATTACAGCGGTTACCTCAAGGGCGGTGTCGTGGCGCATGGGCAAGGCGTGACTTTTTCTCCTTACCGGGTCCAGGAAACGTTCGGTGTCGTCTCCTTGGAGGGTGTTCCAGGAGCCCGGATCAGTACGCCGCAAGGCCCGGTGTGGACGGATTCGAAAGGGCGGGCCGTCATCGCCAGCTTGCCCGCCTACGGCAACAGTCGTCTCGAAGTGGACACCCGGTCTTTGCCCAAGCGCGTGGACATCCATAACGGCACCAAGATCCTGAGTGCCGGGCGTGGCTCGTTCAACGCCATCGATTTTTCGGTGGTCAACGTACGCAGGCTGTTGCTGCATGCCCGGGACGAGGGCGGCCAGGCACTTCCCCACGGTGTCTCGGTACTGGGCGACGATGACGATTTCCTGACCAGCGTGGCGGGCGACGGCATGATTTTCCTGGGCGATATCGGCACGCAGCAGGCGCTGAAAGTTGCGCTGTCCGGTTCCAGGACCTGCCAGCTTCAATTCGAACTGACGGAAGACAATGATGAAGATCTCCCTTATGAAACCGCTTCGGCGGTATGCCGTGACCTCCAGGCAAATGAGGCACTGGCGACTGCCGAGGAGCCTGGGTTACCTGAGTTGCTTGATGGCGATGCTGATGCTGACGAGCCCAGCGAAGGCTGAACAATGCGCTGTGTCGCTGAGCCAGGACCGGGTCGATTATGGGCGGTTGCACCGGGGCGAGCTGCTGGTCGAACAGCCGGGCAGGGCGGAGCTGGCGCTGGGCAAGCGAACCTTGAACCTCAGCGTGATCTGTCCCCAGCCTACAGCGATGGCGTTGCGCTTCGACGCCTCCGGGGCTGGCGCCGAGGCCTTCAGCCTGGGGCTCCAGGGAAGTTTCACGCTGAGCCTCAGGCAGCCTCGCGTCGATGGAAAGGCAGTCGAATTGTTCCAGGGGCGCGCGCGCTCCCTGGAGCAGGCCAGCCGCCTTTTGCCTGGCCAGACGTTGGTTGCCCGGCACGGTGGTGCGACTGTCCAGGGACGGATGTTTTCCGCACAAGTAGAGGTCGAGACCTACTTGCCGGCCCATGCGGCCCGGGTCCGTGATGAAACGCTGATCGAGGGACGCGGGCGCTTCGAGCTGGTATCCGCTGACTGAAGATCACGCCACGGGTTCGACCGTCCCGATAAAATTCGCCAGTTCCGCGGTCTGCGGGGCGGCGAACAGCACCTTGGGATCGCCCACCTCGTGCACCTTGCCCTGGTGCATGAACACCAGCTTGTCGCCCACTTCCCGGGCGAAGCGCATTTCGTGGGTGACCATGATCAGCGTCATGCCCTCCTTGGCCAGTTGCCGCACGACGCTGAGCACTTCATTGACCAGCTCCGGATCCAGCGCCGAAGTAATTTCATCGCAGAGCAGGACTTTCGGCGACATCGCCAGGGCGCGAGCGATCGCCACCCGTTGCTGCTGGCCACCGGACAAGCGGTCAGGGAAGGCATCGAATTTCTCGCCGAGCCCGACCCGTTCCAGCATCTGCCGCGCCAGTTCGGCCGCCTTGGCCTTGGGCACTTTTTGCACAACCTGCGGTGCGAGCATGACGTTCTCGCCGACGGTCAGGTGCGGGAACAGGTTGAACTGCTGGAACACCATTCCGACTTTCTGGCGCAGGCTGCGCAGGTCGGCGCGGGCGGCATCGAGGTATTCGCCGTCGACTTCGATCACGCCGTCGTTGATCGACTCCAGGCCGTTGAGGGTGCGCAGCAGGGTGGACTTGCCCGAGCCACTGCGGCCGATGATTGCCACCACCTGGCCTTCCTCGACACTCAGGTCGATGCCTTTGAGCACATGGTGATCGCCGTAGTATTTAT
>Ga0308169_10001144_pt1 | contig 32373 bp, 28 predicted proteins | sample PhyBR1_2_FD_202139 | JGI IMG/M metagenome (GOLD analysis project Ga0308169, IMG submission 202139) | Phyllosphere microbial communities from UC Gill Tract Community Farm, Albany, California, United States - DLSLSB.R1 | ecosystem: Host-associated > Plants > Phyllosphere > Unclassified | place...
GTCGAAAGAAATGCCCGCGACAGCATTCCAGCTACTGCTGCCGGCTAACCCGTGGCGAGGGAGCTTGCTCCCGCTGGGGCGCGCAGCGGCCCCAAACAGGTTGAATGCGGCCTGTCGGACACACCGCAGTGCCTGGTTTCAGGCCTGCTGCGCAGCCCAGCGGGAGCAAGCTCCCTCGCCACGGGGCATGCCGCTTGGTTGATTCCTGCGGATGACGCGACACACAGAAAAAACGAACCCCCGAGGCTTTTTCCGGTTCTTAAGCTATGTCCCGTCATGAAGGGGCAGCAGGCGGGGCTACGGTCTTGCCCACCATATACCGCGATCAGAGGAGGCGACATGCCCAACTCCTTGTCCTCGCCCTGGTGGAAAAATGCCGTGATCTACCAGGTCTACCCACGTTCGTTTGCCGATGCCAATGGCGACGGTGTCGGCGATCTACCCGGCTTGACGGCGCACCTGGATCACCTCCAACGGCTGGGCATCGACGCCCTGTGGCTGTCGCCGGTTTACCGCTCGCCCATGTGCGACGCTGGCTATGACATCTGTGACTACACCGATGTCGACCCGTTGTTCGGCACCCTGGCCGACCTGGACAACCTTATCGAACAAGCCCACCAGCGCGGTCTCAAGGTGCTGCTGGACTTCGTCCCCAATCACACTTCGGACCAGCATCCCTGGTTCATCGAGTCGCGCTCCAGCCGCGACAACCCCAAGCGTGACTGGTACATCTGGCGCGACCAGCCGAACAACTGGCGAGCCTCGATCAACGGCGGCAGCACCTGGACCTGGGACGACACCAGCCAGCAGTATTACTTGCATTTTTTCCTCCCGCAGCAGCCTGACCTGAACTGGCGCAACCCCGAAGTCATCGCCGCCATGCAACAGGTGCTGCACTTTTGGCTGGAACGCGGGGTGGACGGATTCCGCATTGACGTGGTGCATTGTGTGGGCAAGGACCCGAGCTTCGCCGATGACCCGCGCTGCATGGCCGGCGAACCTATGGTGAAGATCAACGATCAGCCTTACAGCCACGAGGTGCTGCGCGGCCTGCGCCGGTTGGTGGACAGTTATCCAGGCGACCGGGTGCTGATCGGCGAGGTGAACATCCGCTCGACAGCGCAGGTCGCCGCCTACTACGGGGCCAGCGACGAGCTGCACATGTCGTTCAATTTCCCACCCTTGGATGCGCCATGGGACCCGGTGATTTTCCGCTTGTGCGTGCGTGAGGTAGAGAATGACCTGGGGCCGTTGCAGGCCTGGCCGACCTGGGTGCTGTCCAATCATGACAACAGCCGCCATCGCAGCCGCTATGGTGGCTCGCTGCGTCGGGCCCGGGCCGCAGCGGTGATGCTGCTGACGTTGCGTGGCACGCCGTTCATTTATCAGGGCGAGGAGCTGGGCCTGGAAGATACCCAGGTCAGCGCCCAGACCCGCGTCGATCCCGGCGGCAGGGACGGCAGCCGCGCGCCTTTGCCGTGGTTGGCCCAGGCACCCCATGGCTGGGGCGGGCAGGCACCGTGGCTGCCATTTCCCCCTGACGCGGCGGCTTTGTCGGTGGAAGCCCAAGAGCAGTCTGCCGATTCCACGTTGGCGCTGTACCGCCAGTTGCTCGCGTGCCGCCGCGACAGCCCCGCGCTGCGCCTGGGAGCATGGGAGGAGCTGGCGTCGCACCCGCAAATCCTCGCGTATCGCCGTCACTGTGAAGGTGACGAGAGATTGGTCTGCATTAACTTCGCCGACAGCGAACACACTTTTCCCCTGGCCGAGCCCTGGCGGGTTGAACTTGCCAGCGATGGGCAAGGCGAAGGCCAGCCGTTCAGAGGCCGGCTGGCTGCTGAACAAGCGCTGGTGCTGTGCCGGTAAGGAGAGATCGATGAAAGCCAATTGGCATCGAAATACCCTGATCTATCAAATCGACCCGTCATTGTTCCATGACAGCAACGGCGATGGCCGGGGCGATCTCAAGGGCATCATCCAGCGCCTCGATTATTTGCAAGCGCTGGGGGTGGGCGCGCTCTGGTTGATGCCGTTCTACCGTTCGCCTTTCAAGGATGCGGGGTATGACGTCAGCGATTTCCTCGCGTTGGACCCACGCTTTGGTAGCGAAGAAGACCTGAGGCAATTGATCGTCCAGGCCCGGGAGCGCGGTATACGGGTGATCATGGAGCTGGTGGTGCAGCACACTTCTGATCAGCACCCGTGGTTCCAGCGCGCACGACGCGACAGAAACAGCCCCTACCGCGATTACTACCTGTGGTCCGACACCCCCGTAGACGACGGCAACCAGCCGATTTTCCCGTCAGTGGAAGAGAGCATCTGGCAATGGGACGAGGAGGCCGGCCAGTACTATCGGCATTTGTTCTATCGTCATGAGCCCGACCTGAACCTGGCGAACCCGCGCGTGGTGAAGGCCATTGAGCGGGTCATGGTGCACTGGCTGGAATTGGGCATCGCCGGTTTTCGCCTCGACGCCGCTTCGCATCTGGTCGAGCAGGCCGGCGGTGGCGATGAAGAGCAGGGTGTCTGGGTGCTGGACAGGTTCTTCAAATGCCTGACCCGCGTCAACCCGGAGGGCGTTTTGATGGGGGAAGTGGATGTTGAACCGGAGCGCTACCAGCATTATTTTGGCGACGGCGAGCGCCTGGGGCTGGTGCTGGATTTCTGGGTCAATAACCATTTGTTCCTGGCGCTGGCCCGTGGCGAGGCCGAGCCATTGCAACGCGCCATCAAGCGCCGGCCGGCCCCACCAGACGGCGCCAATTACGCGGTGTGGCTGCGCAACCATGACGAGCTGGACCTGGAACGCTTGACCGAGCAGGAACGGGAGGAGGTCATGCAAGCCTTCGCCCCGGACGAAAACATGCGCCTGTATGGCCGTGGTATTCGTCGACGGCTGGCGCCGATGCTTGAGGGCAATGTGCGTCGTCAGGCGCTGGCCGAGGCACTGCTGCTTTCGCTGCCAGGCACGCCCATCGTGCGCTATGGCGAGGAAATCGGCATGGGCGACGACCTGGCCCTGCCCGAGCGCCTGTCAGTACGCACGCCGATGCAATGGTCCGCCGAGGCCAATGCCGGATTCTCCTCGGCCCAACGCCTGGCAGCACCGCTAATCGATAAGGGGCCGTTCGCCTACACCCACCTGAACGTCGCCGTTCAGGAGGACGATCCCGGCTCGCTGCTGGCTCGCACACGGCATTTGCTGAGGGCGCGTGGCTGGCTTCCTGAAATCGGCGACGGGCGCGCCGAATTGCTGGTGGCGGATCATCCGGCGGTGTTTGCGATTGCCCATATAGGCGAGGCCACATCGCTGATGTTCGCCAATCTCAGTGGCGAAGCCGTTACGGTGCAGCTTGAAGCGCCGGACCTTGCAGGGTTCGACGAGATCGTCTCGGACGGCCACTATGAAGCCGCGCAAGACTCGCGCCTGGCCTTGCACGGCTACGGCTATCGTTGGTTCAGGCGCAAGACTTCAGAACAATAGCAACACCACCGCCAGCAGCCCGCCGGTTGCCAGCAGCAGCGCCGACACTTGGGTGGAGCTGAGCGCCAGCGCGGCATTGCGCGAGCGCCCGCTGAAGCGTCCGCGAGTGCGATGCACCGGCACTTCGGGAGAGAACAGGTTGTCTGGCCGTTGTCCGTCGTCTGGCTCATCGGTCATCTGGCCAGAACAGGCACCGCGAGCCAGCATTCGGTCGAGCAGCCCGGGCATCAGGCATGTGCCGACAATCGCCTTGAGTGATGCGGCACCCAGCCACAATTCCCTGGGTGTGCGCCGCACCACACTGAAAATGGCCCGCGCGGCCACGTCCGGGTCGTGAATGGGCGGCACCGGTTGAGGGCGTTTGCCGAGTTTGTTGCGGGCCCAGTCGAACTGCGGTGTGTTGATCGCTGGCAACTGCACCATGCACACCCGGATGTCGCTGTGCTGATGCAGCAGTTCGCAGCGCAGCGAGTCGGTAAAACCGCGCACCGCGAACTTGGCCCCGCAATACGCCGCTTGCAGGGGAATGGCTCGATAGGCGAGGGCGGAACCGACCTGGATAATCACGCCACGATTGCGCGGCATCATCAACTCCAGCGCCGCCAGCGTACCGTGGACGGTGCCCAGGTAAGTCACCGACGTGACCCTGTGGATTTCCTCGGCGGCCAGTCGATGGACCGGTGAAAACACCGTGACCATGGCGCAGTTGATCCATACCGTCACCGGCCCCAGCGTCTCTTCGATTTTTTGCGCCGCTTCCAATACCGCCTCGGCATCGGCCACGTCCACGCTGGCGGCCAGTGTTGCAACGCTGTGCACGCTCAGTTCTTCTTCTGTAGCAGCCAACGCCTGCTCATCCCGGGCCAGCAGGCCGACCTGGTAACCGGCGGCGGCAAACCGGTGCGCGGTCGCACGACCGACGCCGGCGGTCGCACCACAAATGACGACAACAGGTTGGGTTCGCATATCCATCGTGTTGGTTCCACTCATAGCTGCTGCCGATCCCTCCAGAGTGCTTATTCACCGAATGTCGGCGGGTAACGGTTGCTTATAAAGTGTGAAATTCGGCGTGGATGATGGTTCACAATTTTGCTGGCGCGGTGGTTGCGCCGTTGCACTTTTATGAAGCTTGTAGCGTTGGGTCGCACCACTGGAAGGCAAGAGTCGGTGCATTTGGAGTAGCTGCAAGGGGGCGGGCATTGTGGCTGGTGGAAGGGCGCTTTCGCGGGCAAGCCCGTTCCCACAGGGGATTGTTGGTGTCGCAAAGGTATGGGGTTGGACTTTGTATGAGCGTTGGCACGCTCGCTGCAAGAGGGTGTTCAGGCCCACCATGAATACAATCGAGTGGGCAACCCCGTCGGTCAACGAAGATCGAGCGCCAGCAGGCCGGGACAACGGTAGATCGCAGCGCAGTCGCTGGGTCGATACCGCACAGAACAGGCAAAGACGCCTGGAACCGCAAGGTTTCAGGCGTCTTTTTTTTGCTTTCAAAAATCGTGATGGGCTTTTGTCGGGTGCTTTTTATGAATTCCAACGTTGCTTCTCTGAACAAGCTGCAAACGCTGATCGTGATCGGCAATGGCATGGTCGGCCATCACTGCGTCGAGCAATTGATCGAGCGCGGTGCCCTCAATCATTACCACCTGCATGTGTTCAGCGAAGAGCCGATGCGTGCCTACGATCGCGTGCATCTGTCCGAATACTTCTCTGGCCGCGATGCAGAATCCCTGGCCCTCGGTGAAGCTTCGCTGTACCAGACGCCAGGTGTCACGCTGCACCTGGGCGTGCCGGTGTTGGAAATTGATCGCCAGGCCCGTCAGGTCGTCACCGCCGGCGAGCGCATCAGCTACGACAAGCTGGTGCTCGCCACCGGTTCCTACCCGTTCGTGCCGCCCATCGAAGGTGCCGAAGGGGATTGCTGCCTGGTCTATCGCACCCTGGAAGACCTGGACGCGATTCGTGCCGCCGCCACCAACGCCCGCCGTGGCGTGGTGGTCGGCGGTGGCCTGCTGGGCCTCGAAGCGGCCAACGCCCTCAAGACCCTCGGCCTGGAAGCCCATGTGGTTGAGTTCGCCCCACGGCTGATGCCCGTGCAACTGGACGAGCAGGGCGGCCTGGCGCTCAAGGCGCGCATCGAGAAGCTCGGCGTCGGCGTGCACTTGTCCAAGGGCACCCGGTCCATCAGCGCCGGTGAGCAGTACCGCTATCGGATGAATTTCGGCGAAGAGGATTTCCTCGAAACCGACCTCATCGTGTTCTCCGCCGGTATCCGCGCCCAGGACGCCCTGGCTCGCCAGAGTGACCTGCAGATTGGTCCGCGCGGCGGAGTCGTGATCGATGATCACTGCCAGAGCAGCGACCCGGACATCTACGCCATCGGTGAATGCGCGGCCTGGAACGGCAGCATCTTCGGCCTGGTCGCTCCCGGCTACCAGATGGCCCGCAACGTTGCGGCGCGCCTGTGCGGCGAACCCGGCGAAGCCTTCACCGGCGCGGACATGTCCACCAAGCTCAAATTGCTTGGCGTCGACGTGGGTTCCATCGGCGATGCCCATGGCAACACACCAGGGTCGCGCAGTTTCCAGTTCATCGATGGAACCAGCGCCAGCTACCGGCGACTGGTGGTGGATGCCGATGGCAAGCGCGTAATCGGCGCGGTGCTGGTGGGCGACAACAGCTACTACGACACGTTGCTGCAATACATGCAGAACGGCATCGCCTTGCCCAAGGACGCGGCCAGCCTGATCCTGCCATCGTCCGAAGGCGCCCCGACACTCGGCCCGGCGGCGCTGCCCGAAGCAGCCACCATTTGCTCATGCCACAACGTCACCAAGGGCTCGATCTGCTCGGCCATCGACGGTGGCTGCACCGACCTGGGCCAACTCAAGTGCGATACCAAGGCTGGCACCGGTTGCGGTGGTTGCGCCGCGCTGGTCAAGCAGGTGTTCGAGCATGAACTGATCGCCCGTGGCGTCAGCGTCGACAAGAGCCTGTGCGAACACTTCGCCTACACCCGCCAGGAGCTGTACGCCCTGGTGCGGGTGGAAGGCATCATCAGTTTTGACGAACTGCTGGCCAAGCACGGCCGCGGCCACACCGGTTGCGACCTGTGCAAACCGGCGGTGGGCTCGATCCTGGCGTCGTGCTGGAATCAGCCGATCATGGACCCATCCCTGGTGCCGTTGCAGGACACCAACGACACGTTCATGGCGAACATGCAGAAAAACGGCACCTATTCGGTGGTGCCGCGCATCGCCGGTGGGGAAATCACCGCCGACAAACTCATCGCCATCGGCGTGGTTGCGAAGAAATACGACCTCTACACCAAGATCACCGGCGGCCAGCGCATCGACCTGTTCGGTGCCCAGTTGCACCAGTTGCCGGACATCTGGGACGAGCTGATCGAAGCCGGTTTCGAAACGGGCCATGCCTACGGCAAATCCACCCGCACGGTGAAATCCTGCGTGGGCAGCACCTGGTGCCGCTATGGCGTGCAGGACAGCGTGCAAATGGCCCTCACTCTCGAAGATCGCTACAAAGGCCTGCGCTCGCCGCACAAGCTCAAGTTCGCGGTATCCGGTTGCACCCGCGAGTGCGCCGAGGCCCAGAGCAAGGACGTCGGCGTGATCGCCACCGAGAAGGGCTGGAACCTGTACGTGGCCGGCAACGGCGGCATGCGCCCACGTCACGCCGAATTGTTCGCCACTGACTTGGATGACGCGACGCTGATCCGTTACATCGACCGCTTCCTGATGTTCTACATCCGCACCGCTGACAAGCTGCAGCGCACCTCGGTCTGGCGCGAGAGCCTGGAGGGCGGCCTGGATTACCTCAAGGACGTGATCATCCACGACAGCCTCGGCCTGGGCGCCGAGCTCGAAGCCCAGATGCAACTGGTGGTCGACCGCTACGAATGCGAATGGGCGAACGCCCTCAAGGACCCGGAAAAACTCAAGCGCTTCCGAACGTTCGTCAACGACAAGCGCAGCGATCCGGACGTTCATTTCGTCCGCCAGCGTGGCCAGCGCCGGCCGGTTCACGCCGGCGAACTTCACCTGATTCCCGTCACCGAGGAGGTGCTCTGATGAGCCAGTCAAACGTCGTTCGTATCCCCACCCGTTCTGAGGACTCGCAACCGGTCCAATGGCGAGCCCTGTGCAGCCGCGAGGACCTGGTGCCGAACTCCGGCGTGGTGGCCTGGCACGAAGGCGCCCAGGTGGCGCTGCTGTACCTGCCCGAGCACCAGGACAAGCCGATCTACGCCATCGACAACCGCGACCCGAAGTCGGGGGCGAATGTGATCGGTCGCGGATTGCTGGGCAGCATCAAGGGCGACCTGGTGATTGCCTCGCCCATGTACAAACAGCATTTTCGCCTGGAAGACGGCCATTGCCTGGAATACCCGGAACAGCGCCTGCGGGTGTGGCCGGTGCGCTTGAATGGCGACGTGGTCGAGATCGGCGAAGACTGATCTGTTTTATGTGGCGAGGGAGCTTGCTCCCGCTCGGGTGCGCAGCGCCCGCAAGATCCTGGGGCCGCTGCGCAGCCCAGCGGGAGCAAGCTCCCTCGCCACATAGGGTTCTCAAGCGAAAGTATCAGCAGGCTGTCAGGGGATATGCAATGAAAACCGCCGCTCAACTGGTGAAACTCAAAAGTGTGCAGAACCAGCAGGTCCACAGCATCGCACCCGAGCAGACGGTGCTCGAAGCGCTGCAGATCATGGCCGAGAAGAATGTCGGCGCACTGCCGGTGATCGAGAATGGTCAGGTCGTGGGCGTGTTCAGCGAGCGGGACTACGCTCGCAAAATGGTGCTGCAAGGTCGCTCATCCGTGGGGACGCCGGTGCGCACCATCATGAGTGCGCCGGTGATCACCGCCGACAGCCAGCAGAGCATCGATCGCTGCATGGAAGTCATGACCGACAGCCACCTGCGGCACTTGCCGGTGCTGGATAACGGACAGTTGATCGGCCTCTTGTCCATTGGTGACCTGGTCAAGGAAGCGATTGTCGAACAGGCGGACTTGATCAGGCAGTTGGAGCATTACATCCGCGGGCATTGAGTCCGCCTCTTCAAGTCAGAGCAGCCCGATTGACCGGATAAAACAACCGACAGGCTAAACCGGATCGACGGCCGGCCGATGCTGGCGTAACAGTTCGATCTGCTGGGGTGGGATCAGCTCGCGTAACGCTTTATACAGCGCCCGGGTTTCCAGCAGGTTCCAGATTCGCAACATGGTTTCCAGCGCATCCAAGGGTTTGCTGATGAAGTCCCGCGCACCGAGGGCCAAGGCCCGCAGACGAGTGTCGCGGGTGGCGTCGGCGGTCAGGACCAGGATCGGCAGGTAATCGTTGGCGGGGATGCGCCGGTTGAGTTGTTCCAGCACGGCAAAGCCATCAAATGCGGGCATGTGCAGGTCGAGGATGACCAGGTCCGGCTCGAAGCTATTGAACAGGTCAAGCGTGCGCAGCGGCTCAGTGCTGCTCAGCACGTTGTGCAGGCCTTCGCGGGCCAGCAGCTGTTCCATCAGGTCCAGGTTGGGACGCTGATCGTCGACGATCAGGATACGTAAATCGCGATTCATGCGGGCTCCGGTAAATAGCGCTCAAGATGGCCAAGGAAGGCCTGGATATGAATGGGCTTGGTCAGGATTGCCGTGGCGCCGGCGTCACGCAGGGCGCGGTGGGTCAGGTCGCTGGCGTCGGCGGTGATCATCAGCACCGGCGTGGACGCGGTGGCTGGGGATTGGCGCAGGCGGCGCAGGACTTCGAGGCCCTCCAGGTCCGGCAGGCTCACATCCAGAAGGATCAGTTGCGGGGTGTGCTGGCGCGCCAGGTCGAGGCCCATCTGGCCTTGCATGCTCGACAACAGTTGGATGCCGGGACGGCGCTGCATCAAGGTTTCGATCAGCGCCAGGCTCGACAGGTTGTCTTCGATGCACAGCACTTTGCCGTGATATTCGTCTGGCGGGCGCGTTACCGTCAGGGCCGCGATCGGTGGCAATAAAGTCCCGGCCACTTGCGCGCCCGGCAATTGCAGGGTGAAGCAGCAGCCGTGTCCCGGCTCGCTGCGGACCTCAAGGTTACCCTGCATCATTTCCAACAGGCTTTTGCTCAAGGACAAGCCAAGGCCGGTTCCTTCGACCTGGGGATCGGCGCCCAAACGTTCGAACGGCTTGAACAGCTGGTCCAACTGGTCGGCGGCGATGCCCTGGCCGGTATCGCTGACGGCGATGCTCACATGGCGGGCCTGGACGGTGACTTCAATGCGCACTTCGCCGCCGGGGCGGTTGTACTTGATGGCGTTGGACAGCAGGTTGAGCAACACCTGCACCAGGCGCTGGCGATCGGCAAGCACACCGCTGTCGTCGGGTAGCGGCGGCAGCTCGACCAGGCGGATACCAGCATCGGTGGCCATGGGCGATACCAGCGTCAGTGCTTCATGCAGCACGGTCGCCAAGGCAATCGGCTCGATGTTCAACGGCAGGCGACCGGCTTCGATCCGGGCAATGTCCAGCACCTCGTTGATCAGCGCCAGCAGATGCTGGCCGGCCCGCAGGATATGGCTGACCTGGGGGCGCTGGCCGGCGGTGGAATCCATGTCCAGCAATTGGGCGAAACCGAGGATGGCGTTGAGCGGCGTGCGCAGTTCGTGGCTCATGCGCGAAAGGAATTCGCTCTTGGCCCGACTGGCGCTTTCCGCTTCTTCACGGGCGGTGCGCAGGGCGATCTCGGCGGCGCGACGGTCAGTGATATCGCGGGTGATCTTGGAAAAGCCGCGCAGGGCGCCGGTGCCGTCGTATTGGGCAGTAATGACCACGCTGGCCCAAAAGCGGCTGCCATCCTTGCGACACCGCCAGCCTTCCTCCATGTAATGACCGTCGCGGGTGGCTTCACGCAAGGCCATGTCCGGATGTGCCGGGCATTCTTCGGCCAGGTAGAACAGGGAAAAATGCCGGCCGAGGATTTCCTGCTCGGTGTAGCCCTTGATCCGCTCGGCGCCGGCGTTCCAGGTAGTGACATAGCCTTGGGCATCCAGGGCGAAAATCCCGTAGTCCTTGACCCCATCGATGATCAGCCGCAAGCGTTCTTCGTTATCGCGCAGGGCCCGCTCGCGTTCGGCCAGCAGTTGCCCGGCTTCCACCAGACGGGTGCCGAGCTGACCGATTTCATCCTGTTCCGGCGGTTGCGGCAGCAAAGGCTGGCCCAACGCCAGGCGCTGGGCATTGCCTTGCACCTGCTGCACGCGGGCGACAATGCCCTTGGACAGGAACAGCACCGCGACAATCGCCCCGAGCAGCCCGCACACGGCAGCCAGCAACGTGGCAAACAACAAACGCATGCGCGTGGCCGAGGCGGCGGCGCTGCGGTCGGCGAGCAGGGCATCCTCGCGTATGCGCATGGCGCTGATCTGCTCGCGCAGCACGTCCAGCACCTGTTTGTTTTCGATCAGGATGGCGGTGATGGCCTCGGGGTCGTCGCGCTTGCCGTTGCGCAACGCGATCAACCCGGCGAGCTTGTCGGCGATCAGCGGGGTGATGGTCTTGAGGTGCTCGCGCATCCTCGCATCGCGAATGTTGTGGTCCAGGCGCTGCAACGCGGCCTGGATCAGCGGCGTGGCCTGTTCGTAGCTGGGCAGGAAATCCTCGCGCCGGGTCAGCAGATAGCCCCGCACACTGGCGGCGGCCTCGGCCAGCAAGGTGTGCACCGTCTGGATATCGCCCTGGACCAGCAGCACCCGGCGCACGTCTTCTTCGGCTCGCGCAGTCTGGCGTTCGGTGATGTAGATCAGCACCAGCGACAGCAGCAAGACCACCAATGGCAAGGAAATCACCACCAGTGCCTTGCCCCGCAATGGCAGGTCGGCCCAACGGCGTGCGGCGACAAATCTCATGGCCATTGCCCGGCGGGTTGCGCCACCAGCCCCAGGGCCACACCGCGCACGGCGGCCTGGGTCCGGTCGGCGGCGCCCAGCTTGCCGATGACCCGTTCGACGTGGGCCTTGGCCGTGCCCGGAGCAATGCCAAGTTTTTCGCCGATTTCCCGGTTGCTGAAGCCACCGGCCACCAGGCCCAGTACTTGGCGTTCCCGTGCGGTGAGGGCCTGGACCGGCGATGCGCCGCTGGCGCCGCGTTCGGCCATGCGCCGCAGCAGGCGCGCACTGACCGAACTGTTCAGCGCCTCTTCGCCTCGGGCGACCCGTTTGAGGGCGTCGAGGACTTCATCGCGGCTGGCGTCCTTGAGCAGATAACCGACCGCGCCCGCGCCGACGGCAGCTTCCAAATGGTCGGGGCTGTCGTCCATGGTAAAGATCACCACTTTGATCGAAGGCTGGCGCTGGTGCAGGATCCGCGCCGCGCCCAGGCCATTAAGTACGGGCATGCGGATGTCGAGAATGGCGATATCCGGCTGCAGCCGTTCGCACAGGTCAAGGGCCTCCTGGCCGTCGCGGGCCTGGGCGATGACTTCGAACCCCGGGCTGCCGGCCAGCATGCTGATGAACCCGGTGCGGGTGACCTCGTGATCATCGGCCAGCAACAGGCGCAAAGGACGCTTCATGGTTGTACTCCGTGGGCCGGGATGGGCACGCTGGCGTGCAAGCGGGTGCCGCCGCCGGGTTCGCTGAAACAGGTCAGATGGCCGCCCAGCAGGCTCGCGCGCTCCTGCATCGCGGCCAGGCCCAGGTGGCAGGTGCCGTTGGTTTCGATGGGTTGTTCCAGGGCGAAGCCACGGCCGTCGTCCTCCACCCGCAGCGAAGCGCGGCTGTCTTCCACTGTCAAAACCAGGCCGACATGACGGGCCTGGGCGTGCTTGAGGATGTTGTTGATGCCTTCCTGGGCGATGCGGAACAGGGCGATCTCCGCATGACCCGGTAGACGCACCGCGCTGTGTGCGGCCCAGCTCACCGTCAAGCCGGCGTCGCGCAGGCGATCGGCTTCCTTGTCGACGGCTTTGTACAGGCCAAAATCATCCAGCACATGGGGACGCAGTCCGCCGATCAGTTGGCGGCCTTCGCCGACGCAGCCTTGGGCCAGGTCCAGGATGGCCCGCAGTTCGCTCGCCAGCTCTGGCGCCAGTGACGGGCAGCGGCCGGCGAACCCTTGCAGGCGCTGGTGCAGGCCGGCGAGATTCTGGGCCAGCCCGTCATGCAGGTCATAAGCGACGCGCTTGCGTTCGTCCTCCTGGGCGCTGAACAAGCGATGGACCAGTTCGGACATGGTGCGCTCCCGAGCCTGGAGCGCTTCGACTAGACGGCTGTTCTCCAGGTGCGCGGCCAACAAGGTCGCAAGCAATTGCAGCGACTCGATGTCTTCGTTGTCCGGCGCGCCAAGTGGCACGCTGTTGCCGAGCATCAGGGCGCCGAATATCACGCCGTCAGAAGCGCGCAACGGCACGCGCAGCACCTGGGGCAGGGCACTGTCGGGTTGTTCCAGCCATTGCGGGCCAGCCGACGGTGGCTGGGCCAGGCTGGCAAGCAGGTCCAGGCGTTCGCCGCTGCCGTGACTGGCGATGATGCGCAAGGGAACGTCCGGAATCCATTCCAGCAGCAGGCCGTGGTCCATGGCCATGAATGCGCACGCCCGTTGTACGGCGCGTTGGCGCATTTCCGGCAGCGGCAGTCGGGTCAGTTCAAGGCCTGTGCCAAGCAACAGCCCCAAGCGCGCGGCGCGGCTTTGCGACTGGCGATACTGGGTGCGGATCGCCAAGGCGCTGCCGGGGTCATGGGGTGGGCTTTGCATAGGTAGCTCCAGCGTGGAAGGGGACCACTTTGCGGTGGCCTCATTAGAACGTGTCGCCGGCACCGGGCCTATCTGCCGAACGGCATAGGCGATCGGCACCGGTTGGCCGATGGCGAAGGCGGGGAAGGTCGGCAAAGTGGGGCCATTGAAACCCAAAGGAACACGTCGATGAAAATGAAAACCTGTGCCATCGCTGCTTTTCTCCTGCTGACCGCGCCACTGGTCCACGCTGTCGAGGCCACGCCTTATGTGTATCGCACCGTGGCCGAACAGCCCAGCAACGTGAACGACCGGGAAATCGCGGCGCTGTTCGACCGCTGGAACGCCGCGCTGAAAACCGGTAGCGCCACGGCGGTGACCAACCTCTACGCCCCGGATGCGATTTTGCAACCGACCGTTTCCAACAAGGTGCGCAGCACACCTGCGCAGATCGAGGATTACTTCCAGCACTTCCTGGTGGCCAAGCCGGTAGGCCAGATCAACTACCGAGAAATCCGTCACCTGGGCCCTGATGCGGCGATGGACAGTGGTGTCTACACATTCACGCTCACCCAGGCCGATGGTTCCAAGCGAGACGTCCAGGCGCGCTACACCTTCCTCTACGAGCGTCTCGACGGGCAGTGGAAGATCATCAACCATCACTCATCGGCCATGCCCGAAGTGCCGAAGAGTCTTCATGCCAGCCATTGATACAGCGCGTTTGGCGTGGTCGTTTTTTCCGATTAGCCTGTAGCGCCTGGGAAGGATCAGGCGTCGCGAAACAGGTCGTGGGCATCCAACAACCGCCAGGCGATTTCAGGGCGTTTCTCCAGGCCACGCCGAATGGCGGCCGGAATCGACTGGCGTATCTTGCGGCACAGGCCGGGTTGCTGCTGGAACTCGATGGCGATGCCACGCATGGTCCGTACTTCGTTGTAACCGGGCTCGATGCGCAGCCGCACGCCCAGGTTCTCGTACAGTCGCTGTTGCAGACGCTCGAGCTCGTCAAGGCTCTGGATGTTTTCCAGCCGTTCGAGCAGGTGTTTTTCTTCCTGGCGGTTCAGGCAAAGGATGCGCAAGTCACTGCCTGGCGTTTGCAGCAACTCGTCACGCCCGCAATCGCAGACGCCGGGCGGGCAGGGGGGACGGATCGGGATCGACGCGGTCATGGGCTCCACAGGGTCTGCAACAAGACACACCGCCTTTTGCGCAAGGGCGACCCAGGCAATGTGATGCCTGCCGGCGCGATGGTCAACCCTCTCCCCGGGCTGCTCTGCCACTGGGTATCGACCGTTCGTCCGTCTACCGGCCAATCCAAGCAAATTTTTCATGCCCAAGCGGCCTCACCTAGGAGAGGCGTGTCGTGGCTCGCTCCGTCACCGACACGACGGCAAACCGCCAAATGATAAGGAGAGCGAAAAAGATGCAACCCCAACCGTCTACCTTGCCGTTGCTTGAAGAGCTGCTAATGGCCCGAGGCCCGGGCGATCAGGAAAACGAGGTCCGTGGAGTTTGCCTGCGAGAACTCAAGCCCCACTGCGATGAAGCCTGGGTCGACCCGGCCGGCAATGTGATCGGCCTGATCAAGGGAACCGCCAAGGCCAGTGGAAACCCTGACCCCGTGAGAATCATGGCGCACCTGGACGAGATCGCCATGCTGGTCAAACAGATCGACCCGGATGGTACGCTGCGAGTGGTGGCCCTGGGCGGGGCGAACCCGATCAACTTCGGCGTCTGCCCGGTGGATATTCTCGGCGATCAGGATTTCATTCCCGGCGTGTTGTCGTTCGGCTCGATGCACAGCACCGGCGAAACCCACCAGGGTTCGGATGTGCTGTCGGGAAATGTCACTTGGCAGGACGTGCATGTCATCACCCGCTGTTCCCCGGAAGAATTGCAAACCCATGGGGTAAGACCCGGTACGCGGGTGGTGTTGAGCCAACATTGGCGCCGACCGTTTCGGGTTCGTGATGCAATCGCCGCGCATTTCCTCGATGACCGCGCCCCCATGGTCGCGTCCTTGCAGGCGGCACGATCATTGGCCGAGCGCCGCGCCGAACTGGCGGGTGACGTCTATTTCGTGTTCACCACCCAGGAAGAGGAATCCAACGCTGGAGCGCGCTATGCCGCCAGCCACTTGCCCGGCGATATCACGGTGGCGGTTGAGGTAGGTCCGGTGATGGCGGAATACGGTACAACCCTGAGCGTCGACCCCATCATCAATTCCGGGGACAAGAACGGTTGTTACCACCGTTACGTTGTCGATCAGTTGTACAAGGCGGGCAAGCGTTGTGGGCTGTCGCCGCAATTCGCACTGCTGGTGGATTTTGCCAGCGATGCCAGCGCGATCATGAGCAGTGGTATTTCCGCGCAAGGCGGTTGCATCGCGATTCCGACGGAAAATACCCACGGCTATGAGCTGATCCTGGACGGCAGTATCGAGGCCTGCGCGGCGTCGCTGTTGGAATTCCTGCTCAACAGAGCCCCAGGCTAGCCCTGCGGGAATGCTGAAGCTGGGAGCTGGGAGCGGGGTTGCCCGCTCCCAGCAAGGTCTGCGTTACAAGCCCAGCTCGGACAAGCCGGGATGATCATCAGGCCGACGTCCCAGCGGCCAGCGGAACTTGCGCTCGCTTTCCTTGATCGGCAGGTCGTTTATGCAGGCATAGCGGTTGAACATCAGACCGTTTTCGTCGAACTCCCAATTCTCATTGCCATAAGAGCGGAACCAGTTGCCCGAATCATCGTGCCATTCGTAGGCATAGCGCACGGCGATGCGGTTGTCAGTGAAGGCCCACAGCTCCTTGATCAGCCGATAATCCAGTTCCTTGGCCCATTTGCGCGTCAGGAAGGCCTTGGCTTCTTCGCGGCTACTGGCAAATTCGGCACGGTTGCGCCATTGGGTGTCGAGCGTGTAGGCCAGCGAAACTTTTTGCGGGTCGCGAGAGTTCCAGCCATCTTCGGCCAGGCGAACTTTCTCGATGGCCGTTTCACGGGTGAAGGGCGGCAGGGGCGGGCGAACTTCAGAAGAAGACGACATGGCGGATCTCCAGTGAGTGGTAGACGAATTGCACAGCGGTTCAACGGGTCAGGCTTGTGGCGAATCCATGGGCAATAACGTTTTCAGCATGTCCCGGGCATCGTCGGCCGCGCTGTGATCGCCCATGACCAGCGCCACGGTGATGGCGCCATCAATCAGGATCAGCAACTGCCGGGCCAGCGTCTCCGGGTTCTCGATACCTTGATCGACGCACAGCCGGGTGACGTATTCGAGCAACTTCTGTTTGTGCAGCTTCGCCACTTGGCGGACCGGATCCTGTGGGTCGCCGGTTTCGCCGCTGGTGTTGATAAATGCACAGCCGCGAAAGCCTTCGCTGTCGAACCAACCCTTGAGCACGGTGAACAGGTTGAGTAGCCGGGCGGCGGGGATAGGCGCCTTGTCGACCTCGGTGCTGAACCAGAGCATCCAGCGCTCGTCGCGTCGCTTCAGTGCGGCCACGACCAAGTCGTCCTTGTTGGTGAAGTAGCGGTAGATACTTTTCCTGGAGACGCCAGCGGTTTTCACCAGAAGGTCCATGCCGGTGGCGGCGATGCCACTTTTATAGATCAACTTTTCGGCGACATCGAGGATGATGTCTCGTGTTTCGTTGCCAGTGATTTCGTTCATGACGCAACAGTAGAACGATCGTTCTTCTTGGTCAAATCTTTTTTCATGACGACGGGAAGACCCAGCCCCATCCATGGTGTAAGCTCATCCGTTCTTCGGAATCGACCTTATTGCGAGCCCTATGCCGTCGCTTTTCAAACGCTCCCTGCTGCCCAAGCTGCGCAGCTTTGCACTGACCGCCGATGCGGTGACCATCCTCGATGGCGCTGCCCAATTCCGCCGTTGCCTGCTGGAAAAAATCGCCCAGGCTACCCAGCGCATCTATATCGTCGCCCTGTACCTGCAACAGGACGAGGCCGGCCAGGAAATCCTCGATGCCCTACACGCTGCCAAGGCTGCGCGTCCGGAACTGGACGTGGTCGTGGTGGTGGACTGGTTGCGGGCCCAGCGCGGGCTGATCGGCGCCAAGAAGCAGCCGGGCAACTCGGCATGGTACCAGGAGCAAACGCGCACCCATGCCAGCGAAGTGCCGATCTATGGCGTACCGGTGCAGACCCGTGAGCTGTTCGGTGTGCTGCATCTCAAGGGTTTCGTGATCGACGACTGCGTGCTGTACAGCGGCGCCAGCCTGAATAACGTTTACCTGCACAAGTTCGACAAGTACCGCTACGACCGTTATCACCTGCTGCAGAACACGGCATTGGCAGACTCGATGCAGCATCTGGTTCAGCACGGTCTGGTGGCGTCCAAGGCGGTGCATCGCCTGGACCTGCCGAACCTGCCCAGCACTCGCAGCCTGCGCAAGGACATCGGCGATCTGCGCAGCCGCCTTAAATATGCGGCCTACGACACCACGGCCGGCAGCCTCGACAAGAGCGGGTTGACGGTGAGTCCGTTGCTCGGCGTGGGCAAGAGCAACCCGCTGAGTAAGGTGATCGGCGAATTGATCGCCAGCAGTCGTCGGCAGCTGACCATTTGCACGCCGTACTTCAACCTGCCCCTGGCCGTGACCCGGGAGATCAATCGCGCCCTGGCCCGAGGCGTCAAGATCGACATCATTGTCGGCGACAAGACGGCCAACGATTTCTTCATCCCGCCCAGCGAGCCGTTCAAGATCATCGCGGCGCTGCCCTATCTCTACGAAATCAGCCTGCGACGCTTCGCCAAACGGCACCAGCGCTACATCGACAGCGGCCAGTTGAACCTGCACCTGTGGCGTGACGGCGATAACACGTATCACCTGAAAGGCATGTGGGTCGACGAGCGCTATACCTTGTTGACCGGCAACAACCTCAATCCGCGGGCGTTTCGCCTGGACCTGGAAAATGCCCTGTTGCTGGACGATCCCAAGGGTGAGCTGCTTGCACCACGCCAGCTTGAACTTGAGCAGATCTATCGCCATACCCGCCGGATCGAACGGTATCTGGACCTCGAAACGTTGCCGGATTACCCGGCGGCGGTGGCCAAGTTCCTGAAACGGGTCAGCCGCGTGCGGATCGAGCGGCTGCTTTATCGAATCCTGTGAACGCCCGCGCCGTGTCGCAGAAGGACACCATTTCCATCCAGCTGGTGCGTGAAGCGCTGCTGCAAAGTTGCCCTTCTGGAGCGGCTACCGACGAGGTGCTGCGCGCAGTGGACATCGATCCCGCGCTGCTCGGCGATGCCCAGGCGCGGGTGCCAGCCCATGCCTACGCGCGGCTCTGGCGTTTGCTGGCCCGGCGCCTGGATGATGAATTCTTCGGCATGGACCCGCGCAAGCTCAAGTCCGGCAGCCTGGCGTTTCTCTGTCAAAGCGCCATGGCCCAGCCCACGTTGGCGGCCGGCTTGACGGCGGGGCTGGCGTTTCTCTCATTGATGCTCGAACGCTTGCCGGCCCAGTGGGTTCGCCAGCAAAGCCTGGCGGAAATCGTCCTGTTGGAAGACGATCAAGAACCGCGTCGTGCCTTTACCTACTTCACCTACTGGATGATCGTCCATGGCGTGGCCTGCTGGCTCGCTGGGCGGCGCATTCCCATTCTCGCCATCGAACTGCGCTGCCCGGCGCCGGATTTCTGCGACGACTACCGGGTGATGTTCTCCCAGAACCTGCGCTTTGACCGGCCCCGTACCCGGATGATTCTCGCCGCTGAGTGCCTGGACTTGCCCATCCGGCGCAACGCGGATGAACTCAAGCGTTTCCTCGCCCAGGCCCCGGCCAATATCCTGGTCAAGTACCGCAACCCGCAAAGCCTCGCCAGCCGCATCCGCCACGACCTGCGGCAGTTGCCGGCCGAGCAGTGGCCGGAAACCGAAGCCCTGGCCCAGCAATTATGCGTTTCGGCGTCCACCTTGCGCCGACGCCTGGCGGAGGAGGGCCAGACCTACCAGGCCCTCAAGGACAGCGTGCGCAAGGACCTGGCCATCACCTGGCTGGCCGAACCCTCCATCAGCTTTGTCGAAATCGCCGCGCGCCTGGGCTTCGCCGATACCAGCTCCTTCTACAAGGCGTTCCGCAAATGGTCGGGGTCCAACCCGGGGCATTACCGGAGCCTGATTCTCAACGATCTCAGCTGATCAATTTCGGGGTCTGCAGCAACGTTGCTCAGTCCAATAATGTTGACTGTGCCACCGTTTACGCAGGCAATCCCGCCTCCACGGGGCGGCGACCTGGGCCAATTGTGTCATTTTCATGTCATTGGTCGTTCGGCCAATGCCAGCAGAATCGCCTACGCTTAAGATGCCGCGAATAAAACCTCGTCCAACAAGGAGATAGACGTATGCATGGGTATGGGATGGTGGGCGACTTGCTTCATCTGGGTCTTTATTTGATGACCATCCTGTTCTGGGTGCTGTTTTGGATGGTCTGTATTTTCAACGCCCGGGGCCGGCTGAAAAGGCTGCTGGGCGCTCACGCCTTGGCGATTTGCACTGTATTGTTCCCGCTATTGCCCGCGACGTTCATTGGCGGGACGTTGATTGCCTTTGGTATCGAGGGCCTGGTCTGGGGTCTCTTTATTTCAGGAATAGGCCTGCCTATCGCCGGCCTGCAGCTGGTGCACCGCTACGTTAGCAATCGCCCCTGAGGAAACCGGAGCCGTGATAGGTCAGCGGCTCGGAGTTCGGGATCAACTCGCGATCCGGGCATTCCATTTCTGATGCGGAATGGGCAGCTTGCACGAATCGCCTCGTCCCATCGGGAAGTACTGAAAGCCCCGCTGTGCCAGGCGCTCAGCGTCGTACAGGTTGCGGCCATCGAAGATCACCGGGGCTTTGAGCCGTTTGTGGATCAGGTCGAAATCCGGGGCTTTGAACTGCTGCCACTCAGTACAGATGATCAGCGCGTCGGCACCACTGAGGGTCGCTTCCGGTGTACCCATCAGGCTCAGGTCGAGATGGTCCTGATACAACAACTGCGTCTGCTGCATAGCCTCGGGATCGAAAGCCCGGACGTGGGCGCCGGCCTCCCATAGCGATTCCATGAGTACGCGACTGGGGGCGTCTCGCATGTCATCCGTGTTGGGCTTGAATGCCAGGCCCCACACGGCAAATGTCCTGCCGCGAAGTTCGCCCTGATAGAACGCGTTGATCCGCTCGAACAGCTTATGTTTTTGTCGTTGGTTGATCGCTTCCACTGCCTGGAGCAAGTCATCGGAGCATTGGGCTTGTTGTGCGCTGTGGATCAATGCGCGCATGTCCTTGGGGAAGCATGAGCCCCCATAGCCACAGCCGGCATAGATAAAGTCATATCCGATGCGCGAGTCGGCGCCGATGCCCAGGCGTACGGACTCGATGTCGGCGCCCAGGTGTTCGGCCAGTTCGGCGATCTGGTTGATGAAGCTGATCTTGGTCGCCAGCATGCTGTTGGCGGCGTACTTGGTCAGTTCGGCGCTGCGCAGATCCATGAACATGATACGGTCATGGTTGCGATTGAACGGCGCATACAGCTCGCGCATCACTTCGCGAACGTCGTCGCGCTCGCAACCGATGACGATCCGGTCCGGGCGCCGACAGTCGGCGACGGCCGAGCCTTCCTTGAGAAACTCAGGGTTGGAGACGATATCGAAGTCCAGTGTGTGCTCGTAGCGCCTCAGGGTTTCGATGATCCGCTCGCGCAAGGCATCGCCTGTGCCCACGGGTACGGTGGATTTCTCGACGATGATGACCGGCTCGCTACGGTGCCGGGCGATGGCTTCGCCTACCGAGAAAACCCCACTCAAGTCTGCGGAACCGTCGGGACGCGACGGGGTGCCCACGGCGATGAACAAGACCTGTCCATGCTCCACCGCGAGTTTTTCCTCGCAAGTGAAGCGCAGCCGTCCGTTTTCCAGGTTCTCTTTAACCAGGCCAGCCAGGCCAGGTTCGAAGATGCTGACGTGTCCTTGGCTAAGGGCGGACACTTTTTCGTAGTCGATGTCCATGCAGACCACGTCGTGACCGACTTCTGCCAACACGGTGGCTTGGACAAGCCCGACATAGCCGCTACCGAACACACTGATTTTCATTGGGCACTCCTGGGCACCGGCGTATGAGCTGGTCGAGAATTGATAGTGATGACGCCAAGGATGACCAACGCCACCCCCAGGCTTTTTGAAACGCTGAAATCTTCGTTGAAGACCGGTAACGCGGCGGCCAGCAGATACACCAGCGCGTAGCTGATACTCAGCAGCGAGTAGGCACGGCCCAACGGCAAATCACGCAGGGCGGCCAGCCAGCTGAGCATCGACAAGGCATAGGCGAAAATGGCCGCCAACAATACGGCGAACGCTGTCAGGTCGATGCTCGCGATGAGCCAATGCCCTGGAAGCGGCAGGTGGCTCATGCTCCAGCGCAAGCCCAATTGAGCGGCGCTGACGAGCAACACGCTGCCCAGCGCAAAGGAGATACCGTGCCGAAGATTCATGTGTGTTGCCCCAGTAGCACCACGCCGCCCATTACCAGGGCGACACCCAACCAATGACGGCGGTCAATGGTCTCGTGGAACACAAACCGGGCGACCAGGGTGATCAACACGAAGTTGAGGCTCAGCATCGGATAGGCGATGCCCACCTCGAGACGCTGCAGCACCAGCAGCCACACCAGCAGGCCAGCACCGAGGGCAACCAGCGCCAGCCACAGCCACGGCGAGCGCAGCGTCCTATCCCAGCCCGACGGTTGGCCGCGCCAGCTCTCGACGGCGTACTTCTGGGCGATCTGGCCCAGGCACGTCAGCACGCAGACGGCCATCAGCAGCAGCAGGCTCATGACGCCTCCTGGGAGAAAATCAGGATGATCAGGTTGCCGCGTTCATAACGCTGGCCATCCTTGGGCAACTGTTCAACTTCACGCAGTTCGTCGCCCCCCTTGACCCGCATGACTACGCCGACCGGGCCGCTCCGACGGGCCTCGCGCATCCACTGTTGCACCTGATCCGGGTCGACCCGTTGCTTAACGCCGTCGGGATAGGCAAGACCATACTTCAGCTCGCCGATGGTGTTGTACAACGCCACCTCTGGGCGTTTCAGGCGCCACGCCAGGGCCGACGCGGCACCCAGGTCATTGCTCAACAGTTTGTGGGTCTGTTGGAGTTCCTGGAGGTGTTCGAGGATGAACTGGTCGGGCATTTTGTTGATGACTACCGATTGGGGTAATCCAGCCGGCAGCAGCCCTATCAGCAACACGCTGCCGAATGCCGGGGCGGCCCAATACCGTAAAGGCCTGATGGCATGCAGCAGGTTGGCGATGATCCAGCCGATCAGCCCAATGACGATCAGTACCAGATTGCTTGGCTCATGGTCATACAGTGGCTTTTTCAGTTGCAGATAGATCAGGGCGACCAGGGCGACCAGCCCCAGCGCCAGGTTCAGCAGACCGTTGATGCCAAGAGTTCGGGATCGTTTCAACGCCAACAGGTCCGTGAGCGCATGCCCCAGGAGCAAGGCTAGCGGCAGTAGGCACGGCAGTATGTAGCTGGGCAGCTTGCCTTTGCTGAGGCTGAAAAACAGCAATGGCATCACCAGCCACAGCAGCAGAAAAGCGATATTCGCCTGACGACGGGTTTGCCAGGCCTGGCGCAACGCCGCCGGCAACAAGGCCACCCAGGGCAGGCTGAACGCCACCAGCAGCGGCAGGTAATACCACCACGGCGCGTCATGCTGGGCATCGTCCCCGGCGAAGCGCCGAATGTGTTCGTGCCAGAAGAAGAACCGCCAATAGTCTGGTTCCTGGGCATGCACGGCGAGCGCCCAGGGCAGGCTGACAGCGATGGCGACGGCAATCGCCAACGGGCCGAAGATCAGCAATTCACGCCAACGCTTTTGCCAAGCCATCCAGGGCAGGGCGATCAATACCGGCAACAACCAGGCGAGGAAACCCTTGGTCAAAAACCCCATGCCACAGGCCAGTCCCAGGACTGCCCAGCCGATCAAGCGTGGGGTGCGGCCACTGCTGTCCAGCGCAAACCACAGGGCTACCAGGCTCAGGTTTACCCAGAGAGTGAATTGCGGATCGAGGTTGGCGTAGCCCGCCGCGCCGGCAATCACGGTAAGACTCATGTACAACAAGGCGCAGATAAAGCTTTTACGCGGGTCATTCCAGAGTCGGCGGGCTATCAGGTAGCACAGCAGAACGCTGAAGCCCGTGCTGATGGCTGAGGCGATGCGTACACCAAACAGGTTGTCACCAAACAGTGCCTGGCCGATGGCAATCATCCAATAGCCCGCCGCAGGCTTCTCGAAATAACGCAGGCCCATTAAATGAGGCGAGACCCAGTTACCGCTCTGGAGCATGTCCTGGCTGATCTGGGCGTAGCGGGTTTCATCGGGAATCCACAACCCATGGGTGCCCAACGGCAGCAGGTAAGCCAGCAGAAATAATCCAAGTAGCAGTAGCAACCCCCAGCGTTTGGTCATGCGCCTTGTACTCCCAACCAACCTTCACGGCCCTCGAGCGTGCCGCGCATCACGTGGCCTGCAGGCAAGACGTTGGGTGTGTCGGGCAGCAGGTTGCCCAAGGGACCAAAACAGATGTTTCGCCGGCGCGCATCGGCCAGCAATTGACGAAAATCGTTAGCCATCAAAATCCCTTCTACTTCGGCATGGATCGTGTAGACGTTGAGTTTTTCCGGGGCGAAGCGCTCGAGAATAAAGGTGTTGTAGTCCTTGGCCGTAATGCTCTGGCCGACCAATTCATCGAAGGTCGGCAGGTCAACCGGTATCTGGGGCGTGCCCATGCCACCCTCGGCCAGAGTCGGCCGGAACAGACTGTGGCCACGGCAATCGCTGTTGTAGCGGAACCCGAACGCTTGCTTGGCTTGGATCACGCGCTCATCGGCCCGCCAACCGGCCGCCGCCGAACACGTGACTTTTTCCCCGAGGATATCGCTCAGGCTGTCTACACCCTGGCGAATCTGCTCGGTCAGTTGCGCCTCGCTCCAACGCCCGGCATTGGCCTGCCAGCCGTGGTGATCCCAGGCATGCAGGCCGACTTCATGGCCGGCGGCCTGGGCCTGACGCATCAGGTGCCCGAAATCGCGGCCGATAGGCTTGCCGGGCCAGGCGGTCCCGGCCAGCAAGATGTCCCAGCCGTAAAGGCCGGCGGCATCGGAACGCAACATTTTCCAGAAGAATTGCGGTCGGATCAGACGCCATAGGTGGCGCCCCATATTGTCCGGCCCGACACTGAAGAAGAACGTCGCCTTTACCTGGGCTTCATCCAGGCTTTCCAACAGCCGGGGCACACCGTCGCGAGTGCCTCGGTACGTGTCGACATCGATTCGAAGGGCCGCCCGCATCAACGTGATTCTTCAGTAGGGTGCTCCGCGATCTCCAGCAAGGCCTCGCGCAGGAAGAAATCCAGCGTATTGCCGATGGTTTCGCTCATCTGCACCGTTGGCGTCCAGCCCAGCAGGCGCTTGGCGTTGCCAATGCTTGGCTTGCGGTGCGAAACATCCTGGTAACCGGCGCCATAGAACGCTTTGCTCTCGACATCGCGGAACCCGGCAAAGGGCGGGAAATTATCCCTGAGCGGGTGGGCTTCGAATTGCCGCAGCAACTCCTCACCCAATTGGCGAATACTCGCTTCGTTGTCCGGGTTGCCGATGTTGATGATTTGCCCGTTGCACGCGTCGTTCTCGTTATCGATGATCCGCGCCAAGGCCTCCACGCCATCGGCAATATCGGTAAAGCAGCGCTTCTGTTCGCCGCCGTCGAACAGGCGAATCGGCGTGCCCTCCACCAGATTGAGAATGAGCTGGGTAATTGCCCGGGAGCTGCCGATCCGCGCCGAGTTCAGGCGATCCAGGCGTGGGCCCATCCAGTTGAAGGGGCGAAAGAGAGTGAAATTCAGTCCTTTCTGGCCATAAGCCCAGATCACGCGGTCAAGCAGTTGCTTGGAAATGGAGTAGATCCAGCGTTGCTTGTTGATCGGGCCGACAACAAGGTTGGAGGTATCTTCATCGAAGTTATTGTCCTGGCACATGCCATAGACTTCTGAGGTCGATGGGAAGATCACGCGCTTGTTGTATTTGACGCAGTAGCGAACCAGTTTCAGGTTTTCTTCGAAGTCCAGCTCGAACACCCGCAACGGATTGCGTGTGTATTCGATTGGAGTGGCGATGGCCACCAGCGGCAGGACCACGTCACATTTCTTGATGTGATATTCGATCCATTCGGAGTGAATACTGATGTCGCCTTCGACGAAATGGAAACGCGGATGGCCGCGCAGCCGCGCGATGGCGTCGGAGCCGATGTCGAGGCCATACACCTCATACCTGTCATCGCGCAGCAGACGTTCCGACAGGTGATTGCCGATAAAGCCATTGACGCCGAGGATCAGCACCCTGGTACGGCGCTGGGTGTGGCGGGACTCGGCGCCGTGAAGCACGGAGCCGTCTACCAACCCCAGTTCATCAGCCAATTGTGGCCCGCTCAGGTACAAGCCGGTGTCGTTACGTTGACCAGCGGTGATCACCAGCGAATCTTTGCCGCAGGCGATACGCAACGGATCGACACTGATGACGCGCCCCGGCGCCTGGCCTTCGTTGCCCTGGATGACGTGTGCGCTCCAGACAATCAGCTTGTGTTCGCCCACGGCACAAAACGCCCCGGGAAACGGCTGGGTCACGGCGCGTACCAGGTTCGACAACTCCTGCGCCGGGCGCTTCCAGACCAGCTTCCCGTCCGCCGCTGTACGGCGACCAAACACCGTGGCCTTGGATTCGTCCTGTTCCTTCTCGCTGATGGTTCCGGCAAGCAACGCCGGCAGCGTGTCTCGAAGCAGATCGATGGCGGCCAGGCGCAATTTGCCATGCAGGGTCAGCGCCGTGTCGCTGGGTTCGATGCTGATTTTTTGCTGGGCGAGAATGGCCCCGGCATCGGCCCGCTTGACCATGCGGTGCAGCGTCACGCCGGTCTCGGTTTCACCATTCACCAGCACCCAATTGGCCGGCGCCCGCCCGCGATAACGCGGCAGCAGCGAGCCGTGCAGGTTGAACGCGCCTTTTCGAGCGATGGCCAACAACGGTTCGCTCAACAGATGACGGTAGTAGAACGAGAACAGATAATCGGGGCCAAGCTTGCTGATGCGTTCGATCCACAACGGATGGTTGGCATCCTCCGGCGCGTGGACCGGGATGCCGTGACGCGCACACAGTTGTGCGACGGAACCGTAAAAGGTGTTTTCCTTTGGATCATCGGCGTGGGTAAACACTGCGCCAATCTCGAAACCTGCACTGAGCAGGGCTTCTATGCCGGCACAGCCAATATCGTGATAGGCGAAAACAACGGCTTTTTTGCTCATGAAAGGACCTGGTCTGAAGAAGTGGAAGTGAGGCCGTCAACAGTGACAACGGGGGCAGGCGCAGCGGGTTGTCCTCGCAAGACCTTCTCGATGAAGAATCTGGGGCGCGCGCGGACGTCGCTGTACATACGCCCCAGGTATTCGCCTAGCAGCCCCATGCCGATGAATTGCCCGCCCGTGAAGACGAACAGCACGGCGAACAGCACGAAGGTCCCGCCACCGGCCCAACCGGCGCCGAAAACCAGGCGCAGGACGATCAACGCAATCGCGAACGCCACGCCCAGGCCGGCCATGGCGAAGCCGACGATGCTCAGCAATCGCAGAGGCGTGGTGGTCATGCAGGTGATCAGATCGAACATCAGGTTCACCAGGCGCATGGGGCTGTACTTGGACTCCCCGTGCTCGCGCTCGGCGTGGGTCACCGGAATTTCCGTGGTGTGCCGGGCGAAGCTGTTGGCAAGGATCGGAATGAAGGTGCTGCGCTCGCGGCACGCAAGCATGGCGTCGACAATCGATCGCCGATAAGCGCGAAGCATGCAGCCGTAGTCATTCATGGACACCCCGGTGGAGCGTCGCACGGCGTGATTGATCAGTTTCGATGGCCAGCGTCGCAGGGCCGAGTCCTGGCGATTGCTGCGCACCGTGGCAACCACGTCATAGCCGAGCTCAGCTTGGGCAACCAGGCGCGGAATCTCTTCCGGCGGGTTCTGCAAGTCAGCATCGAGGGTAATGATGACGTCCCCCTGGCACTGCTCGAACCCGGCCATGATCGCCGCATGTTGGCCATAGTTTCGGTTGAGAATGACCGCAACGACCGGGCTGCCCCTGAGCGATGCGGCCTGCTCCAGTATTTGTGCCGATTCGTCCCGGCTGCCATCGTCGACCAACACGATTTCGTATTTATGGCGCAGTTGCTGGCAAGCCGCTTCGGTGCGTCGCAGCAACTCGGGCAGGCTCTCTTCTTCGTTGTAGACCGGAATGACGATCGACACGCAGTTGATCGGGTATGGTTTCACAGATGTGCATCCACTACGTTTTCGATGGTATCGACGACGCGATTCACGTCATCGACGGTCATGTCGGGGAACAACGGGATCGAGCACAGGCGCGCCGAGTTCCATTCGGTGTTGGGCAGGAAAATGTCGGGGAAACGCTGGCGATAATAGGTGTGCTGGTGTGTGGCGATGAAATGAATGCCGGTCCCGATGTTCTGTTCTTGCAAGGCTTTCATGAACGCTTCGCGGTCCAGACCGCAACGTTCGGCGTCGATGCGCAGGATAAACAGGTGCCAGGCGTGCTGTTGCGGATAGGTCGGAATCGCCAGTGGTAGCACTTTCGAGCCTTCCAGCCGTTGCAAATAGGCCATGGCCAGTTCGGTGCGCTTGGCGTTGATCTGGTCCAGGCGCTCCAGTTGCACGAGAGCGATGGCGGCATTGATATCGGCCAGGTTGTATTTGAAGCCCGGTTCCATCACTTGCGCCTGTGGTTTGCGACCATGGGTGAGACGGTCGTAGGCATCGACGCCGAGGCCATGAAACTTGAGCATGCGCACCCGGCAAGCGAGTGCTTCATCGTCGCTGACGAACATGGCGCCCTCTGCGCACGTCATGTTCTTGATGGCGTGGAACGAGAAAATCGCCGTGCCTTTTGAGCCGACATGACGCCCCTTGTAAAAGGTGCCTGCGGCGTGGGCAGCATCTTCGATGACCGCAATGCCATGCTTGTCTGCCAGCGCATAGAGCGGGTCGAGGTCGAACGCCGCGCCGGCGTAATGCACTGGAATGATCGCTTTGGTACGTGGGGTGATTGCCGCTTCGATGCTCGCCAGATCGCTCATCAGCGTGTCGCGGTCGACGTCGACGAACACCGGCGTGGCCCCCAACAGGCAAATCATGTTGGCGGTCGATACCCAGGTCTGGGACGGGGTAATGACCTCATCGCCCGGCCCGATTCCCAATGCCAGCAATGTAATGTGCATACCGCCCGTGGCCGACGAAAGTGCAACGGCATGCCGGCAGCCAACATAGTGGGCGAACTGCTCTTCGAGTTGCTGGTTTTTCGGCCCGGTAGTGATCCAGCCGGAACGCAGCACTTGCTCTACGGCGGCAATCTCCTCGTCGCCAATACTCGGGCGGGAGAATGGGAGGAACGCTTGAGTCATGGGTACCTCAGGGGCTGAAGAGTAAGTAAGCGTGAGACGATCGAACATGGATCCAAAGACAGCCTAGTCGCTGAGCGCAAAACTGCATCAGAGGCAATTGGCCCTATGAAATATTCCGGGATTGTTATTAGGCCGACGTCGATTAAGCCTTTTTGAGCCGTGGCCGCCCTGAATCCACTGAGGTTAAGCGTGTTTTTTTGAAAGAAACGTGAAAATAAGGTCGGTAAATAACATTTCATAAATCAACTAGTTTGCACTTTGAGTCTGGAAACTCTTACGCAAGCAATGGAGAAAGGCTTACAACAAAACTTTTGATCTTATAGGGCGTATATTTCATTTATGTATTTGTTGTAACTTGATTTTTCAAAGGCGCGCGCCGTCGCCTGACTTCGAGCAGGGATGCGAAGAGGTTTCTGTTGAAGCATTCGGTTCGGCCGAGCGAACTTAAGGTTCACTCAAGACGTGGGCGTGACCAATGATCGAGACATGCACAGCACTGCCGGCGGACGGTGCGTACATGCCGGAACTGCGCACCAATAGAGTTCGGCCCGGTCGGTCGTTGGCCAACGTATGCAACTGGACGGTCAATGTGCAGGAATTGCCGCTGAAGTCGCTCTCGGTGACCAAGCCGCGACATCCCCCGACCCCATTCAGGCCGACTTGGGCGTCACTCAGTTGCAGTTGCTCGGGGCGCAGCATGATCTGGGATGAACCGTTAGGGTGGTCATAGTCCAACGGTACCGGACCTAGATCGCAATGGGCCCAGCCGGTTTCTATCCGGGCCGGGAGAACCACGGCGTCGCCGAGGAACAACGCGGTTTGTTCGTCGCGGGGACGGCGGTAAAGATCCAGCGGATGGCCCGACTGCACGAGTCGACCGTCGCGCATCACTGCCAACTGATCGGCAAACGACAACGCTTCACTCTGGTCATGAGTAACCAGCAGCGTCGTGACCCCTTCATCGCTCAGTAACCGAGCCACCATTTTTCGCATGGCGCCGCGAAGCCCGGTGTCGAGCGCTGAAAACGGCTCATCCAGTAACATCAAACGCGGCTGTTGCGCCAGAGCCCTCGCCAACGCAACGCGCTGTTGCTGGCCACCGGAAAGTTCATGGGGCCAACGGTTGGCCATGTGCGCACTCAGCGCCACGCTATCCATCAACTCAGCGATACGCTGTTGTCTCACTACACCCTTGGTCGCCAATCCGAACCCGATATTGGCAGCCACCGTCATGTGCGGAAACAACGCGCCGTCTTGGGGAACATAGCCAATCAAGCGTTGGTGCGCCGGGACTTCATGAGTCTCGTCGACCAACGTTTGGCCATTGAGCGACAAGCGCCCGCTGTCCGGGTGCTCGAAGCCGGCGATCATCCGCAACAACGTTGTTTTTCCGGAGCCGGAAGGGCCAACGATGACCGTTCGACTGCCGGTGGGCACTGACAGGTTAATGTTCCGCAACGCATGATGGTGACCGTAAGACTTGGAAATGGAATGAAGCTCGAGCGCGCTCATCGGCCAGCCGTCCGTTTGGATTGGTGGTAAAGAAGTCCCGTCAGCGGAAGCGACAGCAGGATCATCAGAAAGGCGTAGGGTGCCGCCGCGACATAATCGATTTCGCTGGTCATCGCCCAGAATCCCGTGGCCAGGGTGCGCGTGCCGTTGGGGGCCAGCAGAAGGGTAGCGGTCAACTCATTAGTGATCGCCAGAAACACCAGCGCGGCACCTGCGGCAGCGGCGGGTGCTGCCAGGCGCAGAGTGACGAGCCACAATGCCCTGGTGGGTGAGCGACCAAGGCTGCGGGCGATGTTTTCCAGTTCTACCGGGGCTTGGGCAATACCAGCGCGCAAACTCACCAGGGCGCGCGGAAGAAACATCAACAGGTACGCCAGCAACACCGTGATCGTTGTCTGGTAGATCGGGCGGGCGAAATGGATGGTAAAGGTCACCAGGGCCAGGGCAACAACGATCCCGGGCAGCGAACTGGTGATGTAGTTGCAGCTCTCCAGCACACGTTGCAACCGCCCTGGCGAGCGAATCGACAACCACGCAATCGGGATCGCGGCACAGGTAGTCAAGGCGGCCCCCGCTGCACCGAACAGCAGCGTCTGTTCCAGCGCTGGCAAAAGCTCGGCCATCTGCCACGCCTGCCTGCCGCCGACGATAAGCCAGTTACCCAACGTCAGCAGCGGTACGCCCAGCGCCAGCGCACAGGTCAAGCTTTGCAGGGCCAAGGCGAGGAGGGTGGCGGCAGGCTTCAAGCGCACAATCCGCTGCTCGCGAGCACTTCCCGATCCGACCCGCGCGTAACGCGCCGTTCCTCGAGCAGCCGATTCTGCGCTCAGCAACGCCAGGCAACACACGGCGAGCACGCCCGCCAGCATGTGGGCGGCGGGTCCATTGAACGTGGATTTGAACTGATCGAAGATGGCCGTGGTGAAGGTATCGAAGCGGATCATCGCGTATAGGCCGTATTCAGCCAGCAAATGCAGGCTTACCAGCAAGGCGCCCCCGCAGATTGCCAGGCGCAATTGCGGCAGCAACACCCGAAAAAAAACTGCCCAGGGTTTCAGCCCCATCGATTGGGCAACATCTTCGATGGCCGGATCAAGCCGACGCAGCGTCGCAGCAATGGGCAGGTACAGGAACGGAAAATAGGCAATTACCGAGATCAGGGCGCCGGCGAATAGCCCATGAATCGGCGGGACCAGACTGACCCAAGCGTAGCTGTGGACGAATGCCGGCACTGCCAGAGGTGCAGTGGCCAACAACGACCAGCAGCGTCGCCCCGGTAGATTGCTGCGTTCCGTCAGCCAGGCCAGTGCCAAGCCCAACACGACGCAGGAAGGGACTGTGATCAGCACCAGCAAAACGGTGTTGGTCAACAGTTCAGCGACTCGGGCCCGAAATATCAATGGCGCAAGGGTTGCCCAGCCCGTCTGGAACGATACGACCGCGATGTAGGCAATCGGCAGCAACGACAGCAGTGACACCAGCGCCGCCACACCGATCATCCACGTTCCGCCGCGGCCTGCAAAAAAGCCTCGGGAGCGGCGCCGCAGGTTTAAAGGTGCCGCCGAAGCGGCACCCGAGGTCAGGATTTGCGGCGCCAATTAAAGCAGTCCTGCCTGGGTCATCAGATCCACCGCTTTTTTACTGTCCAGCATTGAAGCATCGACTGCTGGCGCGTCGAGCTGCTGTAGGGGTACCAGTTTTGGATTGGACGGAGCGTTCCTGCCCACGGCATATTCAAACGATTTGCCGGTCTTGAGAACCTCCTGGCCATCTTTACCGGTGACCCACTTCAGGAACGCCTGGGCTTGTTCCTTGTGTTGGCTCGATGCCAGGACGCCGCCACCGGAAACACTGACAAACGCGCCGGGATCTTTGTGCTTGAAGTAGTGCAGGGCGGTGTTCTTGCTATTTTCGCCAGTCTTGGCCTGATCGCCAAAGCTGTAGTAGTGGTAGATCACACCGCTGTCGAGCTGTCCGGCGTTGACCGCTTTAAGCACCGCACTGTTGCCGCGATAGGCTGTGAAGTTGGTTTTCATCCCTTTGAGCCACTCCAAGGTGGCAGCCTCGCCCTTGAGCGCCAGAACCGCAGCGACAATCGCCTGGAAATCGGCACCAGCCGGGGAGGCGCCCCAGCGACCTTTC
>Ga0308169_10001145_pt1 | contig 32371 bp, 45 predicted proteins | sample PhyBR1_2_FD_202139 | JGI IMG/M metagenome (GOLD analysis project Ga0308169, IMG submission 202139) | Phyllosphere microbial communities from UC Gill Tract Community Farm, Albany, California, United States - DLSLSB.R1 | ecosystem: Host-associated > Plants > Phyllosphere > Unclassified | place...
AGTCGGACGCCAGTGTACATGGCCGCCGTCAGCATCGGAGGCAGCCTGTTGTAAGCTTGTGGGAACGCTCAAAGACGCGACACTCGCATAGACTCCATAGTCACCAAGATGACGGTATTGGCCAGCCGCTTGGACACCATAAACTCTTTCATCCGTACTAGGCGAGCGACAATCAAGGATGTGATGCAGACTGGGATGAGGAGAAGGGCCGGTGTAGCTTGCTGATCACATACTGTCACAGGCTGGGATTTAGCTCGGTACTCGCAATCCACGCCGCACCGCGTACCCAGTCCGGTCGCACCCGACGTCAACTGCAGGCCTTGCTTCACTGGAGCAAAGCCTTTCATCCACGACGCTATGTGCTGCACTTCCTGTTCGTCGAGAGATTCCCGTAGTTTCGGCTGTCTCGCATTCCAAGCCACCCAGATAATTTGGCTGATCAACGAACAGTGGGCGAGGATGAAGATGGGCGGCCGGGTCCACCTGGCTTCACTCCACAGGCGGTAAGCGCGCTGCGCGAAGAACCACTGGCAGACGTATGCGATGACCGAGGCTAGGAGATAGGAGATGGTGACACTGGTCTGCAAATGAGCTCAGAGCACCCATCGGCAAGACCGACACGAGCCCAATCAAACCAGTACTGAGCTGCGAGAGAGTGGAGATTGTCCATCAGATGTACGGCGTCGGCGATCTTGAAGCATAGATCGAATCTGTCGAGGTGAGCGCCGGCGATCGTTCCACACAGCACGCCTGTCATCAACGGCACGGCGTACGCACATTGTGAGAAGGCTGACGACGATTAATACAAAATGCCTCCATTGCCAGACCGGTCGTCGGGTGAAGAGGTGATCCAGAGTCTGTACGTCAGCGACGCGTCGAGCTTGTCCAAAGACTGATGGCCCACCAGACCAAGGCAGATTCCCACTGCACATGCCATAGGCAGAACACCTTGTATCTGAGACTGCCGGTCAGTACGGATCGGCTGAAATGCGATGCCAGACTAACCTTTAACACCGTCACCGTGTCCATAGTAGTGCCCTATGCATCAGTCAGCAACGGCACCTCGTTAGAGACGTACCCGGTATAGGCTTGCCGCAAGCTGGTCAGCCATGATGTCAAGACCAGCGAGGCCTTGCCGATGATCTTTTCAATGATGGACGGTGTTTGAGACAGACTTTTAATTGTTGCCTCGCCGTTATACGGCGCCTCTCGTGAGATCGATCAACGAGGCACCGTCCTTGTGCCTCGACGGCACGACAGGGGATTCGTGCAAGCATAGCTGCCGTACAGTCCTAGGACGTGTCCAATGGCTCGCCCATGGTTTGAGACTGTTCCATCGCGGGCTTTGTCGAATGGAGTAATGGGGCGTTGGTCCCCAGTCGTCCCCTGTGTGGTTACGACAGCCCCCGCGGGTTCTGCTTCGCGCGTCTCGGGAAGTCGGGACCGCTGCTTCTTCGGCCTGGACCTGCCCTGAAAGCACACGGGCAGGCGCAGGATTGGTCAGGTCGACAGTGCGGCGTCGGCCGCTGTCACGTAACGAGCTCGCCACCCAGTTGCCACTCGCGCACGACTATTGCCGCTGTCGAAGCCGCAGCTTTTGGCCTGGCCACGAGGCTCCGACGAATCCATATGAGGTCTTGTCTTGGGATCGACCGCATTCAATTTGATGGAGGGGGACCCTGACAGTCAGAGCGATGACGCAGGAAACCCCGTGCATTATCACACCATTCCGCTGCCCCACATTGTACTGCCATTCTGAAGACATCACCACGAAGAATCAGCTGCATGCAATTTTGCGAAGACGTTGCTCACTGAGGCCCGAGGCGCTGAATGTCGGCTTGCAAAAATATCAGCGCAGGACTCCAGCACCCAGTCTGGGTGTTTCCTTCGTCGCGCTCGATGGAGTCTGGCGCATTGGCTACATCTCATAAGCTACGTAAATGTCATACTGATACACTCGTGGCCGGTCGCAGCTCTACGTGCGCCGTGTGCGGCTTGCCATCTGACCCCGCAGTCCCCGACTCCGAGGACCCGCTTCCTCCTTCGTCTAATCGCCGCCGTGCCCGAATCGGCCTTTGCGGATCTACCCACTTGCGCATTCCTCCGCACAGCCAGCCCGGCACGACAAGTGACACGCCGTACAGCACCACAACCACCACAAGGCTGTAGCGAGGGTTGCCGAGATGCGCTTGTTGCGCCCCGTATGCAGCCACGGGCAAGACGCCACCGCCGCATACCGCCGTGACCAGTATAGTCGACGTGAGCTTTGTCCGTACGCCCTGATGGCGCATGGTTATGGCGAACAGCGTCGGGAAAATGGCCGACTCGAAGAACGTGATGAGGATGAACATCCCCATGGCGCCAGAGCCAGGGTGCAGCGTCAGAGCCAGGAGCGAGGTAACGAAGGCGCCGGCGATGCAGACCAGCAGGACGAGCCGCGGCGGGACACCGGCCCAACATGCGGCGGAGCCGACGAAACGACCGAGCGCGAAAACGGAATGAGCGATGGCCTGGACCCAGAATGGGTCCATGGTAGGCTTGAGCTCGGTCGAGATCGGTGCCCAAAAGTACGAGATGGTCTCTTGTGCACCGACGTAGATGAACATGCCGATGGTCCCGAAGGCGAGCAAGGCGCCTCGCGCGGAGATGTGGAGACCGAACACGATTAGCGACGCTTCGGCCTCGAGTCCGACGTCGAGCAGGGCCTGTTGCGCTTGCGCCTCGAGCTCGTCGTCGGGCGCCTCGGACAACGGAACGTAGAAGAACACAACAGCGAGCGCGACGACGACGAGGGCGACGGCGAGGTAGCACCACTGCACGTTGAACAGACTCTGCCGGGAGAGGTTGACAAACAGGACGCGCTTGGCGAGGATAGGCGAGAGCACACTGCCGACCGCTTGGATGCCCTGGGCAAAGTTGAGGCGCGCCTCCGACAGGTGGGACGGCCCGGCAAGGGCGATGAACGGGTTGGCGGCGACTTCCAGGGTGGAGAGACCGGTAGCGATGATGAAGTTGGAAATGAAGAAGCCGGGGTAGGACAAGAGCACGGACGAGGGCCAGAAGGAAAGCGCGCCGACAGAGTACAGACAGAGGCCGGCAATGAAAGTCGATTTGAACGAAGAGCGAGTGAGCGTCCAGTACCCAACCAGTGGTGGTCCGGCGACGTAGCCTAGCCAGTACGCGCTCTGCAGTCAGCGACGCAGGATAGGCAGCGCCTTGAGCGCGGCGGTCTGACCTCGTTACTCACGTGTAATGCGATCGATTTCGAGGGCGAGTACCGCATGAGACTCTGTATCTCGCCGTTCAATGTCCCCAGCAGACCATACGAGAAGCCCCATAGGAAGAACAATGTCGACACAAACAGCACCGGCCACCACGCCTCTTTCGTGGTCAGCTGTGTCAACGGCTTCTGTCCGCCCATGTTGACAAAGTCGAAGAAGTTCTGCGTGGGCTGTTGATTCGGTTCAGGCATCTCGCGGTGAGGTTGAAAGATGGACATTGAGCGTTTGGATAGCTTGCGCGACTGGGTGGTGGGACTGACGGGTAGATCCGCAGGCGGGTGAGTCGCCGGAGGATCGTTCGTGGACAGCATCTGCATAAAGTCCATGGGTCCAGCGTCGTCGTCTTCGTCGTCGTCGGGCCGGGGGGCGAAAGGCTCCTCGAAGACGGGCGCGAGTCGCTGCACGGGCGAGCGGGTCGGCTTGGACAGGTCTGTGAGGGGATGGTCGGGGATCGAGCTTGACTGCTGCAGAAAGCCGGGCAACACCCGCATGACGAGGGGCTTGAGCACCAGGACGCACGCGCACATGAGGCCCACCGCGACTTCGACCGTGGACCACATGAGGGTGAAGCTGACTTCGAAGATGAAGTCGGGCGGTCGACTCGTGGCACTGGCCCCAGACAGATTGAGCTCGACTTCGATCTCGAGCGCGGTTTGCAGGTACACAATGCGGACAATGTCGACGAGGGTGACGAAGCCTCCGACGATGAAGGTAGCGACGAGGACGACTTTTTGGCGAAACTCGATACGCAGTGCGGTGAGGAGCGGCAAGGGTAGGAGCAGGATGGCGAGATCGGTAGCAACATTGACCGGCGCCGAAGACAGGTACATCCCGACGAGGTCGATGCATTTGCCCGGGGTGTTGGTGTAGGCAGCCGAGACGGGCCGACATTGAAAGGCGTTGAGAAACGTCAAGACGACCCCGGCGAGATTGACGATGACAAGGACGACCCATGAAGCTATTTTGAGGAATGGATGCGCGGTCGACATTCGTAGGTAAAGGAGGAGGATCGCCGACTTGGTCGCCATCAAGGCTGGGTTGTAGAAGATGGTGAATGCGTAGATGGATCGTTTGAGGGCCAGTACGTCGGAAGGGAGTATGGCGGCGTCATGCTTGCCCAGCCCGTTCTGCGTGCCGACCATGACGCTGACGCCGACTGCGACGGTGAAGATCTGCGCATCAGTGTCGATCTCGCAGGAGTCGATCCAGCCCCCGCGTGCTCACCCATGCTACCAGGACCAGCCAGTCATCCGCGTTGCTCTTCTTCGTGACGCCCCATTTCGATATCAACCGGAGCGCAGTGAATACCGTCGCAAGGCACACGACGACCAGGCACACGATGAACACGACCGGGCCCCGATCGCTGGTCGACATTGGCGAGTTCACTGCTGCCCGTGTGACGTGTACAGCCTAGGATTGAGGAAAGCACATCATCGTGCCATAACGATGGGAGATGGTGGTGAGAGGACGAGAGGAATCATGTACAAGGGATCGACGACGAAGGTGACAGGGTCGAGTGGTACCCGTACAGCGCGGATGCAACTGAGGCAAGCGAGTGAGCCGAGCCAGAGATGTGGGGCAAGGGCGAGGGGCATGCGCAGGCGCACCACGAGAGCATGGGACGGCGGGACAAGGCTTGCGGCGAGAGCCCGTGACTCGCGAACTAATTTGCCAGTCTGGTCAAAGAGAGTCGTACTTGGACCTGCAGGCTGCAGCGGGATTCTAGACGGCGTTGAGACGCCTGCGACCGTCTGAAGAAGACGAGTCGATGGGTTCTCGACACACGGCAGGGCATCGTGCAACGTGTCCCATGACAAGCGCTATGGCTTGTTGATGTGGCCCCTTGTAGACCCTGTAGACTAGGCTGGCCCGAACCACATGCTGGCGGGGCATTACCCATGGGGCAATCCTCCAAGGCGTCAAGGGCGGACCTCAAGGGTTTCCCGGATGTGGTGCCGGGGACATGGGACTCCGTAGCCGACCCTTAGGGCTCCCTCGTTTGTCCCTGTCCTCTCATCTCCCTTCGGCTGGACATCTCTATATACGCCATGACCTCACGGTCCACCGTACCTAGCCCGCGCGACTGGTATCCGCTCGAGTCGTCCCCGGAGGTGTTTGCCAGACTCGCCAAGGTATCCATCGCGAGGAACAATGTTGAAGCATCGAGCGCTCACCGCAGGCATGGGGCGTACCTGAACGATACACCTTTATCGACGTGTATTCCCTCGACGACGATGTGATCGACACGCTCGTGCCCGGTCCGGTCCATGCTGTCATCTTGCTGTTCCCGGATACCGAGGACATCCTCGCCATGAGAGGGGCCGAGAAGTGCATGAAGGCGGAGCACAGGGATATCATCTGGATACCGCAGGTCGACGTTGGTGAGTGTTTGACGGCGGTCAGGCTCACTTTGATCTCATGCAGCTGTACACCTTGCGAAGGGTTGTCACACTGACGGCCAGGTCACAGCTGTGGGACATTCGCGCTCGTCCACGCACTAGGCCAGACCAACCTCTCCCCGGTGCTACGACCCTTCTTCGCCGCATGTCGCGCCGTTGAACCTCGCGACCGGACAGCCCTGTTCGCCTCGTCCAGGGACATCTTCGACGCACATCATAGCGCAATCACGGCCGGCCAGACGCTCGTGCGGGACACGGACTGGGAAGATGCGGATCACTTTCTGTCATTTGTCTACGCCGGAGTGGAGGGGAAGCGCAGACTGGTCGAGCTGGACGGCAACCCACCGCGGGATGGACCGCTGGACAGAGGAGAGGCGTCGGGGGATCTGCTGCGTGTGAGTTGAAGTCACATCCACGACCTTTTCGATGCTCACCGCCGCAGGATGTGGCCAAAGTGGTCAAAGAGAAATACATCCCACGCGCGGGCGATAACATCCACTTCTCCATGCTCGCCTTGACGGGTTGATCCTGGAACGAAGTGGTGTGTTGATTGTTCGCCATGAGACCAGGTTAGTGGCTGTGAGAGATCACCCAGGGCACTCGATCATGCGCGTGCTGATGTGCAGGTGTAATCAATCCCTCGCTATGGTCATGCTTCTACCTCTCACCGGCCTCACAGTGCCTAGGATCGACCGGATCCTCACATTCATCGTTGTTGCCCCCGTCCTGCCTCCACACCAAGGTCAGAACTCCTCAAATAGTCCACCAGCCGGCAGGCTTCGGTACGGAGGGCCCTCTAGACCGTGTAGCAATGTGGATGGTAACAGTGGGTTGTAGGCATACAGTGCTCAACGGCATTGCCGCGGACGCCCTTGTAGGAGGGCGTAGGGTTTCTGCTGCTGAATTCGCTCGGTAGCCCTGTCTCCGCTAGCGGGGAGTGAAGGAAGAGCAAAGAATGTGCCTGTCCCCGTCGTGGCTGTTAGCGTCACGTTCATGAATGCATTGCGCCTCTCTGTCGACCATGTCGACCTCGCTGTTACCTGTTCGTGACTGGCCGGGGCCCTGAGTTTGATTCTTATCGCAACCCCATGCGAACGCCTAGTTCCACCACGACCGCGAAAAGCCGCGCCCCCATGGGCGACGGCCATCCGCCATGCCATCCTCAATGCGCTTGGTCATATTGATGCGGACCTGCGATGACCAACGGTAACGTCATCCTCAGGCGGGCCGTTCAGAACCGTCTACACGCGTGATGTGATACACATTGCGGAGACCTGCCATGCAGCATCAGGGCCGACTATTCCCGTGATCACCTAGTCACATGAAGCATCGTCATCGCTGCCCAGCAAAGAAGGCGCACGCCTCCATATGTGCCTCTGGATGTGATCGCGCCCCATACCTGCCGAGATTTCTTGGCGAGATCCGACTTCGTGGAGACCTGTACGCTCGCCTTGGGCCAGTCGCCCACCCGCTCGGAGCTTGGTCATCTTTCTCATGCTGTAACCTCTCGGCGTCGCGACCCGCTTGCTGCGCCAAGTCGGACGCACAAAGCTGAACCAATGAGAAACGGGCCGCCCAACCTGCGGCGTCCAGGAACTGGGTGGCCTCGGTAATCACCCACCCTGCAGGCGCCTCGGTCATGATGGACTGCCGCACCGAGGGCTCCGCGGCTGGACCCCCTCGTGATGCGGTATTTGCGGCTTCCATTCGGCGCTAACGGTCTAGCGGAACCCTTTCCCCGCATTCAGATGCTGTCCCACGCGGTCATGGTTCGTCTTCCTCTGACTTCGCGCCGCCGCGAGCTTCAGCTAGAATAGAAATGAGCTAATAAGGTCTCGGCTGGGGCGTCCGGCCCCCTTGGGATCGGTAGGTTAAACCTCGAGAACAACCAATCACCCGGGACGTATATAAGCGGGACGGACGGAGGGGACCCATATCCCCCGCCGGCCCCCTCCTCAGCACATCTTCAACACATCGTTACGACCACTGTACCAGCATGGGGAACCCCGTCGAGATCGAGAAGAGGGAGACGGCTACGATTGAAGATGTGTCGGCTGCTCAGGAGCATCAAGACCAAGCACATGTTGCAACACACGAAGTGAACGAGAGAGCGCTCTTGCGGAAGATCGACTGGCACCTTGTTCCGGTGAGTCATCATGTAGCAGGTAAGGTCTTATGCTGATACACAGGTCCTAGCACTGCTTTACCTTCTGTCGTTCCTTGATCGCACCAACGTGAGTGACGATGGAGGACGCGCTGGCAACCGCTGACCGTAGATCGGCAATGCTCGTCTCTTCGGTCTGGAGGCTGACCTCAACCTCGAAGGCATGGACTATGCGGCCTGTCTGGCTATCTTCTTCGCCTTCTACGTCTTTTTTGAGGTACCGAGGTGGGTTGCTTCATAATGATGGTCTTCAGAAACCCGACTCACAAGCAGTAACATGGTCATGAAGGCCTGGCGACCTAGCCGATGGCTCCCGCTTATCATGTTGGCATGGGGTGTGGTCATCACCTTGACCGGCATAGTGCAGAATTTCACCGGCCTTTTCATCGCTCGCGTCTTTGTGAGTTCAAATCTCCCGGTCGGCCGGAGGGCAGGAGGATTGCCAGGCGACGGAGGAAGGCGCTCGCGCTGACCGACAGCTCGGCATCACTGAGGCAGGCCTCTTCCCCGGTGTCTCCTTTTTTCTCACGATGTGGTACCGCCGGCACGAGGTGAACTTCCGGATCGCCCTCTTCTTCTCTGCCGCCACGATTGCAGGCGCTTTTGGGGGTCTGCTAGCTCGACTGATCAACTTGATGGATGGAATCGGCGGACTGGAGGGTGAGTGTTGTCCGGACCATTTCCTTTGATACACCTCTGCCCGCTCGATTGTTTGTGCGTTTCCAAGGCTGACTCGTGTAGGGTGGCGCTGGATCTTCATCCTCGAGGGTATACTGACGGTCGCGGTGGCCATCGCATCGTTCTGGTGGCTCTACGATTACCCCGATACGGCCAAATTCTTGTCCCAGGCCGAGAAGGTCGTGGTGGCGGAGTGAGTCTCCCGGCGCGTAACACGCACAGCGTTGATTCTCAGGCGCCTGTCGCTCGACTCTGGAGCTCTGTCTCACGAGTTCAAGAGGAAATGTGGGTAGTCGCATATCCAGGCGACGTTGGGGGCTGACGTCCACAGTCGTTTACGACGCCTTCCTCGACTGGAAGACGTGGGTCTTGTCGTTCATGTACATCGGCGCCTTGATGCCCGTCTACGCCTTTTCGCTCTTCTCGCCCACACTGATCGCCAATCTGGGATACACTGCGGCCACGGCGCAGCTCCTCAGTGTCCCGCCTTACGTCCTCGCCGCGTTGACCACGGTGGCGGCGTGAGTCGCGCGTTTGCCCTCTTGCCGACTGGCAGCTGATCTTCAGCGGGTGGCTTTCTGACCGAGCCGGACAGCGGGGCATTTACGTCCTTGGCTTCTCCGCCCTTGGAATTGTCGGATTCGTTATGTGCATTGCCACAGCCAATGCCGCGGTTGGATACGCCGGAGTCTGTGAGTCAAGACCAGCTGCAGCCCGCATCTGGACACTGATTCTAGTTATCGGTGCCGCCGGAATCTACCCGTTGATCCCTTTGTAAGCCGGTCCCAGTCGTACTGTCAAGCATAAGACTGACGTGCAGGATCGTCGCATGGTCGGCGAACACCATGGGAGGCTCGCTCAAGCGGTCTGTCGGCATGGCGATGTGAGTGACCGTCTCTTGTTGCTGAGTCGATCCATGGCTCATCTTCAGCGTCATCTCCATCGGAAACGCCGGCGGCGTCATCTCATCCTTCATCTACCGTACCCAGGACAAGCCGAGGTATCTCCTGGGCCACGGCACGGTCATTGGCTTCATCGCGATGGCGTTCCTCCTGGCGTTGCTCCTGCGCGTCGTTCTCGGTCGCAAGAACGCCAAGAGGCAGGCGATCTTGGACGCGCGAGGCGGGGTCCAATGGTCTGCGGAGGAGAAGAAGGCCTACGGTGCGTGGTTCCCCACAGGTCGCGCCATATCATGTCCCGATGCTGACTCGCCGCAGAGGACGACGGAGATGACGCACCCTTCTTCTTCTACACCCTTTAGAACCATTGCGTGCTGTGGTATCTGGGGGTACAGGCAAGTCTGAATGCTGCCGGGGGCTCTGAGAAGTAAATAAAGCAGATGGAAGCCATGCATGCTTGTATCAGATATGGAGCGAGCAGGCAACGGGATGCTGTAGGCGACGATGACCGCGGACAGACGTTCTCCCATAACGGTGGTCTGACTCGGCCCGATACGACGCCTCCACCGTACCGAGGCAGGTCTCGCGACGCGTCCCTGCGTTCCGCGGCCAGATCCAGGTTCACAGGAGGATCGAGATGAGCAAACCATAGATTATACTCCCACACCCTCGAAGAGCCAGCTCCAGGCGGACAAGTCCAGCTCGGTGCCGTTCAGACCGTCCAGACCGAGCTCACCGCCTGTGATCCCTCCTCCAAAGCCCTCTTCCTCCACATCTGTGACCCCTGGCCATGCGATCCGCTCTCCTGGCTTGGCCCCAAACGCTTCCCGCACTCTCCGAATTCCACACTCGGCTATACCTCCCATGCTCATCAACTTGTCTTCGCCTCGCTGGGCCAACTCCATGTTGGCGCCCAGCCATGCCGGCACATGTCGCAGAGTCGTGATATGAGCGAATGAGAACATCACCACCGCGCCAAGGATGCGCCCCACGTAGATGTGAGGTATGACCGGGCATGACTCGTCGTCCCAGTCGAGGAAGATGTTGATAAGCCGGGTGGAGAGATGGCACACTTCCGTGCCCCAGGCGTCGATGGGCGGAGCAAGTAGGGCCGGATGGGTAGGCGTAGGAATGAGGTGAATAAGGCTGAGGACTCGATGAGCCACGGAGATCAGGGTGGAATGGACAAAAAGCTGCGACGGATGGCCGGCTGCCAGGACAGGGTCGAGCTCGGCGATACGCATCAAGACGACCCTCCAAGCATCGTGCAACGCCGTGACATCCGGTGACGAGTAGGTGGCTCGGTATTCGAGATCGACGAGGAGGTCAAGGAAGGTCAGGAAGCACGAGTGGGTTTGTTCGAGCAGGGCCAGGTGAGATAGGACCGGTTGATAATGCTGAGACGGCGGTTGAAGTTGGGATAAGCCGATGGCGGGTAGTATGCTGGAGATGCGAGTATAGTGGAGGTGGAGCACGTTGTAGTATTGCTTTACCGTCTCCCACTGCGCGATCAGCAAGACGTGTCCGCAGGGTGCTGGGTGAGAGGATGTAGGTGCGCACCAACAACAGCTCCTCGTATTTCTGCAGTGACCAAGACATCCTCTGAACCTGGTCCATTCGGACATAACGCTGCGCCCAAGCTTCCATCCCCGCGGCCTTGCCTATATCGTACGCCGCCGCGGTGAGTCGAATCGGCGAGGGAAGCAGAGGCGAGTTGCGATGGCCGTCGATGGCGAGGACCAACAACCCCAACATCGCGTCCATATTGACATCGCCGGACATGAGGCGGGCGAAGCCTTCGTTGACCGTCTCGACAACCCCGGGCGTTTTTCCGAAGGTCGTTTGACATACGATCGCGGCCACGACGAATGGATGGGAAGGCAGCCGCGAACAAGTGAGGAGGAATGGGGCGAGCGGCGTCACGGTGCTGAAGCGGTGCTTCCATCTGCACATCAGTGCTCCGTATATCCTGCCAGACTCACTGTAGAAATGCTTCGGAAACCTGTGCACTGCTCAACAGCCCTCTTTTGACGATGTCCGGGAACCCCCTGATGTCCACCACTGCACCTGACCGCTCCTCGATAGGGCGGCGTTGCGCGCCCTTCTCCTTGAAGTCTATCATCGATACAAAGTCGTAATCTGGCGGCATGTACCCGTGGGCCGCATTCGAGGACTGTGAATCATGCGGACCCCGCAGAGCTTCATGGCCGGCCTGCAGCCCGGATCGACCGTCTCCAATTGCGTGCGAGACAAACGGGTGCGCGTTCGGGGCCGAGGACGAGAGCTGGGCGATGTGCGCTTCTAGATATTTCACCTTGTTTTCGAGTTCGGTGAGATGTGACGGCGTGGTATCGTTAGCGTAAGGGGACGATGACGGCGAGCTGATGCGTCCGACGCTCCGAGCGAGATATGCGAGATCATCTTTTAGCGAGCATGCCTTGTTGAGCTTGACACATCGCCCACAGCCTGTCGAGGTGTGGTCGTCGCAACGTGTCTTGGCCGTCGTGCACTGCGCGCAGGCTTTGATGGTCTTCAGTCGCTTGATAGGACGCTCCGGGCCGTTATCGCCGTTTTCGCCTGTCATGGAGGCGGGTGTGGTCCGCAAGATAAGTAATCACTCCGATGACGACGGTAGACAGACAGCTTGGGTCAGGTCAGGGCGATGCAACGTCTCCGCCCTCGCCAGTTCGCGGCATGCGCCGGGTAAACAACCCCCTCCTCCCTTCTCTCCCCGCGCCTGACTGTCGTGGAGGCATTCAAGTCTTCGGCCCCGATCGGCGCATCGATACATTGGTACGCCCGCTGGTCATGTGACCATCCTCGAACACTTGCCGTCGCCGACGCAGGCTTCGTGCTGAAAAGGTCCGTAGTGCGGGTTGGGTCCCAGAGCAGTGTGCCCCGCTAGATCCGCGGCTATGCGGCAGTTCAACTTTTGGCGCTAACGCATTCTATAAACATCGACCAAGCGAGCATACACCCAAAGCGAGCATACAGGCACGCTCGCATAGCGTGCACTGTGCTTGTAGCGTGCGCTCTCGACGGTCTTATTGCGGACCAATTCCCCGCCGAAGCGCAGAGTTCGGTTATGCGGCTCTGTGGGAGTGCGGGCGCCAGGATTCTCCGACCCATGCGGAGCCATGCCTGTGACGTCGCTTGTTTCCTGTATATATAGGCATGACCGATGAATCCCAAGTCGAGGCCCCGTACTGTGCATCGAGTCCAGCAGAAGACCGCTTTCCAACGCAATGTCGCGTCCACAAGGCATATCTCGATGGAACCTCGCCAACCACCTAGGGCCCCGGGGGCTCCTGGTCTCCGTCAACGCCCTGGCCGCGTTGAGCATCTTCTTCTTCGGTTACGACCAAGGAATGATGGGCGGTGTCAATAATGCGGCACACTACATCAAGACTATGGGTATCGGCTACACTGCACCGGTGAACGGCGAGCCGACGCCGTTCATCACCAATTCGCTCTTACAAGGCGGGATCGTCAGCGTCTACTACCTCGGCACGCTGGTCGGCGCGTTCGTGGGTGGCTGGGTCGGAGACAAGGTCGGGCGTATCCGAGCTATCGCATTCGGCGCTGCCTGGGCGATCATCGGAGCTTCGTTGCAGTGCTCGGCCCAGAATCACGTCTGGATGATCGTCGCACGTCTCATCAACGGATGGGGCACGGGCGTGCTCAACGCCATCGTTCCGGTTTGGTCGACGGAGACTGCCGAGCACACCAACCGGGGGCAGTTCATCGCGATCGAGTTCACGCTCAACATCTTTGGCGTGGTTGTTGCTTACTGGATGGAGTTGTGAGTGGCCTGGCGGCGGCCTGCCTCGTTCTCGGCTGACATTGTCAGCGGTCTCTCTTATATCGACAACGGCGCATCTCAGATTCGATGGCGCTTGCCCGTCGCGTTCCAGATCATCCCGCTTCTCGTCCTCCTGGGCTCGGTATGGTTCTTCCCCGAATCCCCTCGATGGCTTGTCAAGGTCGGACGCGAGGACGAAGCTCGCTGGGTGCTGGGGAAGCTCCGAGATGGCACAGGTCCAGAAGGCATTCGAGCCGAAGCGGAATACCAAGAAATCGTCGCCGTCTCTGCTCTTGAACACGAGTCGACATACCCCACTTCGTACATGAGCATGCTTCTGGGCACAGGAGGCGGGGATCTGCACATCGGTCGACGGGTTCAGTTGGTCATCTGGCTGCAAGTCATCCAAGAATGGGTCGGGATCGCCGGTGTGACCATCTGTGAGTTTGGCGGGGTATGGCCGGCAGTTTTAGGAGTCTAAACATAGACGCCCCGACCATCTTCCGTCTGGCCGGTTTCGATGCCCACAAGAGCCAGTGGATCAGCGGGCTGAACAACATCTTCTACATGGTACGTAGGAGGTCTCGACGCGGTCGAGCGCTGACTCGCAGTTCTCCACCCTGATCTGCGTCTTCACACTCGACCGGATCGGCCGCCGATACACGCTGTACTGGGGTTCCGTTGTCCAGGGCATCGCGATGTTCCTCGGCGGCGGCTTTTCTAGGCTCGGCCTCAACGCAGATGCCGCTGGGGATACAGCCGCTGCAGGCCGATACGGCATCGCGGCTGCAAGCATGATCTTCGTCTTCACGTCCACGTTCGGCGCGACCTGGTTGACCGTGCCCTGGCTGTATCCGGCCGAGATCTTCCCACTGGCCGTCAGGGCCAAAGGAAACGCATGGGGTGTCGTCGGCTGGAGTATCGGCAACGGATGGTTGGTGAGTTTGTCCATGAATTCGTGTCGGGACTCACGCTCACGGCGAGACTCTCCTCCTCCCGGTCTGCTTCTCCAAGATCGGCGAGAAGACGTACTACCTCTTCGGCATCGCCAACGTCCTCAGTATCCCCATCGTATGGGCGCTGTACCCGGAGACCAACCAGAGAACGCTCGAAGAGGTGGACCTCTTGTTCGCGGGCAAGACCCCCTGGAACTGGGTCGCCGAGGCCAACTTCGAGCGGCTCAAGGTGGAAAACCCTCAGATCGCCCATTCCAACACCCGCGCTGTCAAGTCTGGGATTGAGAAGTACGAAGACAGCAGATCCGAGCAGCCTCGGGTCTGAGTGATTTACAATGATGGACAATCTGTGGGGAACGAGCCGCATACTCTACGTTCATCGCGTCGGGCGATCTCAAAGCAGTTTTGGTACCAATTCCTACAACCATAGATGCATGTCTGTCATGCATCGCTCGCTACGAATTGCCACCTGAAGGCAATTTCCTAGCGCCAGGAAATCAGGCACCCGCCCCAGTGAAGCACATTCCGGCACGGACGCTGACCCGTACCCGGCGGTTCCAGACAACGTAGTCCCGCACAAGGCTCCGTCCCATGTGATGGGCGAGCCCAGAGACCCTTCCATGCCCCGCAAGGGCCGCGACATTGCTCTTCCTGAGACTTCTCCGTGAGGCCTTCTTCTTTTGATGAACATTCATGACACCTTCTCCAGACACCCAGTCCACCGATACCGACTTCCGTCGTCGCGTCCGCAGGTCCACCACTGCGTGTCTGCAGGTGAGTCCGCGCCACCTTCTACCTGAGCGAGGCGAACCCGCAGTGCCGCAGCAGGAAGCGCAAATGCGGAGCCGCACCCCAGACCACATGCCAAAATTGCAGGCAAGACGCGCTGGCCTGCGAGTGGCCGATGATAGACGGGCGGAAAACCAGACTGCACCGCCCGAAACGACGCAAAACGGACGAAGAAGGTGAGTCTCTTGTTGTACGTTTGATGGGTATGCGTTCTGCAGCTTGTTCACCAATTTTCACGCGATCACTGCTGATCACCCAGTACCAAGAGAGCACAAACAAGCTCGCGGCGGTGCCGCTGAGCACTCTCCCCCTCCGGACATCGTACAGCTAAACGGCTTCGACACCCTCTCCACCGATGCGTTCCCATTTTTGGAGCCTTACATGCTCGACAGCCTGAACGCGTCGCAGTCGGTCGAGGATGTACCCCTCTCTCGCCTCGAGAACTTCCTACCTACGTGGTCATCGCACATAGACCCTACCGCTCTGCTTTCGGCGCTGTCGTCGCAGATTCCCATTTTCGAGGACCTCACGCCGACGGGACAGATGGGGCTCATTGGCGAGCCCAAGGGGACGGTTGGGGGGGCACCAGGGCATGGGTCCGAAATGGAGACCGCCGGGCCATCTCGGAATGCCGCGGGGAGGGGCAGGCGAGATAGCGAGGTGCACCGTATAGTGTGGTGGAGGCCACACGGGGACACAGCATTGGCACCAGGTGAGTACGGAGCTGGAGCTGGAACGTGTCAAAGGGGGCCAGACGCAGCCAATCCCCTTGTACCTGTGCTCACATGTAGGTCTCAAGAAGATCATCCTGAAAGTCAGGGTTGAGAACCCTCGCGCAGCACCCAGACCGCCGCATCCAGGGCTGTCCGAACAGCCGGCAGACATCATACAGCCGAACGGCATGCCGAGCCCGGCGATCATGGATCATCTGCTGGACCTGTTCGACATCCATTTTGCCTGTCAGTTCCCGGCGCTGCGGGTGGACGAGTTGAGGGCAGAGGCGATGCGAGGGGGCGGGTCCATTTTTTTGCTCAACTGTATCGCATGCAGCGCGGCTAGGTGGGTCCCACTCGGCCCGACAAGCGTGCAAGCCACCGGCTGACTCGACAGGTTCTCCAGTCACCCCTGGATTGCCTTGCCGCATCTTCAGCCGCACGAGTACGGCAACGTCTTCCTCAAGGTCGCGCAAGACATGATGGGCTCGATGCTCTCCGTGCCGTCTCGGGACACGGTCAATGCGCTCGCTCTGCTGGCCGGGATCAGCCACGGGAACGGTAAGTGATGTGGAGTGCCATGTCGCATTGGAGCTGAGCGCAGACAACGAGTCCGCAGAATGGATGACGACGGGTATGGCCGTGCGGATGGCCGTCGACATGGGATTGCACCTGGTGGGTGCTCGCGAAGCAGTGAGGGGCGCAGCTCACAGTCAGGACGGCGGGGAGGACTCGCAGATACCCGCCGAGGAGCGACGCTTGAACCGGTTGACGTTCTGGACGGTCCTGATCCTGGACTCGTCGCTGTCCTTTGGGGTCGGTCGCGAGACCACCTTCAACATCAAGGCCATCCGACAGTCCCTGCCGACCGAAGACGACATGCCAGAGAACCTCGAGCACGGGTGCCGCTCAGCCTTTCCGTTCGCCGCGGCGCAGATGCTGTCGTACGGCTCGTACATCAACGCCCTGAACGGTCCACACGACTCGGACAGCGCGGACGGTGAATGGCTGGACGACGCTCGCCTGTGCATCAAGCGCTCCATTGCGCTGTACAACTCGCTCCCGGCCGACATGCAGTGGAACGCCTCGAAGTGGGTCTGTGCCATCTGCCGGGCGTGTGACTGACCGCTAGCTTCCAGCTGCATTCGGCATCGAAGCAAGGGTCCATCTTCCTGCAGATGCACCTCTGGCTGCATACCTTGATTGTGAGCCGCTTCGAGGCGGACGGGGTGTCCACCTCTGACATCCAGGCATCGGCATACCTCACCAACACCAGCCAGCGTGGGCCCGTCCAGACATCGAGCTGGTCGGGCGACGCACCAATGGATTCAGCCGACACAGAACCATGGCGGCACGCCGCGAGGGTGATTGGCGATATCCTCGTGTTGAGCGATATCATCGACCCCTTCTCGTACCACTCTCTCCCGTTCGTGAACCAGGCGTTCTTCGTGGCCGGGTGCTGCTACATCAAAGGTGGGCATCTGACCCGCGAAATCGGCGTCCGGCGAGGAGACGGTCCACTGACGCTGCAGACGTCGAACGACAACAGCAGAAAGTCATGTCGCACTCGGGCACCAGCAGCCGGCAAGAGCCGGAAGACGCCCGACAGGCACACGGCGACGAGCTTTTCCACGATCTCCTGACCGTCGTCACCTCCCGAAACATCAGCACGCTGCAGCGCGGCCTTCGAAAACAGTCGGTGTACTGGTCTGGGGTATCGTGGGTCGCCGAAGCGTTGGACCAGCGGCTGTCGGGTGTCTCGAGTCGGGCCATCGACCTCGCGAAAGTCACCGAGCAGTTGACATCGTACGTCTCGATCAAAGATGCCGGGTTGGTCCCGCGGGCGGAGGCAGCGCACGAGAGGGATTGGGGGTTGTCCGCGTATACGCATGGAGGGGACTGGCTTGGGCGTGCATAATCATAGTATAATGAGCGAGATGTCAGGTCTCAGTCCTGGTCGCATACTTGCTCCTGGGGCATTTGCTTGTTCCGGAGAGGGCTATGCCCTCTAATGAGATGCGCAGGGGGGCCGTCGACGTCGCAATCGCAAAGCTCATACAGCTTGACAAGAGGCAAGAGACGCCGCCACCAGTCCGAGTGGGGAGGGCGCGGCCGCTGAGATCTTTACCCTCGGTCTGCCGTCCATTATATGATGTGCATCATGGTCAAGAACTATGATACATTGTTGAAGCTGGCCATGCTTCCCGGCTAGACGACACGCCGCCCATTCGTCGCTAATGAGCCACCACGACTGGCCCATCACTCTTCGGCGGCTGCCGGAAGAAGATCCAGAACGCAACGAGACAAGCCCCGCCCCAGCCGATCATGAAATAGAACGAGGCGGCGACATTGCGGAAATCCGCGACGCCTCCCGGATGGATCGTGAGAAGACCAGCTTGGATGGTAAGCGCGACGACGTTGCCAGCTTGGATAGCAGCCTGGAGCAGCGCGCCCGCGACGCCGGCCTGTTCCGGTGGAGCGGCAGTCATCGCGCCGACCCTGTTTGTCAGAAATTCCATGACCGCGTCCGGCTCGCGAGCCTCGACGTACATGATGCAAGTGACGGCGAGGTTGTTGCAGAACGACCCGATCGCCAGGCCGGTGAAGTAATACTTGAAGTAGTCGGCTCCGGTCCGGCCGTGAGAGACGATGAACAACGCGTACCCCACCATTCCGCCTATTTGCCCCACGGTGAAGCCCAGTCGCGGGTGGACAGTGAACTGCGGGAATGCGCTGGCGTAAGCCTCGTTCAATACCGTGTTGATGATCCCGCTCACATGAGGACGAAGGACGACAGCACAGAAAATCCGCCAGACGGCAGCAGTCTCGCGGCCGCCACGATCGGCTTGTCCCCCCGCTCGTTGATCCACACTTCGATGGTGGGGATCTGGTTGCAGGTCCACCAGGCGTAGCCGAACATGGACAGGATGATCCACATGGTGAAATTCTTGGCCGTCCACGTGACGGGCGGGATCAGGGCGTCTCTGGCGGGTATCCGGGATTCCCAGACGAAGAATGCGGGGATGAGGACGACGGAGACGACGAGGGGCGCGATGAACCGGGCGTCGGACCAGGAGAAGGACGCACCCATGATCAAGCTCAGAATGAAGAAGAGGATCCCGGCGAGGATGCTGGTGATCAGCGATCGTTTTAGGTCGTAACAATCGTCCGACGTGACGGTGAGACGTACAGCACAGTGCCGGGCACATCCAGACGCTTCCACTTGCCCTTCTCTGCCTCGACCATTCCGCGGGGCGTGGGGATGTACCAGAACGACCAGACAGAGGTAGGAATGCTGTCGGGTCAGCGACGCGGTCGCACGATGTCGCCAGCCCGGGCAGAGACTCACACTATCGCCGCAACAATCCGGAAGAACCACCTCCACCCCGACATCTGCCCGCCATTGGGTATGAGCATGACGATCCCGCCAAACATGACGCCCGAAGCGCCGGCGATCGAGCCGGACAGACTGTACACCGTGAATGCCCTCGGCAGCTCGCGCGCGGAGAACGTTGAGGTGATGAGGCGGTAGCTGGCGGGGATGAGGGCCGCGGCGGAGACCCCGGCGAGGCCGCGGAAGATGAGGAACGAGTATTTGTCGGTGAGGAACGAGACGATCAGGTTGAGGATGCCGAACGCGAAGAAGCCTAGGCAGAACACGGTCTTGGGCGAGTACAGGTCAGCCACGCGGCCCCAGAAGAGCAGGAAGGCGGCAAAGGTGACGCCAAAGGCAGTCTGGCATCAGCCGAGGCCCGCTCGCCAGAAAGTGACTAACCACAACCCAGGTTTGCTGCTCGAAGACGATGTCGAGGTCGCGGGTGACGGGCGTGAGGAGGATGTAGAACACGCACACGCCGAGGACTGCAGGTCAGCGACTGTAGAGCAGCAGGTTTTTCACGGAGCGTGGACGCAGAGCGTCTCTCGCTACGCACCGTCCATGAACACGCCCAGGCAGAACAACGCCAGCAGACACCATTTCTTGGACTGACTCAATTGCGAGTCCTCGATCGATGGCACGCCGAGCGTCCGCTCCTCGTCCTCATCCTCGTTCTCGAACACATTCTTCTCCCTGCGCTCAAGCCCGCCGTCGGCGCCTTGGCGTGACGCGGCCGGATATATAGGTAGAGGACTCTGGCATGACGTGGCTACCGCTGCCGATCCGTAGTCGGTTATTGTTGTATTGTTGCTATTGCCATTATACTGGGTCGGAGTTCCGTCGTCGTCGTGCTCGGTCGCTTTCATGCTACTCTATAGGAGCGCGCAGATGCCATGGACGATGTGCAGCAGCAAAAATGTCCTCGATCTGCGGTCATAACGCAAGTAGCACGGCGGTCAGCAATGGCGCTACAGTTCAGGATGAACCCTCCCATCTCCCGCTCGCGTCCTCTGCGATGCGCAGCCAAAGATTTGAGTCGGACGAGAGTGAGGCAAGCGCGCAACCGCCGAGCCAGGCGCATTTTAAGCGAGGGCTCTTCGGGTCAGACGGTGCGGGGCGTCCGATCTTTTGTCTGGAGTCCGGCGGAATCGGCTCACGCGCGCCACCGGGCTGGGCACAGCTGCCCGCACGGCCTAGGGAAGGCATGTGCGGGCGCGTGTCGTGTGTGTGTGCATCTCCCGTCCTGAACCGAGTGGAAATGGACGGAAATCCGCTTGCAGTCGCAGAAGCGATCGCCTGCCAGGACATGCACGCTTTCTTGCCTAGAAAAATATGATCCCCAGGTCCAAAGCTTTGGCTTCCTCGAACCAGTCTGCTACCACACCTGTGCTGTCCGTCTTCATCCACGTCATCTCGAGAATGACCAGCATGTCCTCCAGCGCCTTCTCCGTGCCAAGCCCCTGCAGATACTCCCTGACAAACTGCCGTTCTCCCAGATCCACCGACATGGACCCGACGATGAACGCCGGCGTCGTGTACAGAAGCGACCACCAGTCCAACAAGCGGGGGTCACGAGTCGTGCGTGGGTTCGAGATGGATGGAAGAGCCTTGAGCAGATCGAATACAAGGGACGTATGGCGCCTCATCTCGGTGCTGAAGGCGCTGTCGCGGATGACGTACCGGCACAGGAGGACAATGGACAGGTTCCGCCAGAGCTCAGTCTCGATCGCGAATTCGGCGGTGTACTCGAACGGGTGCCGCGGCGCCACGGGGTCGAACAACGTGAAGGGGGCGCGGAATGTGCGGATCTGGTCTTCGAGCTGAATAGCCTTTTGGCGGATGGAGGCGGGTACGGGCCCGTTGGTGTATTTTGTCGCGATTGCGACGAGATTGTTCACCCGGGCAAAGTACACTGCCAGGGTAGAGGGAAGACCGAACCACTGATGTGAGCACAGCAGCCGGAGCAGAGCACCTACATTATCGTGCGAGCCATCATTGACGTGGCCTGCGACTTGGCTCTTGTCCGGCTCGTTGTCAAAGTTGAAGAACGTCGTTCGCCGGTGGCACAGACTCCGGTTGATATCGATCATGGCGAAAGCTCGGAGGTTGAAGGGGAGGTAGCAGTACTTGGACTCGAGGTCAATGGTGGGGTGGGGGCCGTACGCGAGGACGAGCAGTTGCTCGGCGAGCTCCATGATGGCGAAGGCCCGATTCGACTCGCAGAATGCGCCCACGCCCATCTGTCCTCAGCTGGGCAAGCAGTCAGTATCGGATGCATCCAGCTTACGTGAAGGTCCTCCAGCGCAGTGAGATGAGACTCCAGAGTGAGGTTGAGACTGCATCGTCAGCTCGCTCGCAAACGCTTTTGGTGTGCTCTTACTCTTTTGGATTACGAGCCATGAGTGTCGCCTCCCGGATGATTTTCTCTGCGTCGACGCTGAGATTGAGGTATGCTGCGGGGATAGCTTCCGAGGTCTTCCTCTTGCGCAGCCACCCTGCCGCCTCTCCGCCATAGTTTCGTTGCAGCAGTGCCAGATCTGGGAGTCAGTGTTGACCCGGGCCTGCAAACGAGGGACCGATCGCACATGAAGCGCCGGCAGCTTGTCGACAGAGACGGTTCAGACGATGCCGATTTGTGGCGCAGTGATAGTCTGCAACGATGGCTTCGCGGACCGGCGAAGGGTAGGTCACAGCCCAGGCGGGGAGGATGTACTGGTCGTCTGTTATCAGCCGCGTGGCTGCTGGTGTCACGCACAAAACGTCTCCAGCAGTGGCCCGATCTTCGCTCTCTCATCAGCCCCCGAAGTACTACGGGAGAGCAGACTGGCGAACGCCGTCGAAGCGGGATCGACAACTTGAAAGGGGTTTGACGATGCCGGCCAGCCGGGTCCACTCGGCTGGTGTAAGTCGGCGGGCTCATGATTTGCCGGTACGTCCGTGATGCCCACTCCAGGTCGAGGCTCTGCATTCGCGGCCCGGGGCGTGGAAATGTCAAGGTTTGTGTACTGTGAAATGTCGAAATCAGGCAGAGTCGCGCCAAGCAGGTCGTCAAGGGTCCAACCGCTGGTAGCGGACTCGGGTTGTGGGGGCGCGAGCCCAGCAAAGAGATCATCCGGCTGGCTTCGCGAAGGGCCGAGTCCAGCTGAGTAGGGCGTGTTGACGAAAGCGGGCCCAGTGGAGGTGATGGAGAAGTCGGCGAATAGCGATGGTGATCCGAAACATGAGAGACTGGAAGGCATGAACGTCGGCGGCGTCGCAGAAGGTGCGGTCGAAGGTCCGGCTTCGAGCGGAGGTCCGGCTTCGAGCGGAGGTCCGGCTTCGAGCTGATCGCTGAATGCTTGTCGAGGTGTACCGCCGGCGACGGATGCCTCCCGGTCTCGGACACACTTCCATCCCCCAGCTTTGCAGCGGAGACACGACGCTCCGTCATACTGGGCTTAGCTCTCTTCTTCCTCTATGGCTCACCTGTTCCGGGCACTTCTTTTCTGGCTATGGTCAGCAGGTGAGCCATCTTCTGAAGAGCTCTGTGACTTACTCCGTTTGCGACTGAGCATAAGCAGAGGCCCGCGTGGGAGTGAGAAGGCTCACCAAGTCAGACAACCCGTCCGGGATCGCCTAAATGGTCTCTCCCCTTCAGCCTCGAGCTCCATGCTATCGATATACGTTTGCGTCCTCGACTTTGACTTGCGCCGCTTCGCGTCGGCGAGCCGCCCCTCCTCGCTGGCAGCAACGGCCGTCAGGAGAGGAAGTGAAGGCATGTTGGCCGCGTTGAAGTGCAAAGTACAACATCGTGTTCGGCCCGGTTGAGCCGCTAAATAGCACGTCCAAAACGCCGGGGACAGCCCCGGCCCCCCGTCTCGCTTGTCCGACTCGGTACGTGTCCACGACAACGGCTCGCCAACGCGCAGGGACCTGGCTGGACAGTGCCAGTGCGCAGGGAACAATCAGCGGTTATGGCTGCGAGCTACTCATCCCCGCGCAGCTCCATCCTGTCGGCATTGCGCCTGATCGTTTGCTTAACAAGGTACTTCCGGCTTGCATTCCGTCGAGTGGACAGAGGTCATACGCTCCAGGACAGGTATATCAGGGTTTCGCTTTCGGAGACCACTGAACGGCTTCGGACAACGCGATGCCCAGCTCTATACATACCGCCAAGCTCACTCGCGTAACCCGTTTCTGTCTGAGCCAGCCGAGCACCCACTGATTGCGTGCTTGATGGCGAGTCGAGACTCCCAGATCCCCGTGTGTCAAGCGAGACAGCCCCACCGTATGTAGCTTCGCTACACCGCCAGGCGGGGCTTTTGGGCGGCCTATAGCCATTCCTGGGACGTCGGGGGTTCCTACTCGAACGGGTTAGCTGCGGCCGTCCCAACGTCATCTGCAGTCGAATCCCACGCGCTTCTGTGTTCACTCTTGCCCGTCTTTCCCTCGCTATCGCATGGCCCTCTGACCTGCGCGGGGGCACATGTACTCCTGCCGACAGCGATTGCGCCATAGCGCCAAAGAAGCAAAGATATGATATGAGCATAGCGTATTTCGGCTGGGCGAAAGGAAGGGGTAGGTCGGGTCATATAATCTCACTGAACATGCTTCTTTCCCGCACACCGATCCCTTCGCACCGTCAGCATGGCCCAAGGAGAGACAGACAAAAAGGTCAACCAGCCCGTGTCAGATACCGCACCCATCGACTTGGTCGACGAGGATGCCGCTATCGACGGAGTGGATCCGATCTACGCCGCCAAGGCGAGGGTGCTCAACCGAGCGGTAAGTCTGCACAGGATCACCTCAAAACCTTGGACCCCTCAACCCATCCTATGCAACATGTGCGACCTGCCGCTCACGCCCAGATCCAAGACATCGGCATGGGCCGATACCAGTGGCAGCTGTTCTTCGTGATCGGCTTCGGTTGGGCACAGGACAACCTCTGGCCCATTGTCACTTCGCTCATCCTTCCACCCATTCAGTCCGAGTTCAACCCGACGAGCCCTCCGCTGCTCACTCTGGCGCAAAATATCGGCTTGCTCGCTGGCGCCGTCTTCTGGGGCTTTGGATGCGACATTTTCGGGCGCAAATGGGGGTTCAACCTGACCCTAGGCGTCACCGCCGTATTCGGCATGATCGCTGCCTCGTCGCCCAACTTCGCTGCCATTGGCGTCTTCGCCGCACTTTGGAGCTTCGGCGTGGGCGGTAATCTTCCCGTGGACAGCGCGATCTTCCTCGAGTTCCTGCCCCGGACGCACCAGTACCTCCTCACCGTCCTCTCCATCTTTTGGGCGCTCGCACAGCTCATCATCACCTTGATCGCCTGGCCGCTCCTCGGCAATCTCACCTGCGAAGAGACCCAGGCGGTCTGCACCCGCGGCGAGAACATGGGCTGGCGGTACCTCGTCATCGTCGCGGGCGGGATCGCGCTCATCGGCTTCGGCATCCGCTTCTTCGTCTTCCACATCTACGAGTCGCCCAAGTACTATATGGGCAAAGGGCGGGACGAGGACGCGGTGCGAATCGTGCACGAGGTGGCGAGGCGGAACGGCACGACCAGCACGCTGAGCATCGAGGACCTGCGGGCGTGTGAGGCGCAGGGAGCGGGAGGGGCGGGAGGCGTGGTCTCGCCGCCGCGAGCGCACGGGACGGATACCAGGGCGGCGATCAGGCGCAGGATGGAGGCGCTCAGCGGCAAGCATATCAAGGCGTTGTTCGCTACGAGGCGGCTGGCGTTCAGCACGGGGGCGATCATGGTCGTCTGGGCGTTCATCGGACTGGCATTCCCCCTCTACGTGAGCACGATCTCGCCGAGATGGCATGCGAGTCGCGGGGAGAGCAGGTCGCTGACGGCAGAACGCCTTTATCCCGTACACGCTCCGCCAGAAAGGCGCTGAGCTCGGCGACGCCTCGACCTATACCACGTACCGAAACTCGTCCATCATTGCCGTCCTCGGTGTGCCCGGCTCGCTCCTCGGCGGGCTCTTCGTCGAGCTCCGAGTCTTTGGCAGAAAGGGCGCTCTGGCGCTGTCGACGGTCCTCACCGGCGTGTTCATCTACGCCAGCACCACCGCCAAGACCAGCGACGCCCTCCTCGGCTGGAACTGCGCATACAACTTCTGCTCGACGTTCATGTACGCCGTCCTGTACGCGTACACGCCTGAGATCTTCCCGACCAAGGATCGAGGGACGGGCAACGCCTTGACGGCGACGGCGAACCGGATCTTTGGAATCATGGGTGAGTGTGATGGCTCCCTGCATATGCTTTGGGGTGGGAGGATCGCTGCGAAGGCAGCATTGGCTGGCTCGCACGTCTTGCTGGACCACAGCTGACGTGCAGCGCCAATCATCGCGATCGCTGCCAGCCTGGACACCCCGATCCCGGTCTATGTGTCGGGCGGCCTGTTCGTGGCGGCCGGCCTGTTCGTGCTCGTTTTGCCGTACGAGTCCCGTGGCAAGGCTTCGTTGTAGAATGCGCGCACGCACTTATCCATGTATTACTCTAGGTCGAGAGTGAGTTTTTACCACGAGAACGTCCAAGAGAATAGAGGAATGCAGCCAAACCGGACCACATATATCAAGCAACACGCACCCCTCGTGGGCATTGTGCCTACGCAGTTTGTCCTCGCACCCACTGAAGCCTTCACCGAGATGAGTATGCGGACAGCGGATCAGCCTCCGGACAGCTGGACCACGGCAGATGGCTTCACCGGTACATGACAATCGACTTGGACATACAACACTGCCTCGACACTACTCATCAAGACTCAACCCCACGAACTACGTCGTGTCCTGTGCCTCCCCTCGGGTCCTGCGTGGAAAAGGCGACACAGGTGCTGAGGACAGCCGACATTACTTCACGTTGTCGAGGCTGCTCAGAAGGTCCCTGCGCCGCACAGACGTCGCCGCAGGGAGGTATGTGTACAAGCCAGACCGTATGACCCAGGTGCGATAGCCAGTCGAGGACGGTGTGGGGCGAGTCGAAACCGACGATTGCTCGGATGAGTGTGAGATAGGCGAGAGCGTAGGGGGCCCAGTCGAAGGGCAGGTGTTGACACCGTGAGTGGACATCGTCAGGGTGGGTTGCTGTTGTTGGGAGACAATCGCAGTAGCTTGTACGAATCGGTGTGGATGAGGCTGTGAGCGGATGCAGGTTACATATCCTGGGTTTTTCCCTGTCATTTATGGATCATACAGACGACACCAGGGGGTCAAGGTGACATTGGTCTGAGAAGGCGGTGGCATGTGAGGAGCAACGGGGGTGTGGAGTAACTCAATGGAGCGCCTTACAGAGGATGGATGCCAGTAGTGACGTCTGACCCGATGCCCCCGCCACGGTGAAGGGTGACTCGGCATTGGCTCACCGCAACAGACGCAAGGACGTCGTCTGAGGACATCAAGCGACGAGCTCAGCTCGACTGTCCTCTCCTGCTGTCGAGCGTGTCTACGTCGAGCTGACACGACGCCAAGATACGCACATTCTCCAGTGCCTGCCTCGAGGCGTCGAAACTCCATACAGGTCGTGGCACGCCTAGACGACCGTGCGTTTGCCTGCCGTTTGAGGCCTCACTCTTCGCATGCAGGCTTCACAACCATCCCGAAGTACCCCCGTGAATCGACCTAGGAGGAAGACGCACAGTGCTCCGTGCACTGATCCATCGCACTGCTACAGATCATACTCGTTCGCGAATGCTCGCCAGGCAAGACATTGTAGCGGTAGGTACCCTGTACCACCCACCCCTTCTGCTGCTGCGCACGCGTCCATGTCTTCCTTTTCCCATGCTGGGTCACTCCTTACCATCCGCGGTCCAGCCTTTCACGGTCTGCTCAACGCTGGACTGGGGCGTCGTGGCGGTTGTTCCGGTAGGACAGCTGGAGAAAGGCGTCATTCTGCGCAAGAACCCCTCCAGATCGACAGAACCCTTCGTGACTCCTTCGAGGTAATTCTGGCGAGGGAGACCATCGAACAGACTTTTGGTGTCGGGTCGATTGAGATAGATGTCCAACGGAGCTATGGAGCGGTGTCTTTGGAGGCACTGCCCTTGGCACAGGTGGATCGTTGAGACCCCGACGTAGACATGGTATTCCGATGATGCGCTCGATGAGACACCCGCTTTCAGTGCGAGTGTTGGTGTATAAGTGCAACCTCGGGCGGCTTCCAGGTGTTTCCACGACGTGCCGCGGTCTCACGCAAGCTGTGTCATGGCCATACAACCTGTTTAGTGCGCGTCCGTTTAACTGTACGACGAGCAGACAAGGGTAGGACTGTCGCGACGCGTAAGAGATGTACGAGGAGGGGCAACAGGGCGAAAGGACCGCGGTGCAGCTTTACTTGGAGCAGTGGGACGTGAGCGTGACGCCATGCGTGGTGGGGTCGGAGTTGAGAGAAGCATGTCGGCGAGCGTGAATGCTCGGGCGGCGTCCACGGCATCGAGGGATGAAGAGTCGGTTCAATCGCTGACTGACGCCCTTCCGACAGCATCGCCCACCCGCCTCCCTTCGTAGGACGACCGCGACCCGCGCGCTCTGCCACTTCGCCCTCGTCCACTCCCGGGCCACGTAATGCTTTCATGCCCACACCACTACGTCTTTTCGCCAGTCGAGACACGATGCCCCCACCACCTCGCCGTCTCGCTAGTCGTGATAAAGCGGATTCGTAGTAAACTCCTCCACGCGACACTTGTCCTGGTCCCACACCCCCTCGGTCCAATACAGGTCCTCCTTGATCCGTGCCCACGCGCGCTCGAGGTTCTCCGCCCGGATGAGCATAACCGACCCGGCGAGCTCGGGGCTGTCGGGCGGCAGGTCGGGCGTAAGCAGCGACGGGGCGCCCTGGGGCGGTTTGAAGCCGAGCCCGAATTCTGCGTGTCAGCGCCGTGCCGTGCGAGTGTCGCTGCCCGATGGACAGAGTCGTGAGGGCTCGCAGGGGGCGTGACTGCCTCTCGCCTCCGGAGGTCCAGGGCTAGCTGAGGAGAAGACGGAGAAGACGCAACCGACCGCAACTTACCGCCCCGCCCGCTATCCAGGTCCTCTTTCCACCGGGCCCAATGCGCCGGCCGCACCGCAAGGCGCTTGGCGAGCACGCCCGCGCGGTCTGGGCAGTACGCGAAGAACAACGGAAGGCGGCGCAGACTCGCGCCGGTCGTGGCGAACGGCATGTTGACGACGTCAAGGGTGACGGGTGATTCGACGGGCGGGGATGAATGCTCAAGTTGGGTGGATCGGATAGGCTGGCAAGGGCATTTACCGGCTCGCTGAGTGAGACTACGCATCTTTCTCCGACTTGCTTCCCCCGGCCCCTCAGTCCCGGCCCGCTATGCTTACCAAACACACCACCCGGAACCCACGCGTACTGTACATGTGCATATGCATGCAGCAACGTGCGAGCTACGACCCACAGCTGCGAGCGACCGTCGAGCGGCCACTTACAGCTGCCCAGACCAAGACTGACTGATACAGCGTTGAGGGGGGGAAAAGCTACGGATCCGAGACAGAGAAAAATACCGAAATCGCCCATCTATGTTGTTCTTGTTGTTGTTGTTGTTGTCGTCGTCGTTCTTGTTCTCGTTGTTCCTGCTGCTGTCGTCGTCCTTGTCCTGACCCTGTGATTCCAAGCGGTGTCTATATTGTCCGTCGCGTCGACGGCGCGTCCGCAGATCATTCCCAATTTTCGCCTTCGTCCTCTCCTGCCTCCCCACGCCTAAACCACGCCCTATGCGTGCCCGTCCACCTCCATCAGGTGCACCGGGCTGCTCCCTCTCGAGAAGCTCGGCAAGACGACCTTGCCCTCCTGGTGCCCGTGCCCATGCCCGTGTCCGTGTGAACCGTGTGCGTGTCCGTGCCCATGCCCATGTCCGCCATGTCCGCCCCCAAGCGCGCCGAATCCGCTCGATCCGCCCATCCCCACTCCAATGCCCCCGCTCATCGGCGCAAGCCTGTTGGGCGGGGACTGGCCAAACTGGCCGGACCCTCCGCCGCTCTTGCTGCCCACACCGATCCCTCCAGAACCGCCCATGGGCGTCATACCGAACGCGGCACGGACCGAGTGCGCGAGGTGGTTGTGCGCATGCGAGCCGTGCGAGCCGTACGGGTTCGTGGCGTGCACGGGGCTCGAGGCGCGCGAGTTGGCGGGCGAGGCGTGCGCGCTAGGCGGCTGGCTGGACGAGAGGCTGAACGACACGCTCGGTACACCCCCCGATCCCGAGAACGAGCTGGACGAGTTGGGCGGAGGGAGTGTGCGGTCCGAGTGAGGAGGAGGCGGCGGGATGCCGGACGAGTTGAGGATGTCCTCGACTGACTTTGACTCGCGATCGTGCGATGATCCGTTGCCGCCCGCGGCGGAGCCGATCGAGTGCCGGTCCCTCTCGCGGTCTTTGTACGACGAGCGGTGTGAGTGCGACGAGTGGTGCCCGCCGTGCGAGCCGTGGCTGTGCGAGCCCACGGGGTGAGCGACGTGGTTGCCCGACAGCGTCCGCGTGAGGCGCGGGGGCGACATCCTATGCTTGCTGCTGGGCGCGGCGCCGAAGTGCGGCGAGTTCGGCGTTGTCATCGAGAAATGCGTGCTGTATGGGTGCGAGCGGTTCTTGGCGTCTCGGGCCTGGTGCGATCCGTGGCCGTGTTTGCCCGAGTTGGCACTGTGTCCGCCCTCGACCGGGCTGGTCGCTCGGCTGGGGGCTCGCGAATGAATTGGCGACGTCGCAGCGGAGACGGGCGCGGTGGTGGCTCGTCCTTGCTGGAAAAGGCTCATTGATCGCATGCCCGTCAACACCGGCGAGGTCGCGGGGAATTCGCCGCCGCTTCCGGATGGGAACATCGGCTCGTCATCGCTCGAGTCGTCCGAGTCTGGCGACGCAGCGCGGGACGGCGCAGCGGAACCCAGCAGACCGCGATGAGCGTGCAGGTCGAGCGTGTATGGCTTGATGTGGTGTTGCGACGACGACAGTGGCTTGTAAGGGTTGATCTGCGCCGCAGCAGTCGCGGCGGCCGCTTGCTGAGCGGCTTGTTGCGCTTGCTGGGCGTGCGCTTTCTGCAGAGCGAGGTGGTGCTGCTGTTGCAGGCGAGCGAGCTGCTGGTGCAGGTTGTTGTGCAGGGCATACGAGTTCGCTCCGCCCCCGCCACCTCCGAGACCGCCTCCGCCGAGCTTCGTCAGGTCCTCGGACGAGTTCTTGGTCGATCGGTCCTTGGGCGTGTTGGACGAGCTCGAGTGGTGGCTGTCGCTACCGCCGTGTCCGTGTCCGCCGTGTCCTCCGCCTCCGCCTCCGCCACCGTGTCCTCCTCCACCGTTTGGCACACTCAGGCAGTTCGGGCACGCCGCAGTCTGCTTGGCGACCTTTAGTCGCTTTCGATAGCTCTTGTGGCACTCCTCGTGGCAGCACGTCGGCGGGACGAGGTAGGTCGGGTCGGCGAGGGTGCCAGCGGGGACGGCAGGGTGGTTGTTCGTCGCTGGCTGAGCGGGCGATACGGGATAGACGATATTGCCCGCCCCGCCGGGTCCCGGCATGCCAGACAGTCCCCATCGTTCTCGCTCGTTGCTGAAGCCGTACGCCCCACCGAAGGGGATATTCGACGACGTGCCGTTGTTGTTCGGCGTGCCGGCGGGCGAGTTGCCGTTGGACTTAGAGCCTGTTCCCCGCGCGCCGGCGATCTGGCGGTGACGCAACTCGTACTCTGCTCGACGGAACGCCTCGTGTCGCTCGAGCTCGTACAGCTGATCCGACGCCGCCGCAGCGAGGGCGGAGATGTCGTTCATGCCGGCCGAGTTGCCGGGGACGGTGAACTGGCCGAGGGACGAGTACGGGTTGAAGTCGGGTCGGTCCAGGTCCATCGCGTACGAGGGGTTGAGGTGGGACGAGTGGTGCGAGCGCGAGTGGTCGTGGTCGTCGTCCTGGCGGTCAGTGCACGTTCTCAGTAGGCGCATCGAAGCAGAGGTAAAGCAGCACGCGCGTTGTGCAAGCGCATCACAGCCGTCTTCGGGCGACATGGGCAGACAGCCGGTGGTCTTCGACATGGTGCTGGTCAGAGAAAGCGTCCACTCACATCAACCGGGGAATGCCTCTTGCTCTTCGTCCCGCTGTTCTCGCCCGCGGGCGGCAGGTGGATCCTGGCATGTCGGGTCAACTCGTCCGAACGCGAGAACCGCTTATCGCATCCCGGGTGGGTGCACGCGTGAGGTTTCTCGCCCGTGTGCGTGCGGATATGGCGCGTCTGGGGTGAGCACGTTCTCTTCTTTGCGGTATGGCAATGCAAGCAGGCGTGAGCGGAAGGGGTATATCCAAAGAAGTTCAAGTATCTCTGCGCGACTCTTGAAGGCTCTGTCCAGACTCGAGTCTCGTCGCGGACGGGAGATGGTGGAGATAGAGAGGATGCAACCGCAACCCACCTGATGCTCGAGACGGTAGAAAGCGCGATCGCAGAGCGGACACTTGTACGGCCTGGGGATCTTGCTCTTGTCGACATTCAGCGCCGCCTCCAGCTGCGCCTTGACGAGCGGGTCGTTCGGGTCCAAGCGGCCCGTGATGGGATCGGGCTGCGGCATGGGCAGGCCCGCAAACTGCCCGGACTGGATGGTCTGCACACCCGCGCCCGTGGGCGGGGTGGACGAGGTCGAGGTGGATGCGCCTTGCTGCGCGACCGGCGCGGCGGGGACGGGGACGGGGTTGGATGGCGCCGACGACGAGAGGTCGGGGTTGGATTGGGACATTGAGGAGGGATCAGGGTTGGTCGAGGCGAGGTTGGCGGGTTGAGGCTGGGCCATCATGCTTTGATGGCGCGGGGCGGTCGCGGTGCGGTGCGATGCTATGGGGGCGCCTGGTAGGTGTCGTGCCAGCCCGGGGTCTATGCTTGGGCGTGATCCACCCTGGTGCTGTTTTTCAAGTGAAGGTGAGTCCTGGCGATGGATTATCGCCGGATGACACGCCGAGTCTCGACGATGCGATGTGATTTGTCAACGGCGCCTGCGGCTGTCAGCACAGCACTGCCTTGGCGATGCGTGGCGTGTCTGCGGGGTGTTGCAGGACGGTGGGAAATCACGACGGATGGTGGTATGCAAAGATAGCGATTATTGATAATTGATGGATAAGAGAGGGGGGCAGGAAGGACGAGTGAGGTGATCGATAGTATGGCCAGAGCGAGGACGACGTAAACGTGCTAAGACGAAAAGGTGACGCGATGGCAAAAGTTTGTTTCCCCTCGCGACGCGGGCAGACTGTCGTCGTCGACAGGTGTATGTATGCAGTGCGGTGTGGTGGTGGGTGATGGGTGATGACTGGTGGGTGTGTGCGGGGAAGTGCGCTCCAGGAAGGTGACTGGGACAGGGGGAGGGCAAGGGGGGCA
>Ga0308169_10001146_pt1 | contig 32346 bp, 32 predicted proteins | sample PhyBR1_2_FD_202139 | JGI IMG/M metagenome (GOLD analysis project Ga0308169, IMG submission 202139) | Phyllosphere microbial communities from UC Gill Tract Community Farm, Albany, California, United States - DLSLSB.R1 | ecosystem: Host-associated > Plants > Phyllosphere > Unclassified | place...
CCCGCTGAGACGGGATGGGCTACTATAATCCTGTGATGCACAAGGGAAATTGGCAGAGTGGTTGAATGCACCGGTCTTGAAAACCGGCGGACGTTAATAGCGTCTCCAGGGTTCGAATCCCTGGTTTCCCGCCAAATTAAACGATAAGGCCTCGATTAGTCGGGGCTTTTTCGTATCTGAGGTTTGGGAAGGTTTCTGCTGCTTTTGGCAGGGGTTCCGAAACTTTCGGGTAGGAGTTCCGAAACTTTGCCTATTTGGAGGGCTTGGCGGTCGCACCAATCCTCCGGTAAACCCGCTTTGTGATCTCCTGTTTACTATGCCCGAGCAGCAAGCTGGCATCGCCAATATCGATGATTTCCGAAGCCGCTTTAGGCCGGATGTCACGGAACTGAAACCCTCCAATCTTGACCGCGAGCAGCGGGTCGCCTTGATCGATGGCGTTCTGCTTGGCTTTTTCCCGCGCCTTGTCCCAGCGCAAGCGCAACATCCCCTTCGTCATTCGCTTTTCATGCCTGTTGATCAACAGGTACTTGGACGAATGGCCGACATTCCTTTCGCCGATCTCCCTGACCAATCTCCCCAAGCTGTTTTCCCCGGCTTCCGTACGCATCAGAATTCGCAGCTTCTGCCCTGTCTTGCCCTGCGTTACCAGAAAGTAGTCACCCTCGGTATCGTCGCTGCGCATGATCAGCACGTCAGCAGGCCGCTGCCCGGTCAAATAGCCCAGGTCCATGGCTTCCTTCAGTTCTTGTTCGGCAACCGCGTAGACGGCATCCCAGACAGCCGCGTTGGCGTAGTAATCGCGCGGTGCCTCTTTATTCTTCCTGATGCCCTGGCATGGGTTCTCCTGCTCCGTGAGCCCCCACTCCCTGGCCATGTTGAAAACGTGGGAAAGGAGTGCGATCTCGCGGTTGGCCCGAACCTTCGCTGAGCGGGCATCGCGGTAACCGGCGATGTTTAACGGCGTAATTGAGTCGATGGGCGCCTCATCAAACGTAGGACGAAGCTGTTTCAGTTCGGCCATGTTGTCCTTCTGGGTCCGCTCTCCCTTTTTTGGGATGACGTCGCGCACGTATCGGTCGAAGATGCCCTTCATCGTTGTCAGATCGGCAGGCTTTTCTTTGGCCTCCAGTTCGGCCCACTTCAGCCGGGCTTTGCTCAGGTCAGTTCCAAGCGGAATCTCTTTTCCCGCAGAGTCACGATAGTAGTAGCCGATCCAGACCTTGCCATTTTTCCTTGGGCGCTTACGCCGCACCATTCCTGGCGGCAAGTCCCTGTTTTCCGTGTTCCGGGGGCGCATATCAGTTCACCTTGGAGAAGTCAGGCGTCCAAGGCTGGCGCGCTGGCGGAGGGTTAGGGTCTGCGATTGTGGCGTTCACCATGCCCAGCTTCATGCGGGCGAACATCCGGCCAACCAGCAGCCGGCCGCCACGGCTCTCGATGAACACCCAGTTCCGGTCTTTCAGCCACTTGCGCTGGTGCGAACGGTGCTTGTAACCAGTCAGGTCGGCGAGCTCGTCGTCCGACAGGATCTCTGCTTGCATACCTACCTCCGGCCGGCCGCCGCGGGCCGCGCTGTCTTGATGATGTGAACGGCCAGGCCGAAGCTGATCGGGAGCCAGCCGCAGGTGCCGGCGAATGTGTAGAGGATGTCGGCCGTTTCGCCGTCGGCCAGAAGGCATGGGCCGATCCAAAAGAGCCAGCAGGCGCTGCCGACCAGGTACAGCAAAGCGCCCAGCAACATCAGGGTGAGTTTGATTGCGAACATAGGGTGTCCTTGCCGCGCTGGGCGGCAGAAGGTGGCCCGCCGTTTACCGGCAGGCATTTAGGGGGATTGGGTTAGGCTGCTGGGTGTTGCGCTGTGTCGCGGAAGACATCCATCTGCGCCGCGCCGTCGAGCCAGGCGGCCGCGATCCGGCGTTCAGCCATTGCGGCATATTCTGGGTTCAGTTCGCACAGGATCGATTTGCGACCTTCCTGCATGGCGACCACCGCCGTAGTGCCGGCACCGCCGAAAGGGTCAAGCACGATGCCGCCGAGTGGCGCGCCGGCCAGGATGCATGGGCGAATCAGGTCAGGCGGGAAGGTGGCAAAGTGGGCGCCCTTGAAACTGTGGGTTGGCACTGTCCAAACGGTCCGCTTGTTCCGCTCGCTGGGCATTACTGCCAGCGCTGAGTCCATCGACTCGTTGTCTTTGATCCTCCCCCGGCAACGCTCTTTGTCGTCCGTACCATGCCCCCACCCGACGCCGTTCGACTTCCTGGCCACCGCTTTCATGTTGCCGTTGGTTTTGGCGCCGCCATTGGCACGCTCACTGCCGATCTGCGCAAGAACATCCTGCGAGAGCCGGTTGTGGGTATTCGGGGAGCAGGGCTCAAGGATCGCGCCTTGGTCGAAGTAGTACTTCTGTGACTTGCTCAATAGAAAGATGTATTCGTGGAATTTGGTGCACCGGTCCCTCACGCTCTCTGGCATCGGGTTCGGTTTGTGCCAAATGATATCTTGACGCAAGTACCAGCCATCGTCCTGCAGGGCGAAAGCCAACCGCCAGGGCATGCCCATCATGTCCTTGACCTTGATCCCTTCAGTCAGCGGTGCGCGATCTGGCGAGACGGCAGCTCTATCGCGGCGAAACGACAGATTGCCGGTGGAGCGCGCTGCATAGCTGTCACCCATATTTACCCATGCGGTACCGTCGTCGCGGAGTACTCGGCGTACTTCGCGGAACACCTCGACCAGTCGGGCGATAAATTCGGCAGGAGTTTCTTCCAAGCCGATCTGCCCGTCCACGCCGTAATCTCGAAGTCCGTAGTAGGGAGGGCTGGTCACGCACATCTGGACCGATTTATCTGGCAGCGTTCGCATCGACTCAATGCAGTCGCCGATTAAAACGCGATGCTGTTTCATGGCCTTAGCCCCTTGTAGATGAAGACGTAGGCGAACCAGAGGGGGACGATCATGGCGTCACCAGTTCGTCAGGAACCTCGAAGAATCCAAGCCGACCCTTGAGCCGGGTGAACGGCAGCGGTTTCGGATCGTGCAGGACAAACGCCTTTTCTCCCATGTACCAAGCCAATCCGCTGGTATCGACGCTATCAACCAGATCAACCGAACCGATGATACCGCCTCGCGGCAGTTCGTTAATTGGCGGCACTTCAGCGTGGTGTTTGATCAAGCCTACTTCAAGGGCAAACGAGACAGCTTCTGCCCACTGCTTGCGAGTACACCCCGCCGAGGCGTGCACCAGGAACCGACCGCGATGCTTTGTGTGCCAGGTGCGGTTCTCGATATCTTTGCCGCCGTGGAGGACCAGCCAGGCCCAGGGCTGGCGAATGGAAAGAGCTTTCATCGGCAACACTTTTCCTTGCCGCTATAGCGGCTGACTTTGAAGGGGGAGGGGTTACAGAGCTTTGGCGTGTTTAATTTGCTAAGATGTCGGAAAAAATTTACAAGGAAGAACTCGTTGAATCGCTTACGAACTTATTGGATTGATCAGGCAAACTTTTGGTGCAACAGAAGCTTGGAGTGGTGGGCGCCATATCTAACCGCATTTTACATATGTGGGGCTTTTACTATCATGGGCGCGAAATTTGATGATCTTGTTAAGTTGGATCTTAACGAGATAGGGGATCTTGCTGCTGGTGCTTTCGGTCCAATAGCTTTTCTGTGGCTTATTCTAGGCTATCTTCAGCAAGGGAGAGAACTTAAGGCAAGTACAGAAGCTTTGAAGCTGCAAGCCGAGGAACTCAATAACTCCGTCACGCAACAATCCTTGATGGTCGCTTCTCAGGAAAGAAGCTTAATTAATTATGAGAACTCACTCGAACCTCTTCTTAAAGCCCTAGTGGTCGATGCGGATTGGGATGAGGGTGATTTTTACTGCGCTGTAAGTATTGAGAATGTTGGTCATTACTGTGAGGTGAACAACGTTTATTCTTATGCTAAAAGCGGAGTATCAAGCACCATTAGTCTCGATCCGCTATTTCCTAATGACTTAGTAACGTTTCGATTCTCCGGCTTGAGCGAGTTTGAAGATTTTCAAGTCACAGTAGAATACACGGCTAGGAGCGGAATCATGAACGCACAGATTTTCGAAATGGAAAGTTATTACGATAAGGAAAATGGTAAAGATAGATATATCGTGAAGAAAATTCCTTTTATGTCCTCTAGTTTTTACAGGAAACCCGCTATCTAATTTGCTTGGACATGCTTGATAGGTACGGTGAGGTTTCAGAGTTGTTCCAGGAGTCGCCGACCGATCCAGCGAACCACGGTGACGGCCTTGCTGTTGCCGATCGCCTTATAGCGGGGGCCGTCCGGGCACAAACCCAAAGCTCTCCCGCGCCAAGGGATGCGCGTGTAATCGTAGGGGAAGCCCTGAAGGCGTTCGCACTCCAGCGGAGTGAGTCGGCGCACTGAGCTGGTAAAGGACACTACATTGGGGCCCAGGGCTGAATCAGTGTTGTCGACCTGCTTCCCGTAGTTGCTGGTGATGGTCTGTGCCACATCGCGACACGCAACTATGGGCTGCCCGCGCCCGGTTCCGTCCTCGCTACCGTCGAAACCCTCAGCCTTCAACGTGTGCGTGATGTCTCCAGTGATGCAGACGGCGACTTGGCCGCCGGCGTTGGCATGGCTGCTTGAATGATTCATGGCGCGCAGAGTCGGCGTGATTTCCCGGGCGTCAGCGCCGTGATCCTTGCAGGAGAAAGCCAGCACCGCGTTTTCCTGGCCGTTGTTCCTGCCCAGGGCAAAGGCGAGCCTTTCGCTGACACCGGGATCTTGTGTGCCGTGCACGACCAGCAGGCCCGACTCGGCATCTTGTTGGGTTGCGCTGCCCGCCGCCTTGCCGCCAGCCTGCGTGCCGGCCACAATCAACAGACTTTCCCGGCTCTCATGATCGCCGTATTGGTTTGTCGTGAGCGGTGCCGTAACGACGAATGTCTCGGTCTCAGCATCCATCCTTGTCCCGCCAGGGTGTGCGCTGAGAGCTGTTGCTACCTCGGTCTGTTCGCAGTTGGCGCCGCCGCCGAAAGCTACTGACTGAAGATGGCCTGCTATTGCGTGGTCGACATCGCTGCCGCCGTCAGTGCTTCTAAGAGCGCCGGCGGGAGAGTCCGCTTTCTCGCCTCGGCGCGGCGCAGAATCCCGGCGCACGCCTTCGCGCTCAAAAAGTACCTGGATGGGATCGAACCCTTCTCGAGCACTTGCGACAACGAACACACGACGGCGTCGTTGGGCCAGGCCGAAATATTGGGCGTCCAGGACCCGCCACGCGATTGTTCTTTTGGGTCCATACACACAACCAGCGTCCTGCCATTTCTTCCCTGGAGGCTGCAGCTCGCAGTCTTCCCCAGCAAGCGCGCCAAGAAAGCATCCGAAGGCGTTCCCTTTGTCGCTGAGGACGCCGGGGACGTTCTCCCAGGTAAGGACGCACTCAGCTTCTCCTCTTGCGGTTCGAACATAGTCAACTGCATCTGCAAGCTCCACGTATTTGATGGTGAGGGCGCCGCGCGGGTCAGTGAGACCTTCGCGCAGGCCGGCGACCGAGAAGGCCTGGCACGGCGTGCCGCCGACCAGTGCGTCCGGCGCGGGGATCTTGCCGGCCAGCACCATTGCGGCCAGTTTGGTCATGACGCCGTGGTTGGGCACGTCGGGGTAATGGTGGGCCAGGACAGCCGAGGGGAACGGCTCAATCTCGGCAAACCAGGCGGCGCGCATGCCCAGCGGGTGCCAGGCCTGTGTCGCAGCTTCTATGCCGCTGCACACGCTTCCATAAGTGATGGGCATGGTTACACCTCATAGCAGTTGATGTTTGGTATGCTTAGTTAGTCTTAGATTGAAAGGCAGAAAACTGATGAGTGATACATACGAGACTTTGCTAAATATTCCTCGCTCTCACAAGCTTGTAATTCGAAGCGGCAGGATGGAGCAGCGTAAAGGACAAGATGCTGATATTTATGAATGTGTAGAATTAGACAGTAGAGGTCTTCCCGTTGCTAGATATGAAGTAAGAGATAGCATGTCTATTTACCCGCCCTTCAGGCGAAGCGTGACGTGGAGAAAGCTGGATGAGTAAGGATACTACGGGCAATATGGATGAGGCCGCTCCTATCGTACCGATATGGCTTCAAGTAATGATCGGCTTGGTCGTCCTTTCTGGGTTGGTAATGCTGTATAAGTACTTGGCGATGTTTGGAGTTCAAGCATCAACTTCGCAAGAAGTGTGGGGGCAGTTCGGAGATTTTTTTGGTGGTATTCTGAATCCTTTATTAAGCTCTTTGACACTTGCAGCTGTATTGGTGACTATGCGACTGCAAAGCAAAGAGCTAAAAATTGCGCAGGAGGAGAATAAACGCGCGAATGAGCATTTGGAAAAGCAAGCCAACTATATTAGAACCCAGAATTTCGAGTCGGTTTTCTTTCGACTTTTGGATGTTCACATGGATTCAAGATCTAATGTCTGCATTGGCACAAGTACTGGTAAAGAAGCGTTCGATATACTCGTTAGAAATGCCGCTCCGTGTTTCAGAGTCCTCGCATTGACTGTTACAAAGCCAGAAGAAATCTCGATGGTATATTATAGTAAGGATTTCAGAAAAAGAATTGGTGATGCGCTCAATGTTTATTGCAGGGGCATGTATCAGGTTATTAAGTATGTGGATACTTATGAAGGATTGGCAGCAAGTAATGATTTCGTGGTTGAGAGTAAAATTGAAAGCATGACGCCTAGGGAAAAAATGCAGCTACGACGAGAGCAAGATAAGGCATACAGGCCTATGTATTTCGCAAAGAGGCAATATATTAATATGTTGCGTGCTCAGCTGACGCCAAATGAGTTGAAGATGCTCTATCTAAGCTGCTTGACAGAAGAGGGAGTGGGCTTAAAGTATTTGGCTGAAAAATACTCTCTATTTAAAGGGTTGGGCAAATGGATTGTTGAAAAGCCCGAGTTTGCAAATGACTATTATAGTTACCTTGCGTTCGCGGATTACGAGGATATTCAAATAAGAGATGTAAGGTTGCTTGATGCTCAGAATGAGAGGCTGTCGATGAAGAAGCGGCGACATATTTCAATCGGGGCTCTCAAGAACAAGTTAAAAGAATCTTTCGTTGGGTGATCGTGGTCTTTAGCAAGGCTTACACACTTCTTAGAAAACTCATCAAGCTGTCGCGATCACTCATCCGTAACAGCGGTTTCAGGTCGCGACATGCGGCGAAGATAGGGGGATTTTCAGTGGGCGCGGGTCAAGCGCGTCTTACACTGTCCCAGCACCTGCTGTCGCGCCGCTTCAAATTCACTGCCGAGGACCTCTGCGGCGCCCTCGATGTTCTCATTCCCATCCTCGAGCCTTAGGCCGAGGTTCAGGTACACGACTCCATCCAGCTCGAAGAAAACACCGCCACACATCCACAGGGCGCCGGGATTAAGGCCGATCGCCTCCCAGGCTTCGTCCATATCGATGCTGGCAGGACAATGTTCCTTCCAGAGAGCCGACAGGCGCTCATGCTCGGCGACCTGGGCGGCTCGCGCTTCCTTTGGCGTTCCTTTCGCGGGCTTGGCGCTGGAGCGCAGAGCGCGGTAGTCGTACTGATCGGGGCGGCACCAGTGCACATCCAAATCCCGGCTGGCACTGATCTTCACGCCGCCGACGTAGCTTCGATTACCTGACCGCATCGGCGAGGCCGCACCACCAAACACTTGTCCTAGCTTGGTGCGCTGGGCGTCCCACTCCTTGCGCTTGGCTTCCCAGGCGATGACCGCCGCAACCACGGCGGGCGCTGTTGTCTTGTACATGTAGTTGCTCATGGATTATCTCCAGTCAGGCGCCGCCCTCCGTGACCGGTGGTGGCATGGTGGCAATTTGGTGTTTTTTTGTGTTTAATCGCGATCTTACGAGCCGCACAGGATGTGCTCGGTAAGGGAGAGGTGTTGTGGATAAAATATTATTAACTGCTTTTCTTACAGCTTTGGCTGGTTTCATTACAGCAGCTCTAAGCATCGTAAAACTTGTGAATGAAAAGGAAAGTAAAACTTCGGAATATCGGCAGTCTTGGACAGACTCTGTGCGAAGCGCTTTTTCCCAGCTTATTGGAAATATTAATGCTCAAGCAACGCTTAGCGTAATGAATTCGTCGATGTTTGATCATTTTGTTCATTGGAAAAAGGAGAAGCCTGAGAAGGAGGAAAGTCAGCTAGTAACCGATACCAGAAAAGAAACGATAAGAATTTCACAGGACAAGTGGAGTCAGGGAATCGAGGCTTACCGTGAGCTTAATCAGCAAATTTATCAGGGATATGCGCACGTGCGGCTGCACTTCAAGCCTGATGAGCCCACGTTTGCACGGTTTGAAAATAAATTTGACACATGTATGACTTTGTTGGGCGAACTTAACAGCGCTGATGAAAAATCCAAACGGCTGCAGTTGAAGGAAAAGATACACTCCGCTGCTAATGAAATGACGGCGATATCAAGGGGGATATTGAAGATAGAGTGGGAGACCGTGAAACTTGGTGAGCCAGCATATAAAAGTACCAAAAAATGGTCGGTTTGGTTCTGCGTAGGTATGTTCGTTGTGCTAGTGACGATTGGCTCTCATGCGATAATTTCTTACGTTAAGACGCCGGCATCTCATGAAGTAGCAAGTCAGACTGAAACTAAGTAAAAATACTGTCAAGTTCGTCTAAATACTTTCGGCGACAGGCTGCTCGATCTTATCGCCCGGATCTTTACGAATTTCAATTAAGCTTTGTCTGTAAAATCCAGCGCCACGTTTTCGCTAATCACGATTTCCTGGCGCGGATACCATATCGCAGCGTACTGAAACCTTTAGTACACGCGAACGTCGTAGCCTAGCGCCCTTAACCCCTTACTGGTTCTGCCATTACGTGGCGGGCACAACTCGGGGCGAGCCCATCCTGCAAGTTCTGCGATTTGATTGTTTCCAAAATGAGGGAATCTTCTTGCTGAGCTATGCACCACCTCAAACAGTCTTGCCGGAATGTCATTTGGAGAACCGCCATCAAGCACAAAGGCTAAGAGGTCTAAGACTGTTTCACCCCTTTCGTTTTGCTGGCTAAACAGCATCTCGGCGAATGCCTTGACACGCTGCGCCTCAGTAACGTCCTGCACGCCCCTCAAACCTAACTCCTCAAGCCTCATACGACGCACATGGTCTACGGTCGAGTGGTTGGCATGCAGAACCTCAAAGAACTCCTCTAGAGAAAGAGACCTTACCTTGTTCCTTTCTAGATGACGACGTATGACCGGGGCTCGGACGTGGCAGTTCACGTCTTCACTGGACGGAGGCGCGTCCAGTTCAGACCACCACTTCAGCGCAGCTAGCATGCTTGCGGCTGGATCTTTCCTATTTTTCTGATAGTGCTCATCAAATGGATGACGAACTCCATCAACCACTTTGTTGTAGTAAAAGGCGTGCAAAAACTGGTCTGCTTGCCAAGCCGCAGGCACATCTTGACTGAGCCACCCTGGACGATAGTCCGGGGCTTTATCAGCAATATCTCTCAAAACAGAGAGGCCGTTGCGCCATTCCTTAATGAAAGATTCCTTGCGAATATCAAGCGCTTTATCGGAGCTCGTAAAGGCGGGGCCCTCCCACTTCTTAATGCTCCTCAAACTCTCCGCCCCGTGCTCAATTTTTTTCAGGTCTTTTTCTCTGAACCTAAGAATTCTCTCCTGTTCCTGGATTATTTCTTCCGTCAACTGCTGTGCTGCGTCGCAGGAAGTCAAGGATTCAAAGAACCCCTCTATCTCAGCTATACCTCCATTGGCCTCTAGATCCTGCTCCGGGATAAATACGCCAAATTCAATATTAGTAACCCAAGCACGCTCGGTGAGGTTTGCGGAGCCAATATATACGCCATAGTTCTTCCACCAAATTACCTTTGCGTGAAGAACATCCGGAATAAGGATGCAGAAGATGTTTTTTCCGCTGTTTCGAAGCAAGAGCCTAAGGAGACGAGGATCTACCGGAACTGTATGGTCATATCGCATCCATATGTCGAGCCTACGCCCGTGCTCCACACAATTTTCCACGAGAGTAGTTCCATCACTCCCGTAAGCAATGGCCGCGCGAACCCAATCAACTTGAACACTTTCGTCGGGAAGCACATTTCTGAGAAAGTTTCCATTCAGTTTGTTTGCGTAGAACTTCATTTTTTCTTCCATGGCAAGATGCTGCTGTGTGCCGAGTGCTCAAGCTAAAAGAGCAAAACCGACAGACCAGCCCCGAGGGTACGAAGTCGTAGGCAGTGTGTCTATGTTCGGTAGAGGTTTAGCGTCTCCGTCCTGAATGACCGCTACTGGCCGGTAGCGGTCAGTAGCGGTCAGTAGCGACCGACCACTATCGGCCAGAAGCGGTCAGTAGCGACCGACCACTATCGGCCAGAAGCGGTCATTCAGGACGGAGATAACTGGCGTCTGACAAGCTGGCAAAATCGACCAATCGGACGTTCATGTCGATAAATCCGCTAGTCCGTCTCATGCTCGACCAGCCGGCATCAATGTCCCGCAAGTGGCGCAATCAACCCCATCGAGTTCTCGCAGCGCGCGGCTCGCGATTTAGCCGCAACAGCCCCTAGCGCAGCGCATGCTCACAATTAGCGCGTACCTGTACAGAAATAACTCCACGCATTTTTACAGCGCTCGCAGGGTTCTATCGGCCCCACGATGGCCTTCGGCTGTATCGCCGCCGAACAGTCGTCAGCTCGATAGCCAAACCTCTATTTCCCCCGCCTGCCACAAATCGAAGGTTGCTGTCCGTTCATCGGGATTGAGTGATGTCATGACGACATCACGGCAAGATAGCTGTACAAGAGTTGTACAAGAAATAAAACTTGTACAGGTTTCGGCTAGCCAAAAAATAACGCCGCTACTCGTTGCCGTCGAACAAAAGAATACCTGCGCAGGATGCGGACCAAGGGCGGATACATACGCTTGCAGGTGTCCCTAAATTGCTCCTCTCATTACGCAGGTACATCATGCCATCGCACACTCCCCGGCTCTCTACACGTACCAGTCTCTATGCCGGCTATGCCAGCCTGCTCGCGTTTATGTTGCTGATCGCCGCTATCTCGCTGTACGCCCTGGCCAGCAGCAATAAAGACTTTTTTCTCTACGTTAATGGCGTTGATGCACGCACCCGCCTGGTCAACGCACTGAACGACGCCGCCGCCCAGCGCGCGATTGCCCTGCGTAACATCGCCTTGAACAGCAATGTCACCGCAAGAGGACAGCAGCGGGGCGCGATTGCCGTCAACGAACAAATGGTGGCCAGCAGCCTCGCCGCGCTACGCCAGGCAATCGATAAGCATGATGATGTGTCGCCCAAGGCACGTGAACTGTTCTCAACCATCGAGCAGGTCGAGAGCCGCTACAAACCTGTAGCGCACACCATTGCCGAGCACCTGTTCAAGGGTGAAGACGACGAGGCCCTGCGCATGGTCAGCGAGCAGTGCACACCACTACTGGCCGAGCTCACCCAGGCAATTGGCGAATACCTGCGCTACAGCAACCAGAAGGCAGAACTGCAGGTCAGCGAAAATGACGCACACTATCTGTCACAACGCAACCTGCTGCTCGCCATTACGGCGCTGGCCGTCTTACTCGCAGCGGTATTGGGCTACGTCATCAGCCGCAACCTGCTGCGCGCGCTGGGTGCCGAACCGAGTGAACTCAACCAGCTCGCCCAACGAGTTGCCAAGGGCGATTTGCGCGCTAGCGAGCGCACGATTGAGCCACCACAAGCCAGCATCATGGCTGCCCTCCTGAGCATGCAGGAGAACCTGCGGGACATGACCAAGGGCATAAACCTGTCCTCACAGACCGTGGCCGAATCCAGCCAGGAGCTTAGCCAATCGAGCCTCAGAAACGCCGAAAGCGTGGCCATGGCACAGTGCGAGGTCGAGCAGATCGTCACCGCCGTTCACCAAATGGCCGCCACCGTGCAGGATGTCGCGCGCAATGCCGAATCAGCCGCCAGTGCTGCCAGCGAGGCCGATAGCGCGGCCCTGTACAGCCAGCAGAAGGCCAAAGATGCCGTTAACATGATCGGCGATCTGGCCGAGACAATCGAACAGTCCAACATGGCCATGGGCCGGCTGAAGCATGAAACCGGCAATATCGGCGGCGTGCTTGAAGTCATCAAATCGGTGGCCGACCAGACCAACCTGCTGGCCCTCAACGCAGCCATCGAAGCTGCCCGTGCTGGCGAGGCCGGACGCGGCTTCGCGGTTGTAGCCGATGAGGTGCGCAGCCTGGCACAACGTACCCAGAAGGCCACCTCAGAGATTGAGGGGCTGATCGCCAGTCTGCAGAAAATTGCCGACGAGACCTCGCAGCATATGGAACGCTGCAAGCGTTCCAGTGCGCAGTCGGTGTCCGGCGTTTCCGAGGCCGGTGACGCGGTGAGCACGATCGTAACCATGATCGAGCGGATCAACGGCATGAACCACCAAATCGCCGCTGCCGCCGAGCAACAGAGTACCGTTGCCGAGCAGATCAGCCGGGGCATCGTGACCGTCAGCGAAAGCGCCGAGCAATCCGCTGCAGCCTTCCGCAGCGCTCAGCAGGAAAGCGAAGGACTGGCACGCACCAGCGTGACTTTGCGAGAGAACATCTCGCGCTTTCAGCTCTAGGGTCTGTTGCCGTTTCATCGCGAGCCGCGTTGCTGCCAGAAATGGCCCCCGGTGAGGCGCAGGACGCCCTGCTATTGGTGGTTTGTGTACGGTCGGCAGGACGCCGGGGGAGGGGGGCAGTCGTTTCCGCAACCTGATGCGCCCCCTTGGTCTATGCGGCTTGCTAGGGCATCAAAAAATGCTCTGGTGCGGAAACGATGAATACCTAAGCTGTTGTCGATGTGTATTGTTAAGTCGGCAGTCTTGAAAACCGGCGGACGTTAATAGCGTCTCCAGGGTTCGAATCCCTGGTTTCCCGCCAAGACTCAAACGAAAGCCCTGCACTAGCGGGGCTTTTGCGTTTCTGGGTTTGATGGCGTAAGACGGTTTCTCATGGGGCAGCGAAACCTTGACGGGTTCGAAGGGCTTGGCGTCCTCACCAATCCTTCGGTCAACGTATTTGGTGACCGTCCCTATACGGCAATCGGTTCAAGGCGCTTGCGCTTGGTCCACATCGGCACCCATCCCCATCGTCTCTGCAATTTACACGCGCCACCCTTGGGGTGCAGGCGCAGCGTAGTCCCCCACTGATTATCCGATTAGATTTGTGGCTTTTAGGGCGAGCTTTTACTCGTCATCTTTTTGTTTTTTTACTATTATCGTCCATCTGCGTACTCAAGGAAGAGAGGTTGAGCGCCTTGAGTCTGGTAGAAAATTTACACTCGATCAGAGTGAGTTATTACTTTTACCCAGAACCTAACGACTCAGCCAACCGTAATGACCTCTTGGTGGAACCGATGGATAAAATGTGTGGCATCGTTGTAGTGGTAGGACTGGCCCTCTCGGGATGCGCGACGAAAACTCCAGAAAAACCTAACGTGGCTCCACCTCCTGCCGCTGTCCAGGAAGCCCCCCCTGAAGTCGCACATCCGGCACCAGAAAATTGGACTGTTCGCTACGAGGCCGCCCCTGCGAACGCCAGCGCTGATTCCCACGTCCCTGCCGCTCCGGAATCCGTTCAGTCAGAATCAGAGACAAGCCTGAACCAGAACCGCGCTGAGCAATGCCGTAAAGAGCTGGATGTCCTGAAGGTTTACAACAAAGTGTCGTACAACAAATACGAGGCGGAATACCAAGCCATTGCAGCCAAGACGGCTAAATACATGGAAATCAAAGACTCATTAGGTCCTGATTTAAACTATATGGTCATGCCCGCTTATCAATTTCAGATTCGCGAGTTCTGCTTCCGCGTTAAGACCCGTTTGTCGGAGCTCGTGCTTCGCCAAGCCAAGTAATGATTCCACGTTAGGGTGAGTCTTTTGCCCGCGAGGGAAACACTGAAAAAGACTTCCCTCTCTGGTGAAATACTCGCCTCACGCGAATCGATGAGCATTCAAGGCCACGGCCTGCGGGCAGTTGCATAGTGGCCTTGAAAGCCGGAGGACGTTAAAAGCGTCTCCAGGGTCCGAATCCTCGGTCTACCGCCAAGATTCAAACGAAAGCCCCGCCTTAGCGGGGCTTTTGCGTTTCTGCGGGTTGGTTCAGCCATCACTCGCACCTTTGATCGTTTGCGCACCATTCAAGGCGGTTTGGGCCACGCTCCGCACATGGCGGTCAGCGAATCGGCTTCACGATCTGCCCGGCACGTCGATAAACCGTTTGCATGACGCCCCCCTCAAGATGGGCTTCGTCGGCAAGAAAGCCACCGAGCTAGACATCCTTCCCATACTGGCTAGCTTTGTAACAAGATTTTACATTTTCGCCAGGGCTGGCTAAGATCGGCCCATTGGAGATGGCATTCCTCCATTAACCAACCGCTGCGCCCGTAGCAGCTGATGATGCCTACAGAAACCTGATCAAACCAGGTCTGTAGGCGTTCGCGCTCAGTATCCGTTTTTGGTCAGGCCCACTTACTTTTTTGTGGCTGGCCAAATGTCTAAATTTCGACGACCTGAACAACTCGACTTACTGCCCTACCTAGCGAAATGGCTTGCGCTTGCAGGTCTTGTAGCGCTTTTGGCAGGTTCTGCTTCTGCGTTATTCCTGCTTTCCCTGGATCATGCCACCCAGTGGCGAGAGACCCATCCCTGGGTCATCTGGCTCCTGCCCGTAGCTGGCTTTGCCGTGGGACTTGCGTATCACTTGATAGGCAAGCCCGTTGATGCCGGAAACAATCTGATCATCGATGAGATCCACGATCCTAAAAAGGTTGTCCCCTTGCGCATGGTTCCGATGGTGCTTATCGGAACGGTGGTTTCCCACCTCTTTGGCGCATCTGTTGGGCGTGAGGGTACGGCGGTGCAAATGGGCGGGGCCCTTGCCGATCAACTGACGCATGTCTTCCGGCTGCGTCGCGAGGATCGCCGGGTGATTCTTATGGCCGGCATCAGCGCTGGCTTTGCGTCCGTCTTCGGCACCCCTCTTGCCGGGGCTTTATTCGGACTTGAAGTATTGGCTATTGGACGTATGCGTTACGACGCGCTTTTCCCTTGCGTGGTTGCGGCAATCGTTGCTGACCAGGTGGGGCAAGCCTGGGGCGTGGTTCATACGCATTACGTCATTGGCGAAGTGGTTCCGGTACAGCTCTGGAGTGTCATGGCTGTGGTCGCCGCTGGGGTTGTCTTCGGCCTTGCGGGCCTGTTATTCGCGACAGCGACTCACACGCTCGGGGCGTTGGTTAAGCGGCTCATTACCTATTCACCCTTAAGACCCTTCGCCGGCGGCCTGCTGATCGCAGTCGCAGTGTGGGCGCTCGGTCGTAACCATTACGTCGACGTCTATACGTATATCGGGCTGGGCATTCCGAGCATCGTCCAATCCTTTCAAATGCCAATGGCTCCTTGGGACTGGTTTGGAAAGATGGTGTTCACCGTTGTCTCCCTGGCCAGTGGATTCAAGGGCGGCGAAGTCACTCCGCTGTTTTACATTGGCGCCACATTGGGCAATGCGCTAGCGCCCCTGCTGCATCTTCCCTTCGCCATGCTGGCCGGTATCGGTTTTGTCGCCGTCTTCGCGGGCGCGGCTAATACGCCGCTGGCAACCATTGTGATGGCCATGGAACTCTTCGGGCCCGAAATTGCTCCGCTTGCAGCCATCGCCTGTATCGCCAGTTACCTCGTATCCGGACATACCGGGATCTATCACGCCCAGCGCGTCGGCCACAGCAAGCATCACCGTCCTTTGCCGGAGGAAATCCGGCTCTCCGATATCAAGCAATTTCATGCTCAAAGTGAATCCGCCAGCGAGCAGAAAGTGCAAGAGTGAGGGGCAGCTTGCGGTCCAAAACGACCGATCAATCAAGGGCAGGACTGTCCATTTGCAAAGCAATGGCATCAGGTCATAGCTTTTGGGTCTACAGTCTTGTCTATCGGGCACTGGAAGAAATTGAAATGAACGTGTCGTCTTCGATCTCGCCGCCAAGGAATATCGTCCTGCTGGGATATGGCGGTTTGCTACCGTTTATTGGTCTCGCGCTACTCGTCCTCACTTCTCGAGAATATCGGCCGTTTTGCGCTGTGGCGCTGGTCAATTATGGCGCTGTCATCTTGAGCTTCATCGGCGCCTTGCACTGGGGCTTTGCCATGTCAGTGCAAAGCATGAGTGCCCAATTGCGCCGCGACCGGTTTATATGGAGCGTCATCCCGGCTCTTATCGCTTGGCTCAGCACGTTACTGCCAGTGCCGTTGGGGTGCTCGCTGTTGATCGTCGGATTTGTCGTCCACTTCTGGCAGGACCGACAGTTGGTTCGGGTTGTGAGCCTGCCCGCCTGGTACCTGCCCATGCGGTTGCGCCTGACCACTGTGGCTTGCGTTTGCCTGCTTGTTGGCGCAATCGCTGTAGCCATTCATTCGTGAAACCGCGCCTGCCCGGGTCGTCTGCAGTGCCGGGCAGTCGCTTGTCGCGGCTGATGCGTTTTGGCAGTTTGGCCTCGGGCGTGGTGGGCGGCATGCTGGCCGAAGGTGCACGGCAGTTGTCTCAAGGTAAACGTCCGGTGTTCAGTGACCTGCTGTTGACGCCGGGTAATGCGCAGCGCGTGGCCGAGCAATTGTCGCAATTGCGTGGCGCGGCCATGAAGATCGGACAGTTGTTATCAATGGATGCGGGTGATTTATTACCGAGCGAGCTTAGCGACATTCTTGCCCGCCTGCGTTCCGACGCGCATCCGATGCCCATGAGCCAGTTGGTAGCGGTCCTTGAAGAGAGCTGGGGTAAGGGCTGGGAAGGGCGTTTCGATCGGTTTTCCTTTACACCATTGGCGGCGGCATCCATCGGCCAGGTTCATGCCGCGCAAGGCAAAGACGGCCAACGCCTGGCGATCAAAGTGCAATATCCAGGTGTGCGCGAGAGTATTTCCAGCGATGTGGATAACGTCGCTACTTTGCTGCGCATGTCCGGGCTGCTGCCTCCCGGTATGGACGTCGTACCGCTGCTCCACGAGGCCAAGCGTCAATTGCAAGATGAAGCGGATTACCTGAAAGAAGCCACGCACTTGCGGCGCTTTCATCAACTGTTAGCCGACAGTCCGGACTTTCTGGTTCCGCGTGGGTATGCCGAGTTCAGTACGCCGAACATTCTGGTGATGTCCTTCGCCGACGGCGGCCCATTGGAGAGCCTTGAACATGCGCCACAGGCAGAGCGTGACCGGGTCATCACATTGCTGTTCGGCCTGCTTCTGCGCGAGGTGTTTGAGTTTCAGTGCGTCCAGACCGACCCCAACTTTGCCAATTACCGTTATCAGCAAGAAACCGGGCAGATAGTGTTGCTCGACTTCGGCGCCACGCGCCTTTATAGCCGTGACAGCACCGAGGCATTTCGGAGGCTGCTGGTTGCAGGCTGGCGTGACGACCGCGCCGCCATCACCGAGGCAGCGCTGGAAGTTGGCTACTTTCAGCATGAAACCCTGGCCAAGCATCGGTTATTGCTGACTGACCTCATCTGCCAGGCCTGTGAGCCACTGCGGCATCAAGGCGCCTATGACTTTGCAATATCCGACCTCGCAGGACGCTTGCGCGATGCAGGGTGGCAACTGGGTGCCGATCGCGACTTCTGGCACACGCCACCGGTAGCTGTCCTGTTTCTGCATCGCAAGGTGGGTGGTTTGTACATGTTGGCTGCGAAGCTGAAGGCGAGGGTGGACGTGCGACGACTGTTCGAGCCGTACGTAATGTGAGCGATTCCCGCGCGGGAAATACCCCGGCAGGCTTACTCCTCGCTGCTTCGTTCTGTGACACCTCCTGTGCCTTCTAGCCGGTGGGGTAAGCGGTTTGTAGCAGCCGTACAGCGATGTGACAGCGCACACGACAAGGGCTTTGAGGGGCGGCAGCTGTCGGCCAGGAGCGGGCAGTCACTGTTGTTCGCCATCAAACGATGGACCGCGCCTCGCTTATCTCAGTTTGAACGCTGGTTTATCGCCGAATTGGCGCACTTCTACACCAACAATATAGATTCATGAGGTCCATAGAATTCTGAGCGTCTGCGGCTTAACATTGACGCCGACTCAACAGGAAGGCGGCAATGGATCTGAAGTTCAGTCACGTCGATGTACTGGTCAATAATCTCGAAGAAGCCTGTGCTTACTACGCACAGATACTTAATGCCAGGATATCCAAAACGCTCGTTTGGGAACGAGGTGGCCTGCATGTGCGCTACGCAATAGCGCTGATCGGTCAAGAGCGTTTCATGTTGGTACAGCCATTGGCGGGGAACCTGAGGGAGCTATTAGACTCCTCGGGAGAAGGGATGATTTATCGCCACTGCTATTCGACGCCGGATATCGAGAAGGCCTACGACGACCTGATGTTCGCCGGTGTTCAGCCAGAAGACGAAAACGGAAAGCCCTTGGTCCGCGCGAACCTGCAGTCACCGTCCGGGACACGCATTATCTGGTTGCCTAAGCGCTTTGGGCACTTCTCCATCGAAATCCTGGAAGACAAGGCGTTAGAGGCATTTGTACAGGCTGCATTTTCCTGAGTCATGCGGCGATGAACGTCCGCTTGCGGCCAAAAGCGAACATCCCCGCCCACACACCGCCAGCGTCACACTTCATGTATTGGACAGTCGCCACTGACTGGGTGAAACCTTCTCCCATTGCCGAAACGCCCGGTAATAAGAGTTGACGTCCTCGTAACCGAGCAGATAAGCCACCTCTTTCAGTTCAAGGGTCGTATCAGCAAGCAAATGAAATCCGACTTGGCGCCGAGCCTCGTTGAGCAGTGCGCTGAACGTCGTACCCTCCGACGCTAATCGTCGTTGTAACGTTCGCTCACTCTGCAAGAGTTCTTGGGCGAGATTCTGCAAACTTGGCCGCCCCGCCGCCAGGGCTCTTTTCAGCACTTCAATGACCTGCTCACAGAATCCTGCGGGAGCCTCAATTTCTCGCATTGCGGCAGTAAGGCCGGGGGTCATCATGTGCAACACGTCCGGATTGTGTTCAAGAAACGGTAAATCGAGGTCGGCGGCGCTCACGGTCAACTCGTCACGGTCCGCGCCGTAGCGAATGGGGCAACCGAAATAAATCGAATGGGTTTCCGGGGTCGGCGTTGGCCGTCTTAAACTCAATTGGACGGGCACCAAGTGTTTGCCGGTGCCTCGTCGACCTAGTTCCAGTAACAGAGCAAATCCAGCGTCCACTGAGGCGAAAGGCGCCGGCCCCGTGCCAGAAGGCCACTGAATGGTGAATGACACATTGCCCTGACGCTCTTCGATGCAAATCTGGTCGGGACTGCATAGGCGTTTGAAGCGGGAATACCTCGCAATTGCGTCGCGCAAGTCGGCGCCATATAACGCGGCGAGGAATGCCATTTTGTGTTTCGCACTGGGCGTGTCGCGAACCATTTTTATCGCGAAGGGGGGGTCTGCAGAAAGCGCCTCGATAGCATTCCAAACCGCAAAGAGCTGGCGCGTGCTGATAACAGCGGCTTCGTTCAGGTGAATGTCATGGGGCAGTTGAGCCTGATGTTGAATCAACGCGGGATCGAGTCCCAATTGCTCTATCGACTGCCAGAATACTCTGGGCAATTTACACCGCTCGGCGCCGGTCTGAAGGTGCGACATGTCTATGCTCCGAACCGCAGGTGAGCGGCAGTGCGTAGCGAAACGCCCGCTAATGGCGCGTTCCGCAAGTATTCTGGCGTAAACCGCCCAAGGGGTTATGCAGCTTCGCTCTTAACATTGTCGTCACTAAACCGGGCCAAGAGGCGCTCACGATGACAATGACGTTCTATACCAATCCCAACTCTCGCGGGCGCATGGTGCGCTGGATGCTCGAAGAAATCGGCTGCACCTATGAAACGATCATTCTGGATTACCAGCCGACCAGCCAGGATGATCGCTGGGGCGGTGCTGCGCTGGCAGCGCCGGCGGCAGCCGACCCAGATGATCCCAGCGTTATTTTTTTTCGCGACGTGAACCCGATGGGGAAGATCCCCGCACTCGTGCATAACGGGCAAACCATAACAGAAACCGCCGCGATCTGTGCGTATCTGGCTGATGCGTTCCCCGAAGCAAACTTGGCCCCCGTGGCAGCGGAGCGGGCGTCCTACTACCGTTGGATGTTTTTCGCCGCGGGCCCTTTGGAGCAGGCGGTAACCAACCACCGCGCCGGCTTCAACCCCACGCCGGACCAGGAGTTCTTCTTTGGCTATGGGAGCTACGAGCGCACCGTGGATCAACTCGAACGCGCAGTGTCGGCTCAGCCGTTCATTGCCGGAGCGCGTTTCACCGCCGCTGACGTTTATGTTGGCTCTCACATCGGCTGGGGGTTAGGGTTGGGCACCTTGCCGCACAGCGCCGCGTTTCTTGCTTACGCCGAGAAATTAATGGGCCGCGACGCTTATAAACGTGCGGTAGCGAAGGATGCAGCGCTGCTGGGGGCAACGCGCTAATACGCGAAATGAGCCTTCACAAAGGCCGCCACGGGCCGCTTCCTACTGGTCAAGACCAGCAGAAAACGGCCAGAAGCGGACGGTCACATCAGGCAGGAACCGACCGAGAGTGAAGGGCGCGCGCCAGGAACAACAAGACTGTTCGCGCCGGCGATCGGTAGAGGCGGCTTGCCGGTTCTACTGGGGTAGCTTGGCGATCACCTTGATCTCGAAGTCAAAGCCGGACAACCAGGTCACGCCGATAACGGTCGCCGTGGGGTAGGGCGCCTCGCCCCAGTACTCGGCCGCGACTTCCCAGATGGTTTCGAATTTGGAGTCGGGGTCTATGATGAAGATCGTCGTGTCGACCACATCCTCGAAACTGCTGCCGGCCTCGGCCAGGATCGCGTTGAGATTGGTGAAGGCCAGGCGAACCTGTGCCGCGAGGTCCGGCTCGGCCGAGCCGTCCTTGCGGCTGCCGACCTGGCCGGATACGAACAGAAAGCCGTTGGCGCGAATCGCCGGCGAGTAGCGGTGGCGTTCGTACAGTTCATGGCGGTCAGCCGGGAAAATGGCATCGCGTGTGCTGGTCATTGCATGGCTCCTTCGGGGCCGTTGCGGCCCGCTGTTTACGAGGTCTCCACTGTAGAAAGAAGGACGACCTGAATAAACGGGCAACTCTGGTCATGACTGTTTGTAGAATCCAAACTATCTAAACCCGAGTGAGGCGTGAAATGGACCGTTTCGATGCAATGCAGGCCTTTGCCCGTGTGGTGGAAACCGGCAGCTTCACCAAGGCGGCAGCCACCCTGCACATGAGCAAGACCACCGTGACGCAGCTCGTTCAGCAACTGGAAGCGAGGCTGCGTGTGCGCCTGCTCAACCGCACCACGCGCAAGGTCAACGTCACCGCCGACGGCGCGGCCTACTACGAGCGCGTCGTGCGGCTGCTGGTCGATATCGACGATGCCGAGACCAGCCTGTCCAGCGCATCGATGACCCCGCGCGGGCGGCTGCGTGTGGATGTACCCAGCCCCCTGGCGCGAATGCTGCTGATACCCGCCTTGCCGGGCTTTTTCGCACGCTACCCGGAAATCCAGCTGACGGTGGGCGCGAGCGATCGCATCGTCGACATCATTGGCGAAAACGTTGACTGCGTGTTGCGTGGTGGTGAGATCACCGATCAGTTCCTGGTGGCAAGGCACGTGGGCGATTTGAAACTCGGCATCTATGCCACACCCGGCTATCTGCAGCGCTTCGGTACGCCGGCGCACCCCCGTGAGCTGGAGGAGGGCAGTCACAGTACCGTCGGCTTCCTCTGGTTTCGTACGGGCAAAACCTTGCCCTATGCGATGCAGAGGGGGGAGGAGCGCATCAACGCCCAAGGCCGCCCGCAATTGACGGTCGACGACGGCAATGCGTACCTCGCTGCCGGCCTGGCTGGGCTGGGCATGCTATGGCTCCCGCACTACATGGCCAAGCCGCACGTGGTCAGCGGCGAGTTGCTGCCGCTGTTCGAGGACTGGCACATGGCGCCAATGCCGATGTATCTGGCCTTCCCGCCGAATCGCCATGTCAGCCCCAAAGTGCGGGTATTTATCGACTGGGTAATGGAATTGATGTCCGAGCATGCGCCGGTGGGTGGTTGAAGCCGGTGCGCATCCATTTCACTCGCTCACCACCCGCAACCTTTTCACCCGATACATTTCCCCATCTGCATGGCTCAACAGCGTATCCGCATCTTCCCCATCCCCCGGGTAGAACGCCACGCCTACGCTGCAGGATGGCATCTTCACCCCGCCAAACTCCGGCCCCAGCGGCTCAGCCATGACCGCGAGTATCTGCGCCACCCTTGCGTCAACCGCATCCGGCGACTGGATATCCGTGATCAGCACCGTGAACTCATCGCCGCCCATCCGGGCCACCAGGTCACCCTCGCGCACGCAACGCTCCAGTCGCCGTGCAATTGCGCAGAGCACGCGGTCGCCCATGGCATGGCCGTGCACGTCGTTGATGGCCTTGAAGTCATTGATGTCCAGAAACAGCAACGCCAGGGTGTGGTTGTGAGTCCGTGCGGCTTGCAAGGCGTGGTCCAGCCGGTCATTGAACAGCGAGCGGTTGGTGAGGGCCGTCAGCGGGTCATGGTGGGCGAGGAAGCGTAGCTCCTCCTCGGCCTGGGTGAGCGCGGTGACGTCCCGCGCGACGCCGATCCGCGCCCCGACTTCCTTGGACCAGAAGGCCGCCCACAGGATGTGCACGACGCTGCCATCCTTGCGGATGTAGCGATTGCGAAAGTCGACATGGGGTTGGCCATTCATGACCCGGACAATGGAGGCGCGGGTGCGCGCCAGGTCTTCCGGGTGCATGTAGTGGGTGATCAAGGTGCCCGTCAACGCTTCGGCTGGGTAGCCGAGCAGTGCCTCACAGGCATCGCTCACGAAGACAATCACGTTGTCGCCGTCGACGACGAAGACCGTATCCAGCATCAAGTGGATCAGTTTGGGGTAGAGGGCTTGCAGGTCGACAGGCATGGGGCATCGGGCGTCCGGTTCATAGGTGCCGATCATAGCCCGATCATGAAGGGAGGCGGCGAAGGAGCCTGCACATTTTTAATGCTTTTCAGGCCCGCCGAGCCCTGATTGTTCAAAACCGCTGACGGAACGTATGATCGGGAGGGCCGACCTACAGGGTCGCCAAGCCTCACCCCCTATAAAGGACATGAGCATGCAAAAGCACTTCGGTAACTCAGGCCTGTTCAAGGCTGCTTCGTATCTCTGCAACGAAACCCTCGGCAGCGGCATCGCCAGCTGGGAGTTGAAAAATAGTGCGTTGAATACGAAGGAGTTTTTGATATGTCCAAAGAATTACTCGGAGTTTCTGCTCTAGGGTTGATGGTCGTCGGTGAGTTTTGTGCAATCTACAGCGAGGTGGTAACTGCCAAGCTGGCCCACGCAGGCGACGGGTCATGGCAGGGGTTCATCATGCCGGTGGTGGTGATGTGCTTCGCCGGGCTGTGTCTGTTGGGGGCGTATTGGCTGGGGTATCGGGCGGTCGGTGACATCTGGGTGGTCACGGTGGTATCGATCACCTCGTTATTGCTGCTGGAGCCTGTGGTGATCTGGGCGCTGTTCCATGAAGTCCCCGGGCGAGGCGCATTGATCGGGTTTTGCCTGGGCGCCCTAGGAATGCTGGCCACGGTGTTGCTGTAGGTGCAGAGTCTGTCCCGGCACGGGGTCGCCGGGACAGCTCACCTGTTAATAGCAGGCAATACCTTCCCGTGCCGCAACGCCGGCGCGAAGATCAAGGCGGTAGAACGCCGCTCAACAAAAAAGCTGAGCCACCGACAGCAGGCAAATCATCTGAACAACCATCTGAGCTCGAATGGGATGTTTCATTGCCGTCACCTCATGTACAACTGCTGGTGAGCATGCCGTGGGCGATGTAGACAAAACCGCCAGGCCGTTCAAAGGTTGAGATACCACCCTGGATCGCCAACAACACACGCAGCTGTTGCGCTCAGTATAGAGCCTGAAATGAATTCTTCACGCTGGAGCCCATTCACCCGCCAGGCGGTATCGGTCTACAACTATCTCCCCCCTTCACTGCACTTTTTTTGATTTCTCCGCTCTATCTCTGTCGCAGCCCCGCCGATTCCCGCGTGGGCAGATGAACCAGATCGGGTGCCGATGGATCGCACGTTTCCTAATTTCAACCGTCGACGGATGCGCCAGCCCTTGTTGCTGGCCGCCGTGCTGATGCTCTGTGCCAGCGGTTGCAGCCAGCAACAGGGGCGGGATATCGCCAAGCAGTTCAGCAATGGCAAGCCCGATGAGTTCTTCCAGACCAGTGTCGATCGCATGGCCACGCTGGGTATGCGCGACAACTTGCAAAGCTTGTATCTGCTGATGAACAAGCTCTATCTGCGTAATCCCAGCCAGTGGCGCCAGTCGGGTTATCCGGATGCTGTCACGGCTGCGCGGGAGATTCGCCAGGCCATCGAGCAACGTCGCACGCTACCAGCCCTGGGGGAGCGTCGTGATCTGGTGGCGCTGAGTTATTCCTTGAGCCCCGAGTTCAAGGGCGACCGGGTAGGCGCGTTTATCTATGCGATTGGCAGCATGATCGTGACGGCTCACGGTGGACGCACCGAGTTCTACATCACCGATTCGATCAACCCGCAGTTCGTCAGCAATGCCGCGCGTAATATCGAGAAGGCCACCTGGCTGCTGAGCCAGCGCCAGGATGCGAATGGCGTGCTGCTGCTGTTTTCCAACGAAATATCGGAGGAGGGCAGCAACCTCAGTTTCGCGGTGGAGTTCGGCAAGATCGTGGCACGCCTTGACTTGCTGACCCAGATGCTCGATGAGCGCTACCGGCGCATCGGTCTCAACTATGCGCAGAGCTTGTTGCTGATGAATTTCCTACCGGTGCAATGATTGTTTGACGGTGGCGCGAGACCTGTCAGCCAGACCCATGAACACTTGGCCCTCTTGAAGGGTGGGTACGGGGTTTCTCTTTCTTCTGTAGGAAGTTGCCTATCTTGTCTCCCTCTGCTTGAAACACCCTGCGGTCATCAATAGCCTCGGATTTTTCCGAAAAGTAGAGGCCTCCAGCATGGGTAAGCGAAAAACGGTTTGGCCTGGTGATCGCGAAATACGTTTGCGCTTTATCCTTTTTGCCGTGATCGATGCGGCAAGTGTCCAGGGTGTTGCCTCGGAACTGTTGCTGCCAGCACACAAGCTGCTGCGTGACGCGCCGACCGAGGCGCAGTTGCTCGAGGCGTTGGACGAGATCCTGGCTGCGGATGAAATGAAAGGTTTCCGGCTGCCGCCAGGGTCGGAAGCAGAGGAACTGATGCAAGCGCTGGGCAAATACTGAGGTGGGGCACCGCGTGTTATATCGTTTATTTCCATAAGGTTGGACGAGGTTCCAGGATCGAATATCCATGGCGTCGATCTGGCACGCTTAGCAGTCAGTCCGGATGCAATAGCGACGCAATGACGAACATCACATCCTGCACCACTGTTTCTTGCGCCAAGCCTGCTTCCTAACATCCATTCCTGCTGCTCCGTCGGCGTCTTGCGTCGCCGTCTGGCACCTCTAGAATCGGCCCCAGAACTGACTCATTTCCTGTCGATTACGGAGTTTCGAAGATGATGAACGCCATGCAGATGCCAATGAACACGTCCATGCCAATGATGCCGATGATGGGCATGCCGATGATGATGGCAACCATGCAGTGCGAAATGGCCGCGGACGCCATGATGTGCACCATGAAGCCGGCTGCCGGGATGGACATGGCTCAGTTCAAGACCAACGCCGAAATGATGGCGATGATGATGAACTGTGGCATGCCGATGATGATGCAGTGCGCCAACATGTCCATGATGGGCATGTCGGCTGACGCTATGGCCATGATGACAGGCATGAACATGATGCCAATGATGGGCATGCAGATGCCGATGCCGATGCCGATGATGAACTGCGTGATGGAGTGCACCCTGATGGGCGACAGCATGATCTGCAAGATGATGCCAATGCCGGGCATGAGCATGGCCATGATGGAAAACTGCTGCATGCTCATGAACAAAATGATGAACGACTGCGCCATGCCAATGATGATGAGCTGCAACGGCATGCCGATGATGTGCTGCACCTGCTGATAGGTCTCGCGCTAAAAAAAACGCCCCGATTAGTCGGGGCGTTGTGCATTTTCATCCAGGTCAATCCAGGCGTTCTGGATAGGTAATCACCAGAAACGCCACTGCTTCGCTGTCCGCCGGGTTACGGTAGCGGTGCGGCTGGTCGGCGTAGAACAAGATCGAGTCCCCGGTGGAAAGGAGGTAGCGCTCGTCGTTGACGCTCACTTCCAAAACGCCTTGGGCCACCACCAGGTTTTCCTGGATACCAGGGCCATGGCCTTCGGAAACTTCCTCGCCCAGCGCTCGCAGGCGAATCTCGTAGAACTCGGATTGCCGAGCAGTATCGTAGGGGAACAAGGCACGGCTGATAAACGCGCCATCGGCACTCACCAGGCGCTTGCTCTGTTGCGCCGGCAGCACTTCCACTCCCTCGAAGGCGCGGTCTTCCAGGAACGCGGCGACTGACACCTTCAAGCCCTTGGCAATCTTGCACAGCACCTTGATCGACGGCACGCTGCGCCCGGATTCGATCTGCGCCAGCATCGCCCGGCTCACGCCGCAGGCGCGCGCCAAGCCATCCAGGGACAAGTGGCGTTTGCTACGCAGGCGTTGCAGGTTATGGGCGACGCACAGGCTGATCACATCGTCGTCAGGGCTGGGCTTGGGCAGGGGGGCAGGGGGTTCGGGGAGCACGTGCAGGAAATTCATTGGCCTTACGCCCGGCGAGTGTCGCTGGGCGAGGTAGCCTGGGCGGTAAACACCGCCAACCCGGCACGCGCCGCGTACATCGCCCACATCAACTCAGCGGCTGCACGCGCCTGGCGGCGTTTACGGTGGAGCGAGAAGTCGATGACGGTGGCGGATGTCTGCATGAGGGCGGTCTCGTGGTACAGGGGTAACTCAGTGGCTCCACAGTAATGCGTGGCGGTTATTTCCTTAAATACTGAGTTCGCATGTCTTAATTCGATTTCGGACTTAGCGAAAATTCCGCGTCCGATGCTGTTGTGGGAAAGGTCTGGTCCGTTAATAAGGAGTGACCTGGCGGGCGTCCCTGTCTTCCCACCACGTGCCCCCCGAATTCCAAGGACTTGCCCCCATGCTGTTGCGCCAACCTCCGCTCCTGTTTGCCGCCCTGACGTTAAGCTCACTGGTGCACGCCGAAGACCTGCAATTGGCCCCGGTCGAAGTCACCAGCAGCGAAGCCAGCGCCGGCGAAGTGGCCCAGGCGCAGCTCCAGAGCGTGCCGGGCGCTACCAACTACATCGATATGAACAGCGTGCAGCAGGGGCGGGTGAGCACCAACGAAGACGTGTTCAAATACCAGCCTGGGGTGTACGCCAAGGCGGCGAATAACGAAGGGGTGAAACTCTCGATTCGTGGTTCGGGCCTGAACCGCAGCCCCGGCTCCCATGCCTCCGGTTTATATGAAATGTTCGACGGCCTGCCGCTGACTGGCCCCGGCGGCACCCCCTACGAGTTGAAAGACCCCTTGTGGCAAAGCCGTGTCGAAGTGCTGCGCGGCGCCAACGGTTTTGACCAGGGCGCACTCGCCCTCGGCGGCGCGGTCAACTACGTCACGCGCACGGGCTATGACGCACCCAAGCTGCAACTGCGCTACGAAGCGGGCAGCAAAGGCTATGCACAGCGTGAGATCAGTTCGGGCCAGGTGCTGGGAGATGCCGACTACTACATCAGCCTCACGGACTCCGAGTCCGACGGCTACCAGCGCCAGAGCGCGGCCACCGGCAAGGGCGTGGCCGCCAACTTCGGCTACCGTTTCAACCCGGACCTGGAAACCCGCTTCTATTTCCGCTACCGCGAAACCACCAACGACACCCCGGGCAAGCTCACGCGTAACCAGATCAGCCATGACCCGCGCGCGGCCAACAGCCTCAACGCTGCCCGCGATTCCAAGCGCCTGCAGCCGGGCTCCACCTGGATCGCCAACAAGACCACCCTGCAGCTGGACGACAATGCCCGTGTCGAGGTCGGACTGGCCTACCACGACTACCCGATGGACCTGCGCGAAGGCACCAACCGCCTGAAAGTCGCCTACACCGATATCAGCAGCACCCTCAACTACATCCGCCAGGACACGCTGTTCGGCCACGACAGCAAAACCACACTCGGTCTGCGCACCACCCAGGCGATGCCTAACAACGGCGCCTCGGAGTATGTGCGTACGCCCGCTGGCAACACCGCCCCTTACGCCCCCGGCACCAAGACCCGCGACTACAGCTACCTGGGCTCCGATACCGTGCTGCATATCGGCAACGACCTCGAGCTGGTTCCGGACCTGTGGCTAACCACTGGCCTGGCCGCGATCTACACCCGCCGTGAAACCCAGGTCACCTATCCCGAAGGCCAGGCGCCGCTTAGCCAGCACGACTGGGACTACGCGCCGCGCCTCGGCCTGCGCTATGACTTCACCCCGCAATTGCAGGTGTACGGCAACCTGAGTCGCTCGGTGGAGCCGCCGCACGCCTGGTCGATGATCTGGGGGTCCAACAAATACTTCCCCGCAGGCAGCGGAGCGGCCACCGGCTTACAGCGCGAAGGCGTGAGCCTGAAAAACCAGACCGCCACCACCCTCGAAATCGGCGGGCGTGGCGAAGCCTGGCTCGGCCAATGGGACCTGGCACTGTATCGCTCCGAAGTGCGCCACGAACTGCTCACCGTGGAAACCCAGGCCCAGACCTCCACCAGCAATGCCATCGTCGCCGAGTCCAACGCCAGCCCCACGGTGCACCAAGGTGTGGAGCTGGGCCTGCTCAGCCCGTTGTGGGACGGTGGCCGCAATGGCCAGGTCGCCCTGCGCCAAGCCTATACCTTCAGCGACTTCCACTACCGTGACGATGACCGCTTCGGCGACAACACCTTGCCGGGCATTCCCAAGCATTACTACCAGGCGCAGTTGCGCTACAGCCATCCGACCGGCTTCTACACCAGCCTGAACACCGAGCATTCATCAAGGGTGGCGGTGGACTACGCCAATTCCTACTACGCCGCGTCCTACACCCTGCTTGGCGCCACCTTCGGCTACGACGCGCCCAAGCAAGACTGGCAAGCCTGGGTCGACCTGCGCAACCTGACCAACCGTCGTTACGCCAATACCGTTACGCCGGGTTACGACGACAAAGGGTTGGATGTCGCGCGGTTCACACCGGCGGATGGCCGTGGCATCTACACCGGCGTGTCGTGGAGCTGGCGCTGATGTGTGCGCGGGCTTGCCTGCGAGGTGGTGATTGAGTCGATGCGGCTTTAATTGACACACCGCATCGCAGGCACGCCAGCTCGCCTATTCGATTCGCGGTGTTTTCAGCGCAGGGGTAGACCCTTGCTCCTGCACCGTTTTACTGGCATTGTTTGCGCAATTGGTAACATTTCCCATTTGAGATCTTTTTGCGCATGCATGACATTCCGGCCGCGCTGGGCGACTCCGTCCGGCAGCAGACCCTCACGGCGATGTACAGCGAGCACCACGGCTGGTTGCACGGCTGGCTGCGCAAGAAACTCGGCTGCTCCCAACATGCTGCCGACCTGGCCCATGACGCGTTCATCCGTGTATTGATGCTGGCCGAGCCGCAGGCGATCAAGGAGCCTCGCGCTTTCCTGGCCACCACTGCAGGTCGGCTGTTGATCGACGGCGCCCGACGCCGCCGTATCGAAAAAGCCTATATGGAAGCCCTCGCGATCCAGTGTGAAGACGCCGGCATGCCCGACCCTGCCGCGATTCACGTGGCACTGCAAGCCCTCGAACGCATCGCCGAGATGCTCGCCGGGCTGCCTGCCAAGGCCCGCGAAGCATTCCTGTTGAGTCGCCTCGATGGCCTGACCTACAGCGAAATCGCCACGTGCCTGGACGTGTCTTCCAGCACCGTCAAAAACTACATCTCCAGCGCCCTGGTGCATTGCTACCACAGCCTGCACCCGGCAGACCCGCTGGCATGAGTTCCGAACAGATCATCCAGCAGGCGGCACAGTGGCTCACGCGCCTGCACGACGAAGCCGTCACCGACGCCGACCGCCAGGCATTCAATGCCTGGCGCCAGGCCGACCCGCGCCACGCGGTAGCCATTGAGCGCATGAGTGCGGTGTGGGGCAGCCTCGATGCGTTACCGGCCAAGCCCGCGCGCATTGCCCTCAACCGTGCATTCATCCCGCGACGTCCGCGTGGCGCGCAGGTGGTGGGTTTGCTTGGCGTGGTCGTGTGCGGCTGGCTGGGTCTGCAACACTTGCCGATCTGGATGGCCGACCAGCGCACCGGCGTCGGCGAGCGCCGGCAGATCGCCCTCGAGGACGGCAGCCAGTTGCAACTCAACAGCAACTCCGCGGTGGACGTGAAGTTCGATGGCCATCAACGGGTGATCGAACTGCTGCAAGGCGAGCTCTGGGTAGACGTGGCCAAGGATGCGCAACGGCCTTTCGTGGTCCGCACCGACCAGGGTACGGCCACTGCGCTGGGCACGCGTTATCTGGTCAAGCGTGCGGCAGACGGCACCACGGTGGTCACAGTGATCGAGTCCACGGTGGCGGTCAAAGGCGACACCCGCGAGGGGGTCAAGGTAGCGGCTGGCCAGCGTTCGGTCCTCGACCATGGTCGCGCCCAACCGCCGCAAGCCATCGGCAGCAGCGACCCCGACGCCTGGACCCGTGGCCTGCTCAAGGTCAACGACCAACCCCTGAGCGAGGTACTGCAAACCCTCGCCAGCTACCGCCACGGTATGTTGCGCTTTGACCCCCAGGCCCTGCAGAACCTGCGGGTGTCCGGTGTGTTCAAGCTTGACGACACCGCGGCGGCACTGTCGTCACTGGCGGACAACCTGCCGATCCAGGTGGAGTACTTCACCGACCTGCTGGTGGTGGTCAAGCCGCGCTAGTGTTGGCGCAGACGCTTGTACAAGGTATTGCGGCTCACGCCCAGTTCCCGCGCCAGGTGGGAGATGTTGCCACCGGCGGCCTTCAAGCGCTGGTTCAGGTCAATGCTGTCATCCAGGTACTCACTGGCAGGCGGCGGTGGCGCCACTTTCAGATCCACAAAGAAATCGTCCGGCAGGTGCTCCGGGCGGATCGGTTGTTCCTCGGCCATGGCCAGTGCCACCTGCAGCACGCTGCTTACCTGGCGTAAATTCCCCGGCCATGGGTGCTGTTCGAACAGCGCCAACACTTCAGCGCTCAGGCCCGCCCATTGCGTCGGTTCACGGTGTTGCTGCCACAGTTGCTTGAACAACGCCTGCTTGTCGGTGCGCTCACGCAACGGCGGCAGCTCCAGGGTCAGGCCGCCGATGCGGTAGTACAAATCCTCACGAAAACGCCCGGCCAGCACCAGCTCGCGCAACGCGCGGTTGGTGGCCGAGATGATGCGCAAATCCACCGGGAACAACTCGCTGCTGCCCACCGGCTGCACGCAACGCTCCTGCAACACCCGGAGCAAGCGGGCCTGGGTGGGCAGCGGCATGTCACCGATCTCGTCGAGAAACAGCGTGCCCTTGTCGGCCTTGCGGATCAGGCCGATGCTGCCTTTTTGATTGGCGCCAGTGAAGGCGCCTTTTTCGTAGCCGAACAGCTCCGACTCCACCAATTCGGCGGGAATCGCCGCGCAGTTCACCGCGATGAACGCCTTCTGGCTGCGCGAACTGGCCTGGTGCAGGGCTTTGACGAACACTTCCTTGCCCACGCCGGTTTCACCGTGGATCAGCAGCGGGATGTCCTTTTCCAGCAAGCGCTCGGCCTGGCGCACGGCTTTCTCCACGCGCACATCGCCGAAGTGCAAGGTCTTGAGGCCAATTGAGGCAGGCGTCGGTGGCGTCGGCTCAGTGAACACCCGCGCCTGCACCGGCATCTGCCTGGGCCGCTTCAACAGACACTGGAATCGATTGCGTCCCGCCGCCTGGAGGGAGAAGGGCAGCCCTTCCGGCTGGTTCAACAACTCCAGCAGCGACACCTTGAACAGGCTGTCGATCATCACCCGCGACAAGCTGATGCCCAGCAGGTTGTCGGCACGCCGATTGGCCGACAGCACCTGGCCGCTTTCATCAAAGATCAGCAGGCCGGCCCACTGGCTATCCAGGTTACTCAGGCCCGTGTTGAAGGTCAGTTGGAAGTGCTCGCCACGAAACAGGTTGAGGATCAGCCGGTTCTCCACGGTCTGGCTCATCATCTTGACCATGCCCAGGGTGTGGGAGGGCGGCAGGTAGCTGTCGCT
>Ga0308169_10001147_pt1 | contig 32321 bp, 30 predicted proteins | sample PhyBR1_2_FD_202139 | JGI IMG/M metagenome (GOLD analysis project Ga0308169, IMG submission 202139) | Phyllosphere microbial communities from UC Gill Tract Community Farm, Albany, California, United States - DLSLSB.R1 | ecosystem: Host-associated > Plants > Phyllosphere > Unclassified | place...
CGGAGTGTTTTCTTGTCACCCGTGCGGAGAATTTTTTCGATAAGTGATGCCACGTGAAGATGCTCCCAGTCTGATGCCGCCGAATTCTGGCGTGTTCAGTCTACGGGAGAGACACGCCGCCGGTGCCCCTTTTCCCTGAGAGCGGATACTCCCTACACCCGCGCCACTTCCCGCGCCAGCGTGGAGGCGAGGTCCCCCGCCTCCCCCACTTCCACCTCGGGCAGGCCAAGCCACTGGGCCATCAGCTGAAGCTCGGCGGCGAGTTCGACGGCGGTATCCACAGGTGCCTCCGGCTCGGCAAAGGCGGACCTTACCAGCAGGCGCCCGCCCGCGCGGTCTGCCTTCAAATCCACCCTCGCCACGACCTTGTCGCGCAGCAGGAAGGGCAGGACGTAGTAACCAAAACGACGCTTCGGTTCGGGGGTATAGATCTCGATCCGGTAGTGGAAGCCGAACAGTTCCCACAGGCGGCGGCGTTCAAACACCAAAGAATCAAAAGGGCTCAGCAGGGCGCGGCCGGTGGCCCGGCGTGGCAGCGCCGCTTCCACGTGCCGGAAAACCTTTCGTCCCCAGCCGGCGACTTCTACAGGTTCCAGCCTCCCCTGCTCCACCAGGTGGTCCACTGCCAAAGCTGTCGCCTTGACCGGGGTCCGAAAGTAATCCGCGAAGCAGCGGATGCTTCCGATCCCATGCGCCACGGCGGCCGCCTCGGTCAGCCGCTGGAGTGCCGCCGTCGGATCCGCTTCCGCTGCCGCAGGAACCGCATAAGGCAGGACCTTGGCAGTCAAGGTATACCTGCGCTCGAATTGGCCGGTCCGGGAGGCTGCGGACACAAGCCCTTCTTCGAAGAGGTGTTCCAGCACGCGTTTCACTGCGTTCCAGTTCCATCCCCAGTTGGCCGCTTGTTTCTCCTCGACATGGCCAATCCGTGCTGTCAGTTCCGAAGCTGTCATGGGCCGGGACCGGGCAAGGACGGCCAGGATCCTGGCCTCGACGTCCTTACGTAGCCCGGGGTCCAGGCGGGACGCGCCCACCCATGACCTCTTTTGCCACAAAAGAAGATCCTGGTAGTGCTCCGGCCGGATGTAGCTCGCTTCGTGCGCCCAGTATTCGAGCATTCGGCGCGGGTGGTTGGCGGACATGCGCTGCAGGATGTCGCGATCGTAATTGCCAAGACGGGAATAGAAGGGCAGGAAATGGCTGCGGACCAGGACGTTGACGGAATCGATCTGAACGAGCTGCAGGCGGGCAAAAGTGCGGCCCACCGCCCGCGATGTCACGGGGCCGGTGGGCCGTTCTTTGTGAAGTCCCTGCGCTGCCAGTGCGATCCGCCGTGCCTGGTCAAGGCTCAGCTTTGCTGGCAATTCAGTCCTCTCTGGCGATGGGGTAACCCACCCTATGCGTTGGCGGCGTCATCGGAGCGGTATGCGAGGACCTTTTCCTCCACGACGGTGTCCCCTGGCTCGCATTCGTGGTCCAGGGTGATCACGCCGTAGGTCCAGCCGCGGCGCCGGTAAACCACGGACGGTGTGTTGGTGGCTTTGTCCACAAAGAGATAGAAGTCGTGGCCCACAAGCTCCATGTTGTCCACGGCGTCGTCAAGCGTCATGGATGCAGCGGGAAAGACCTTGCGCCGGATCAGCACTGGCGAATTCCCGGCCGGGATGTCGTTCTCGACATCGTAGGGGGACTTTTCCTCGGCTGCCTGCGCGGATTCGCTCCAGCGGTTGGCTTCCAGGTACAGCGGCTCGTGGGCGCTGGCGGGTTCGAGGGAAGCGGTGGCTTCACGTACAGCCTTGGGGGTGTGGCGGCCATGGTGGACCTTCTTGCGGTCCTTTGCGCGCCGGAGCCGTTCAAGCAACTTGTTGTAGGCGAGGTCAAAGGCGGCAAATTTGTCTGCGGCGCTCGCTTCGGCGCGGATTACGGGGCCCCGGCCCAGGACTGTCACCTCGACGGTCAACTGGTCGCCGGTCTGCCGGGCATTGGTCTCCTTGGAGACTTTCGTGTCGACCCGCTGGATCTTGTCGCCAAGCGATTCGATCTTCGCGATCTTTTCCCCGGCGTACTCGCGGAACCGGTCTGAAACGGTCAGATTTCGTCCGCTGATCATAAACTCCATGGTGCCCTCCAAATGACTTCGGTGACACGACGGCGGCACTTCCCTGGGCCGGGCTGTCTGACAGTCGAGCCCCTCTCCGAGCCGCCATCGAAAGGTACATTCTGTTCTTGGTACCCACCACCGACGTTAGTTCATAGCCACCTGTTATTCATCCTTTCCCGGTTTATTTTTTTCTAAGTCATGACTAGTCCCGGAAGCCGCAGCGGCTCCGGCCCCGGAGTCCAAAGCGTCGGGTGGGCGTGTCGCGGCCAGTACGACGGCGCCCCTCACCAGAGCACCGGCCCTACGCAATGCGCGGGCTGCTTCCCCCAGAGTGGCACCGGTTGTAAGGACGTCGTCAACGATGATGCACGGACGCCCTGCAACCCTTTCCCGCGCCCTGGACTTCACCCGCATGGACCCCCTGACCCGCTGGGATCGGGCTCCCCTGCCCAATCCTTTTTGGCCGGTTGCTCCTGCATGTCCCGCCAAAATGGCGTGGACAGCAAATCTCTTGTGCCCGCCTGCCAGCAGGCGGCTCGAAGCCGGAGGCTTGTACAGGACGTCCGCAACGGCGAAGCCCGGCAGCTGCCGGTCCACCTCTTTTAGGAGCAGATGGACCGGGCTGAACCCCCTCTTGACGTAAGCTGCCGTGCTGGTGGGAACCGGGACCAGCAGGACGCCGCTTCCGGCCCGGGCTGCTGCCGCGACTGCTGAGGCCAACGCCCGGCCAAGGCACCTCCCGAGCTGATACTGGCCGTGTCGTTTGAACGAAAGCACGCCCTGCGCCAACTCGTCCCGGTATACGCCCGCCGCCACTACCGGGAGCATGACCGTCCCCGCGACATCCATCAGGGCCGGCGCTCCGCTTTCCGCCCGGAAGGGACGCCTGGTCAGCTCGCGGACACGAGCGGCGCATGATGGGCAAAGGATGCGGTCTTCGGCCCCGCAGCATACGCAGTCCACCGGAACGGCCAGGGCAAGGAGATCTTCCGCGGCAACGGTCAGCCAATCGAGAAGCCGCAGGATTGCGGCCCCGTGGTCAGCACGATGCATTGCCGCCGAGGACGGAATTGGGTCAAGGTCCGGATCCCTTGCCCGGCCTCGCCTCGGGGCGTGCCCTGCCGGGCCGTTTCTGCCGGATGTGCCGTTCACAGTCCCCACTATGATCCAGAATCCCGGTCACCGACCGGTGCGGACGTGGCTATGTGGACAACAGGTCCGCCCCGACGGTGAAGCTCCACCCCGCCTGCGCGCCGCTGGCCGTTCCCCCAAGGTGTCAGCCCGGAAAGGCAGGATCAATGGGGCCCTTGATTTGGGGCGACCAGCCATTGCCGAGACGTTGGAAGATCCCTTCCCCGGACTGCACGTAGATGTCGTCGGCGCCATTACCGGCGCTGAGGGCAACCAAGCCGGGCCAGGGAGCGAGCTGCTGCGGCTGCCCGGACGTGAGGGACAGCAGTTCCGGCGTCACATTCGAACCCGGCGCCCCTCTCATGACGGCGACGGTGGTGCCGTTGACCCAAACCCCCTGGTCCGGATCACCGGCAGTCACGAGGGTGATGGGCGCGGTCAGCTCACGCGGTGTACCGTCGCCGGCCCGGATCAACCCCGCCACCTGCACCTTGGACTTGCCGTTTTGTTCCGAGATGACCAGGACGCGAACGCCGTCGCGTGACAGGCGCAATTCCTTCACCGTCCGGCCGGCAAGCCAGGAGGGTGACATCGTCACGGACGGGACAGCCGCCCCCTCCGCCACTCCAACTGGGTGGAAGGCCACCACTTCCGTGGCACCGGTGGCGCCCGGCCCGGCCGTCCACACCCAATCGTTGACGCTGAAGGACGGCCGGCTAAGCGTGCTGCGGGTGGTCAGTGCACGGGCCGGCTGGCCCGGACTAATGCTGTAAAGGGTGGTCCTGTCCTCGTTGAGGAAGGCCGCGGTCTGCGACACCGGGGATTCCGCAGGGTAGCGGGGGTTGAGGGCAGAAACGGGCTGCATGTCGGGCAACGGCGAGACGCGGTTGTTTTCGTAGCGCACCAGCTCGTTGCCGCTGATGGCGATCTGCCGTGAGGGCACGGTCTTATCCAGCACAGGAGGAAGAACGGACCCCGTGTCCTCCACGCGTACCAGGTCCTGGTTGGCCCGCAACTCGACGTTCACCACGTCGGGCTGGCTGCGGAACGTCAGGGTCAACTGCATCTGCATGCGCAGCCGGTCCTCGGCCGATGTTTCCGTCAGCTCCTTTGCGGTCAGGTCCACCTGCGCAGCACCGGACACCACCGGAACGGATTCGCGGGCCAATTTGATTCCTGAGGGAAAGGCGCTGGCGACGGCGCCGCGCAGGTACGGCGCAGGTCCGGTCAGCAGCGCACTGGTCATGGCTTTGACGGTTTTGTTCTTCAGGAACCAGCGGACATCCGGGATGGCGTAGGTGAAAGTGGGATCGTAGAAGTAGATGGGGTAGGCGCCATAGATGACTTTGAACGTTTCCTCCGCAATGGCCGTCCCGTCCGGAATGGCGGAGATCCTCCATTCCCCGTCCACCTGGGTCAGCGTGACGGGAATGCGTTCAATTGTGCCCGGCGGCGACTGGGTGGCGATTCCGTCCGCGTCCACGGTGTAGGAGACGTCCAGTTCATAGTTGAAAACGTTCTCGGTGGCGGTGGGGACAACGCGCGCCTCCCGGTACACCAAAGCGCGTTTGTCCGGTTTCCAGGACACCGCTGAGGCCTGGGTGAGGTACTGGCGGGCCACGGCATAGTCGTCCTCGTAGCCGCTGCCTGCCCGGTAGAAGTAGTCGATGATTGTTTCCGGTGACGCACCGGGCTGCGGCGCGGCCGGGAGGAACACCGGCGCGCTGACGTTGCCCGCGCTGCTCTCACTGCTTTTCCCAACAGGGCCGGACGTGGGGATCCGTGCGCAGCCCGAGAGGAGCACGACCAGCAGCGCCATCAATGCCGCCGGGTACTTCCCGTAGCGCCTTGCCGCCCTCATGGTGTCTCCTCGGGTGCCCGCGCCGGAGCGGGCCTGGCGGCGCCAGCCTGCAGCACCAGCATGTTCTTGTAGTCCTGTTCTGAGGGAATGCTCCCCGGCGCCCCCGGGTTGGTGACGTCCTTCGGTTCCAACTGCACGGGCGACTCGGTGATCGCGACCTCCTGGCGCAGCGGAAGGGTCAGGCGGAAGTTGGCGCCGTCGCCCTTCCTCCCCCACGCCTGCAACCAGCCGTGGTGCAGCTTGGTGTCTTCCATGGCGATGGACAGTCCCAAACCGCTGCCCCCTGTGGTGCGGGCACGTGCTGGGTCGGCGCGCCAGAACCTGTCAAAGACACGGGCCGCCTGCGCCTGGTCCATGCCGATCCCGTGGTCGCGGACCGCAACGCCCACCGCAGTTTCATTTGCTGCGACGGTAACGGTCACAGGTTTGCCTTCACCGTGCTCCACGGCATTCAGGACAAGGTTCCGCAAAATCCTGTCGATCCGGCGGGCATCCATTTCCACGATCATGGCATCCGCGGGGGCGGTGAAGATGATCTCCGAACCGTACTCTGCAGCTACGGGCGCCGCACCTTCGATCACGTGGGCGATCACCTGGCCGAGGTCCTCGGGTTCAGCATCAAGTACCGCCACGCCTGCATCGAAGCGGCTGATTTCGAGGAGGTCGGAGAGCAGCGACTGGAACCGCTCCACCTGGTTGTACAGCAGTTCCGCCGAACGCTTGTTGATGGGGTCGAAATCCTCGCGCGCCTCGTACAAAACTTCTGCTGCCATGCGGACGGTGGTCAACGGCGTCCTTAGCTCGTGCGAGACATCGGAGACGAAGCGCTGCTGCATCTGCGAGAGCGTCGCCAACTGGGTGATCTGCTCCTGCAGGCTTGCGGCCATGTGGTTGAAGGACGCGCCGAGGCGTGCCACTTCGTCCTCGCCCCTGACCACCATGCGCTCCTGCAGCTGGCCGGCTGCGAGTTTTTCCGACACCATGGCGGCATGGCTGACTGGGCTGACGACGTTGCGTGTCACGTACCAGGCCACGGCGCCGATCAGGAGGACCAGCACCGCACCGCCTGCCCACAGAACACTCTGGATTTCATTGAGCGTTTGCTGCGCGCTGTTCAGGTCATAGATCAGGTAAAGCTCGTACACCGTCCCGTTGAAGGTCACTTTGTTTCCGACGGCGATCCCCGGCCGGTCCTCGGTTCCCACCGGAATGACGGTGGAGGCCCAGTACTGGTCCTTCCCCGACTCCTGCACTGCCTTCCGCAGGTCCGCCGGAATGACGCTGACGGTCAGCTGGTCGGAGGCACGCGACTCCACCCAGCGGTTCCGGGGCTTGGTCTGGTTGGGCATCGCCTCGAAGACATAGCGTCTTTGGATAACCGAGCCCCGGCCTTCCACGGCACTAAGGGTGTCTGAAACCAAGGTGATGACACTGGACTGGTCGGTGACCTGGGCGCCGTCGAACGTGTCCTGCACCTGCTTGACGTTGTAGCGGGTCTCCGACTCCGCCTGCGTCAGCCGCTCCTGGAACAGGTTGTTAGCGATCTGGTTGGACAAGTAGGCGCCCACCACGGCAAAGGAGGTCACGGCCAGCATCAGGGTAGTGAGGACGGTGCGGAACTGAAGCGACCGGCGCCAGCGCTGCTGCAGGGCCCGGCCAAGGTACCTTAACCCGGGAAGGAACCGGCGCACACCGGTTTTGACCAGCCTGGCTACGCGCAGCGCCACGATCAGCGCACGCCGCCGCCAGATCCCCGCCCGGAACGCCACGTGCCGAAGGCCCGGAGCCACGCCATCGCCGGCGCGAACGCCAGCCCTTTCAACGCCGCCTTGCCCGGCACTGTCTTGGATTGGGCTCGTATCCGCTGTGTGCGGGGTTGTGCGCCGATCCGGTTCCCCGTCCTGCGCGCCGGGGTCAGACCCCTGCTTTATAGCCGACACCACGCACCGTCAATACAACTTCCGGAGCTTCCGGGTCCTGCTCGATCTTGGACCGCAGGCGCTGGACATGGACGTTGACCAGCCGGGTGTCAGCAGCGTGGCGGTAGCCCCAGACCTGCTCCAGCAGCAGTTCCCGGGTGAAGACCTGCCAGGGCTTGCGGGCCAGTGCCACCAGGAGGTCGAATTCGAGCGGCGTCAGGGAGATCCGCTCGTTGCCCCGGCTGACAGTGTGCCCGGCGACGTCGATGGTGATGTCAGCGATGCGCAGGGTTTCAGGTGCCTTCTGGTCCCCGGGACGAAGGCGGGCCCGCACCCGTGCCACCAGTTCGGCAGGTTTGAAGGGTTTAGGCACGTAGTCGTCAGCGCCGGATTCCAGTCCCCGAACGACGTCGGAGGTATCGGACTTGGCGGTGAGCATGACAATGGGCACGTCCGATTCGCCGCGGATCTGGCGGCACACTTCGATGCCATCCATGCCGGGAAGCATAAGGTCGAGCAGGACCAGGTCCGGCCGCGACGACCGGAAAACGTCGAGGGCCTGGGCGCCGTCGGCGCAAAAGACCGGCTCGAAGCCGTCATTACGGAGGACAATTCCAATCATCTCGGCCAGCGCTTCATCATCATCTACCACCAGAATGCGTGCCTTCATAGCTATATATTCCCTTATCGGGATGGGTTTGTCCTGTTGAGCGGCCTCCGGCATGGCGGGGTACTAGGCCGTCCGACGCCGGAACTATAGTCTTGGGGTCATGCGCCGCGCTGTCCCTGCGCGCCTGAGTGGCTGGCGGCAAGCGGGGCACGCGGACTGATATGGGGGAGGAAGCAGTGTCACCAGAGGAACCGGTGTCCGGCGGGCCCGGGCAGGAGCGGCCAGGCTATGGACCTGACGACGGCGGGTCGGCCTCAGGCGGGGCCGAACCAGAGCGGCGGCGACAGGAGTCGTCCGGCCCAGAGACATCAGGCACAGAGCCAACCGGTTCAGGGACATCCGGCGCAGGGCCAACCCGTGCGGGGACACTTGATGCAGGGACACCTGATGCAGGGAGCGGGGCGCAGCCCGGCTGGGACCAGGCGTGGACGCCCCCCGGCCAGCAACCGGGCGCAGGCCGCCAGCCGTACCGCCAGCCCAACCCATACCAGCAGTCCAGCCCATACCAGCAGTCCAGCCCATTCCAGCAGTCCAGCCCCTACCAGCAGTACGGCCCCTACCAGCAACCTGGTCCCCCTCAGCAATCGGGGAAGGCATACGGCGGACAGACTTACGGCGGACAGCCGTTTAGTGGGCAGGCCTTCGGCGGGTCAAACTACAGTGAGTCCTCTTACAACCGGTCCCCTTACGGCGGCTCTCCGTATCCCGGAGTACCCTATGGAACCTCACCCTATGGAACCTCACCCTACGGGGGCGCACCCTCCAGCCAGCCCCGGTACGTAGCCCCGCCCAAACCCGGGATCATCCCGCTGCGGCCCTTGATGTTCGGGGAAATCCTGGACGGCTCGTTCCAGGCCATCAGGCGCAATGCCAAGGCAATGCTCGGGGCCGGCCTGCTGGCCCAGTCCCTGTCAGCCATCCTCGCTGCGGTGCTCACGGGCCTCGTTGCCACCTCGTCGGGATCCATCGAGACCTGGGCGGAGACTGCAAGCAGCGCTGACCTCGCTTCCCTGGGGATCGGAATGACGGCCGGCTTTGGCCTCTTTACCACTTTGTCGGTGTTCATCTCCGCCGTCCTCCAGGGCGCCATGGTGGTGCCCGTTGCACGATCCATCCTGAACCGCCCCACCGGCTTCCGCCGGATGCTGTCACTGGCCCGGCCAAGGTTCGGCGCGCTGGTGGGGCTGGCAGCGCTGCTCGTAGCGGCCGTCCTCGTCGCCACTGCGATCTTCTTCGCGCTCATGGTGTTCCTGTTCTCCAACGTCCGGGGCGCAGGCGTGCTGCTGGTCCTGCCCCTGATGCTGGGCTTTGGCGCCGTGGCCGCCTGGCTGGCGATCAAGCTCATGGTGGCACCCGCCGCCGTCGTCATCGAAGAACTCGGCGCGTTTGCCGCCGTCCGCCGCTCCTGGGAACTGACGCGGGCAAACTGGTGGCGGATCCTGGGCATCACCCTGGTGGTGGGAATCCTGGTTTCGGTGATCACCCAAGTGATCCTGATCCCGGCAAGCATCCTGCCCGGGATCCTGTCCGGTGTGGTCTCGCCGCACGGGGGAAGCGGACAAAACGCCGGGTTGGCCGTAGCCATGGGTATCGTCACGGCAGTGCTTGGCGCGCTGGTGGGCGCAGTCGGTTATGCGTTCCAAACGTCCGTCATGGCGCTTCTCTACATGGACCTGCGGATGCGCAAGGACGGACTGGACATCGCGCTGCTGCGTCAATCGGAAAGCGGCGCCGACCCTGACGGCATCCCCGGCCGGGGAACGCACGCAGGCAGCAGCACGCCCTACCCCGGGTACGGAACGGCACAGGGAACACCGGGAACACCAGGGGCATGGCCGTATGGCCGCTGAACCCCCGGTGCTCCCCGACGCCGCGGAAGCACAGCGCTGGGCGGCGGAGGAACTGGCCAAACCGGAATACCGTGACGCCGCACCGTCCTGGCTGGACACCCTCTGGCGAAACTTCCTCGACTGGCTGCAGTCACTGGACGGCTCACCCGGGGATGCTGCGCCGGTGCCCGGCCCCGTCATTGCCCTGGTCATCGCGGCGATCATCGCAGCCGCCATCATCCTTGCGCGCCCCCGGCTGAACGCGCGGGCACGGCAAGCAATGGACGTCTTCGAAAGCGAACCCGCCTTGGCCGCCGCCGATTACCGGATGCGCGCGGAAGCCGCAGCCGCGGCAGGAAAGTGGGGGGACGCCGTCGTCGACCGTTTCCGTGCCGTGGTGCGCAGCGCTGAAGACCGCGCCATTCTGGACCCGCAGCCCGGCCGGACCGCGGATGAAGCGGCGCGGGCGCTGTCCGCACCTTTCAACGGTGAATCGGGGCGTCTATCGCGCGCGGCTGCCGTCTTTGACGGCATCCGGTATGGGAACAGGTCGGCCGGCAGCGCCGACTACCAGGAGATGGTGGGGCTGGACGCCGCGTTGGCTGCCATGAAGCCCGCCCAGGTCCCCCGCACGGTGACGCTGCCATGAGCGGGCCCGCCGTTGTCGGTACGGAGCCTGCCAGCCCCGCCCGGAAGGACCAAAAACCCCGGGCAAGGAAGCTCCGGCGCTGGCTGCGGCAGCACCGCGGACTAGCGGCGGCGGGAACCGTAGTTGTAGCCGCCCTGGTTTTGGCCGTCGGCGCGCAGTTCGCACCCAAAGGCGACACGATAGCCCTCTCCGTCCACAATGCCGCACCGAACGGGGCGAAGGCATTGGGCTCGATCCTGGGCCGGCACGGCGTCTCGGTCCACACCCCGGACCGGTTCGAGGCAGCACTGGATGACCTGCGCTCCGGCTCCGCCCCCACCCTCCTGCTGTACGACAGGAACGGCATCCTGGGCAAGCCGCAGTTGGCAGCACTCAGAGCGGCCGCGGACCGGGTAGTGGTGGTCTCCCCCAGGTTGGAGACCCTCGCCGCCCTTGACAGCGACATCCACCAGGCGGGCGTGGTTCCGGACGCCTTCCAGGCCCTCGAGCCAGGATGCGACCAGCCGGATGCTGAGGCAGCCGGGCAGGTCACGGGCCAAAGTGGATTTGTCTACGACGGCGGCACGTCCTGTTACCGGCCAACAGGAACCGCGGGCATGCTGGCCGTCAGCGGTAACGGTCGCCTGGCCGTCCTGGGCAGCACAACCGTCCTGGCAAACGAGCAACTGGATGACCTGGGGAACGCCGCGCTGGCGATCCGGATGCTCGGTGCATCGCCGGACCTCGTTTGGTACCTGCCCTCGCTTGAAGACGTCCCCGTGAGCGGATCCGGTAAGACGCTCGATGACCTTGCGCCGGATTGGGCCCGCTTCCTGGGCCCCTGGCTGCTCCTGGTGGCTCTGGCGGCCATCCTGTGGCGGGGACGCCGCCACGGTCCGCTGGTGTTCGAGCCGCTGCCTGTGGTGGTCAAGGCAGTGGAGACAGCGGAGGGACGCGCCCGGCTCTACCAGGATTCGCGCGCCATCGGCCTGGCCCGGGACAACCTGCGGGCAGGGCTGCTGGTGCGGCTTTCCGGAAAGCTTCGAATGGGTCCGGGAGCCACCGCCGACGACATCATCACCGCCGCCGCCCGGTTCCTCGGCAGGGACGCCGGTGAGATACGCGCGCTGATCAACGAACGCCCCGCAACAGACGCCCGCCTGGTGGCCTGGTCCCAGGCCTTGGACCAACTGGAGAAAGAAGTCATGACCCGATGAGCGAACAGAGCAGTGGCCCGGGAATCCTCAATGCCACGAATTTCGGTAATTCCTTTGACGACGACGGCGCGCGGCAAGCTTTGCTGGCTGTCCGCCGGGAGGTGGCAAAGGCAGTGGTGGGACAGGATGCAACCGTCACCGGCCTCCTGATCGCCCTTCTCTCGGAGGGGCACGTGCTGCTGGAGGGCGTCCCAGGGGTGGCCAAGACCCTGCTGGTCCGGGCACTTTCCGCCGCGCTGAGCCTGGAGACCAAACGTGTGCAGTTCACCCCGGACCTCATGCCGGGTGACGTCACGGGTTCGCTGGTCTACGACTCGCATACGTCCGAATTCAGCTTCCGCGAGGGACCTGTCTTCACCAACCTCCTGCTGGCGGACGAAATCAACCGCACCCCTCCGAAAACCCAGGCGTCACTCCTTGAAGCCATGGAAGAGCGGCAAGTCTCCGTGGACGGAGCATCCCGGCCGCTGCCGGCACCGTTCCTGGTGGCGGCCACCCAGAATCCGGTGGAGTACGAGGGGACCTATGCCCTGCCCGAGGCACAGCTTGACCGTTTCCTGCTCAAGCTGACCATGCCGTTGCCCGAGCGGCGGGATGAGATTGAAGTCATCCGCCGCCATGCCGCCGGCTTCGATCCCCGGGACCTGCCAGCAGCCGGCGTCCGGGCGGTGGCCGGTGCCGAGGACCTGGAACAGGCACGGGCGGCAGTGACCCGGGTGGCGGTGGAACCGGAGATCATCGGCTACATCGTAGACCTCGTGCGGGCAACCAGGGCGGCCCCCTCGTTCCAGCTCGGCGTCTCGCCGCGAGGTGCCACCGCGCTCCTCAACACCTCACGGTCCTGGGCCTGGCTCTCCGGCCGCCCGTTCGTAACGCCCGACGACGTCAAGGCCCTTGCCCTGCCCTGCCTGCGGCACCGGGTGGCGCTCCAGCCCGAAGCCCAAATGGACGGGGTCCGGGTGGACGATGTCCTGGGCAGCATCCTGGCGTCCGTTCCCGTTCCCCGCTGATGGCCATCTCGGGCCGCTTCGTCGCGGTGGTGCTGCTTGGCCTGGTCCCGGTGCTGCTGTTCCCGGGGTGGCTGACCATGCTGGCCACCTCGGCTGTACTGGTTGCCCTGCTGGTGGTGGACCTGCTGTTCGCCGGATCCCTTCGGCGAATCAGTGTGGTGCGTGCGGACCCGGAAAACGTGACCCTCAACAAGGCGGTTGACGCCGTCCTCACGGTCCGCAACAGCGGCTCCCGTTCGCTGCGCGGATCGCTGAGGGATGGCTGGCAGCCTTCCGCCGGCGCACAGAATCCAGTCCAGGATGTTGACGTCCCGGCCGGCGAAAGCAGGCGTTTCGCGGTCAGGCTCCAGCCGGTCCGGCGGGGAGACCTTGCCGCCCACCACGTCACGCTACGCTCGTTCGGCCCGCTCCGCCTGGGTGCCCGGCAGCGGACCATCGCATGCCCGGGCTCCGTCCGGGTACTCCCGCCCTTCCATTCGAGGCGGCACTTGCCCTCGAAGCTGCGGAAGCTCCGCGAACTCGACGGGAAGGCCGCCGTCCAGATCCGCGGTGCCGGCACCGAATTCGATTCCCTGCGCGACTACGTCCGCGGAGATGACGTGCGGTCCATCGATTGGCGGGCCACGGCCAGGCGCTCTGCAGTGGTGGTCCGGACGTGGCGGCCGGAACGGGACCGACGGGTGGTGATGGTCCTGGACACGTCCCGCACGTCGGCGGCCAGGATCGACGACGAGACGCGCCTGGACACCGGACTCGAGGCCGCGCTCCTTTTGGGCGTCCTTGCCGAACGGGGCGGAGACCGGGTGGACTTTGTGGCCTTCGACCGCAGGACCCGGGCGCGGGCCGGCTCTGCCGGGCAGGGCAGCATGCTGGGCCGGCTGGTCCAGGCAATGGCTCCCCTCGACGCCGAACTGATCGAAATGGACTGGCCCGCTGTCCCTGCGCAGGTCCGGGCGGTCTCGGCGCACCGTTCCCTGGTGGTGCTGTTGACGGCGCTGGACAGCGGGGCGCCGGAGGAGGGCCTGCTGCCGGCAGCGGAGCGGCTGGCCAGCCAGCATGTCGTGGTGGTGGCGGCCGTCCGCGACCCCCAGCTGGGCGCCATGCTCAGGGAACGAAACGATGCCACCGGAGTGTTCCGTGCTGCTGCGGCAGAGCGTGCCCTGCTCCAACGGGCGGCGGTTATTTCCGAACTTCGGCGTTGCGGGGTGGAAGTGGTGGACGCCGAGCCCCACGAGTTGCCGCCCCGGCTCGCGGACATGTATATCCGGCTCAAGGCTGCCGGTAGATTGTGAACCCGGAAGCAATCGGCACCGGCAACAGGAGGTCCCCTTTATGAGCGTCCCCATCTACCAGCAGGCCCTTGGCCAGGCGTTCTCCCGGCTCCAGCCCGAACTCCAAGAGTATTTCTCGCTGGCCCCGGGCTCCGGACAGTACGGCGTTGGGGAAGGAACGTTTGACGTCGTCGGGTGCCGCCAGCGGTGGCTGCGCCCCTTGCTGCGGCTCACCGGCAGCGAAGAAGCCTTCTTTCCCGAGTACGGGGAAAACATCCCGTTCCGGATCGAGAACCACGCGCACCAGGACCCTTTCGGCCGCTCCAGCCTCACCGCCCGGCGCGAGATCCGTTTCCCGGAACGCACCAGGCTGTTCCAGGACACTACCAGCGCCACCACCCGGAGCGGTGCCACCCAGCTGGTGGACTACGTGGGGCGGTACCGGCGCCTGGTGACCGACCTGAACCTGAGCGTCACCCTGGAAGGAAGACTGCGAGGCGTATCCGAGGCCTCACGGCTTTTGCTGGGTCCCCTCCGCATACCACTCCCGGCGGCCCTTGACGCCAAGGCCTACGCCGAACAGTGGTGGGACCCGGCAGAGGGCACCAACGGGCGGCACCGCATCCAGGTGAAGGTCATCCAGCCGCAGATCGGCCTGGTCCTGGTGTATGCGGGGGCCTTCGACTACCGGCTGCGCCCCTACACCGGGGGCGGCTCCGCCCAGAGCTACCTTCCACGCTATGCCCAGCCCGACCGTTGGGAAAACAGGGTCTAGCGCCTACCCCAGCGCCTGCTGATTCAGGCCGTCGGCGATCTGGGTAAGCCTGCCCAGGACGGTGGTGGCCTGCGCAGGCGTGAGATGAGCCAGCCCCGTTGAGGGCGTGACCCTCGTAGCGGCCAGCAGGGACGGCGGAAGGCCCAACTGCCGCCACGGACGCCATACGGAGTCCACGCAGTCTGGGACCTTGGCCGGCGGCCCGGCGGATTGCATGTCCAGGGCACCGGCCCAAAACTGTTTTCCCGCCTCCACGGCTGCGGCCACTTGTTCCCATTGGCGGTTAGTCAACGCCTTCAGCGGCAGCGCCACACCGTCCGCGCCCGCGGCCAGGGCGAGTTCGATCGGCGCTTCGATCTCAGGAAAGGACAAGACCACGTCCGCAGCTCCGGCTGCACGCAGGGCATCCGCGAGTTGGCGCCACGACTCCCTGGCTTCCGATCCCGCAACGGCGCGAAGGGTGCGGTAGCCGCTGGCGGTGGGAATGGTGCCGGCCAGCACGGCGGCGATGTCCGGCTCGTCCACCTGCACCACCAAACGAGCGCCCGGAACGGCTGCGGCTACCCGGGTGAGGTAACCGCCCACTCCTGCTGCCAGGGATGCCGCCAGGTCCCGACGGGCGCCGTGGTCCAGCAGGGCGCGTTCGCCGTTGTGCAGGTACAGTCCGGCGGCGAGGCTAAGGGGCCCCACCAACTGCACTTTGAGTTCCGCGGCAGATACGTCTTCTGCTCCTGCCACGTCGGCGAGGACATTCAGGTCTGTGGAGAGTGCCGAGGCTGCACGCCGCATGTCCTTGCCGGGACGGTCGACGAGCCGCCACCCGTGGGGCTGGACGTCCACCGCAAGTTCCTCCAGGAGGGAGGCGGTGCGGCCCAGGGCATCGGAGCCGACCCCGCGGTCCGGCAATTCGGCCAGGAAGGGCAGGTGCGGGCTGCCGAGTTCGCCGCGGATAATCCGGGCGGCTTCGAGCGGGTCCTCACCTGGCCAAGGGCCGAGGCCCGTGGCGGTGACCTGCGTGGGCGCGGCGTCGGCGGGAGGCGGGGCGGACCCCTGCTGGTGCTGTTCCCGCGTCACGCCAGCGCGGAGGTCTGGGGCTGCTGGCCGGAGGAGGCCTGGTGGTCCTCCGCGATGGCCTCGTGGTGGCGGATCACCTCACCGATGATGAAGTTCAGGAACTTTTCCGCGAAGGCCGGGTCAAGGTGGGCGTCTTCGGCAAGGCGCCGGAGCCGGGCAATCTGGGCGGCTTCACGGCCCGGGTCCCCGGCGGGCAGGCGGTGGGTGGCCTTGAGGAAGCCCACTTTCTGGGTGGCCTTGAAGCGCTCGGCGAGGAGATACACCAGTGTGGCGTCAATGTTGTCGATACTGGAACGGATGGACAGCAGTTCAGCCATCACCGAATCGTCCACTTGGCCTGCCAGGGAGCTGGCGGAGGGATCGAATTCGTCGGAGCCAGGAGAGCTGGGGTTGTGCTGCGTCATGGCTCCAGTCTATGGGAGCCGATGGAATCAACGCGGGTGTGAAGCGCCGGTGCCGGGAGCCTGCCCGCACCGGCGCTGTCCGCCGCGGAACGTTCTGCAGCGTCAGATCCCCAGGAGTGCGCGGTGCTCCTCCCTGCGTTTGGCCTGTTCCGCGGGGTCCGGCACGGGCAGGGAGGCGATCAGCCGCCGCGTGTAGTCATGCTGCGGGTTGCCCATGACCTGGCTGCCGATCCCCTGCTCCACCAGCTTGCCCTTGTACAGCACGCCCACCCATGAGGAAAGGATGTCAACCACGGCAAGGTCGTGGCTGATGAACAGGCAGCCGAATCCGAACTCCTCCTGGATGTCCTTGAACAGCTCCAGGACCTTCGCCTGCACCGAAACGTCCAGGGCCGACGTCGGCTCATCCGCGATCAGCAGCCGGGGGTTAAGGCTCAGGGCCCGCGCCAGTGATGCGCGCTGCCGCTGGCCGCCGGACAGTTCGTGCGGGTACCGTCCCGCGTACGACGCCGGCAGCTGGACTGACTCGAGCAGCTCACCGACGCGCTTGCGAGCCTGTGCCTCGCTGGGCCGGGTGTGGATGAGCATGGGCTCGGCGATGCATTCCCCGATGGTCAGTTGCGGGTTGAATGAGGCAGCCGGGTCCTGGAAAACGAAGCCGATGTCCTTGCGCAGCGGCTTGAAGGTGCGTTCGCGAAGGTTGAGCATTTCGTAGCCCAGCACCTTGAGGCTGCCGCCCGTGGTGCGGTTCAGCCCGGCGATGGCGCGGCCGATGGTTGTCTTCCCGGACCCCGACTCCCCCACCAGGCCGAACACTTCGCCCCTTGACAGGGAGAAGCTGACGCCGTCCACGGCTTTGAAGGCCGGCGTCCCCAGCCGCCCGGGGTATTCAATCTCCAGGTTGTCGGCAGCCACCAGCACCTCCTCATCCTGGTGCCGCCGCTCGGTGACGCCTTCCGACGCCGAGTTGCGGCCCAGGTGCGGCACCGCGGCCAGGAGGTTCCTGGTGTAGTCCTGCCGGGGTTCGGCGAACAGGGTCTTCGACGAGGCTTCCTCCACGACATCGCCCTGGTACATCACCACCACCCGGTCCGCCAGGTCCGCGACGACGCCCATGTTGTGCGTGATCAACACGATGGAGGTGCCGTATTTGTCCCGCAGGTCCCGGAGGAGTTCCAGGATTTCCGCCTGGACCGTGACGTCCAGAGCCGTTGTGGGCTCATCCGCCACAATCAGCCCGGGATTGAGCGCCAGGGCGGCGGCGATCACCACGCGCTGCTTCTGGCCCCCTGAGAACTGGTGCGGGTAGTAGTTGACGCGGTGCTCAGGGTCCGGAATGCCGACTTTACCCAATGCCTCGATGGCCCTGGCCTTGGCTTCCTTCGCAGATACGCGCCCCCCGCCGTTGGCCTTGGCGTGGGCGCGGAGGCCCTCGGCGATCTGCCATCCCACGGTGAACACGGGGTTCAGGGCGGTGGAGGGCTCCTGGAAGACCATGGCTACATCCCGCCCGCGGATCTGGCGGAGGCGGCCGGGACTTAGGCTGATGACGTTTGTGCCATTGATCAGCACCGCTCCCGAGCTCACGGCCGTTTCGGGAAGCAGCCCCAGGATGGTTTTGGCCGTGACCGTCTTACCGGAGCCGGATTCGCCCACAATGGCCAGCACCTCACCGGCCTTGACCTCGAGACTGACATCCTTGACGGCATATACGTCTCCCCCGTCAGTGGCGAAGGTGACCTTCAGGTGGTCGATATCCAGGACTGTTTTCCGGTCCTGGTCCGGCTGGTCGGACAGTGAACCAAGATTTTCGCTCACGGGTTGCTCAATTCTGTTTCGGGGCCGGCTCCGGCGGGAGTGGCCGAAGCGGCGGCAGCAGCTTTGCGGCCGGTCCGCTTACGGCCGCGCAGCCGGGGATCGTTGAGGTCGTTGATGCTTTCGCCCACCAGCGTCAGCCCGAGGACTGTCCAGACGATGGCCAGGCCCGGGAACAGTCCCGTCCACCAGATGCCGGACGTGGTGTCCGCGAGCGCCTTGTTCAGGTCGAAGCCCCATTCCGCTGCCGAACTCGGTTCGATGCCGAAGCCCAGGAAGCCCAGCCCGGCCAGGGTCAGGATGGCTTCTGAGGCGTTGAGGGTGAAGATCAGCGGCAGGGTACGGGTGGCGTTGCGGTAGATGTGGCGGGTCATGATGCGGAGGTTCGATGCGCCCACCACCTTGGCCGATTCGACGAAGGGTTCAGCCTTGAGCCGGATGGTCTCGGCGCGGATCACCCTGAAGTACTGCGGGATGAACACCACGGTGATGGAGATTGCGGCAGCCATGATGCCGCCGAACAGGCTGGACTGCCCGCCGCTGATGACGATGGCCATGACGATGGCAACCAGCAGTGACGGGAAGGCGTAGATGGCGTCCGCCACGACCACCAGGACGCGGTCGAGCCATCCCCCGATGTAGCCGCTCACCAGGCCGAGGATGACGCCGGCGAAAATGGAGAGCACAACGGCAACGATGATGACCAGGAGAGCCGTCTGGGTACCCCAGATCACGCGTGACAGGACGTCATATCCGCCCACCGTGGTGCCAAGGAGGTGCTTGCCGCCGGGAGCCTGCTGGGTGGGGAAGCTGCCGTCCGCGTCCGACAGCTGGGCGAAGCCATAGGGCGCCAGCAGCGGCGCGGCCAGCGCGGTAATCAGGAAGATGCCGGTGAGGACAAGGCCCACCACCAGCATGAAGCGTTGCAGGCCGACGCTCTTATTGAAGTGCGAAACAACCGGCAGCCGCCGGAACAGGGAAGCCCGCGGATTGGTGACGGGTTCGAGAGTTGTGTTGGCGGACATTCCTAGTACCTCACGCGGGGGTCGATCAGCGCGGCGATGATGTCCACGATGAAGTTGGTGACGGCAACGATGACGGCCAGCAGCACCACAATGCCCTGGACGGCGACAAAGTCGCGCGCCGTAAGGTAGTTGGCCAGCTGGAATCCAAGGCCTTTCCACTCGAAGGTGGTCTCTGTCAGCACCGCTCCGCCGAGGAGGACGGCAATCTGCAGGCCCATGACCGTGATGATCGGGATTAGGGCTGGCTTATAGGCGTGCTTGGTGACCAGCCGGAACTCGCTGACGCCGCGTGAGCGGCCGGCTTCCACGTAATCCTTTCCGAGCGTGCCGATGACGTTGGTCCGGACCAGGCGCAGGAAGACCCCGGCAGTCAGGAATCCCAGTGCTACCGCCGGGAGGACCGCGTGGGACATGACGTCGCTGAAGGCAGCCATGTTGCCGCTGCGCAGGGCGTCCAGCCAGTAGATCCCGGTGGGGGCCTCCAGGGCGGTAAGGGACAGCTCTGTCCTGGTGCCGGCACGGCCGGCGACCGGAAGCCAGCCCAGCCATACCGAGAACACGAGCTTGAGCAGCATGCCGGCGAAGAAGACGGGGGTGGCGTAGAACAGGATGGCCAGGATCCGGAGCACCGCGTCCGGAAGGTGGTCGCGTCGGTGCGCGGCGAGCATGCCGAGCGGGATGCCGACCAGCAGCGCGACGATGAGGGCGTTGATGGCCAGCTCGAGCGTTGCCGAGCCGTAGGTGGTCAGCATCTCGGTGACTTTGCGGTTGTCCGAGAGGGTGGTGCCGAAGTTCCCGGTGACCAGTTGACCCAGGTACTCGAAATACTGCACCAGCAGGGGCCGGTCGTAGCCGGCGGCGTGGATGCGTTCCTGCAGTTGGTCCGGGGGGAGCCTGCCGCCCATGGCGGCCGTAATGGGGTCACCGGTGATCCGCATGAGGAAGAACACCATGGTGACGAGGATGAGGATAGTGGGGAAGATCAGCAGGAAGCGGACCAGGATGTACTGGCCCAGCCCACCGCCTGACTGCTTTTTCTTGGATGGAAGGAGAGCGTCGGCGTCACTGGGTGGCGCGTCAATCAAAGTTGTCATCGGTACCTGGATTCGTGGTGACCGGGAGCCAGCATTCCCCTCGGTGCTGGCTGGTGACGGGCGAAAGGCGGGACGCCGTTGCGGCGTCCCGCCTCTGGGCCGTCAGAGCCCGATGGGGTTGGGGTGCTTACTTGGACAGGACGCCAAGGCGGGTCTTGAAGGACGGGTCAAGGGTCTTTTCGACGCCCTTGACGTCCTTCCCTGCCACCAGCAGCTGCGAGCCCTGGAGGAGCGGCAGGGTGGACAGGTCCTTGGCAACAGCGGTCTGGACGTCGCCGATCAGCTTCTGGCGTTCAGTCTTGTCCGGGGTGGTGAGCTGCTTCTGCACCAGGTCCGTGACAGTGGGGTTCTCGTAGTGGTTCTTCAGGAAGTTGCCGGGGATGAAGAACGGCGTGAGGTAGTTGTCAGCATCGGAGTAGTCCGGGAACCAGCCCAGCTGGTACACGGGGTAGGCGTCAGCCGTTCGTGCCTTGGAGTACGTCACCCATTCGGTGGACTGCAGGTCCACGGTGAACAGGCCCGATTTCTCCAGCTGTTCCTTGACCATGGCGTACTCGTCGCCGGAGGACTTGCCGTAGTGGTCCGGGTTGTACTGCAACTTCACGTTGACCGGCCCGGTGACGCCAGCGTCGGACAGGGTCTTCTTGGCCTTGTCCACGCTCGGCTTTCCACTGCCGTCACCGTACATTTCCTTCATCGGCTGCGTTGCACCGGGCAGTCCGTCGGGCACCACAGAGTAGGCGGGGACGTAGGTGCCCTTGTAAACCTGGTCGGAGATGGCCTGGCGGTCCACGATGTCGGCCATGGCCTGCCGCACGGCAAGTGCCTTTGCGGGGTTGGCTTCCGGGGTCTTGGCGCCAAAGGGCATGGTGTCGAAGTTGAACACGATGTAGCGGAGTTCTCCGCCGGGGCCCTTGTAGACCTTGACCTTGGAGTCCTTGTCCAGGTCTGCGGCGTCTGTTGCGGTCAGGCTGCGGCCGGCAACGTCGATGTTGCCGCCCTGCACGTCCAGCTTGAGGTTGTTGGAGTCGGCGTAGTACTTGATGACGGCGCTGTCGTTGGAGGGCTTGCCCAGCAGCCCGTTGTAGTCCGCGTTGGCCTTGAGGCTGACGAGTTCGTTCTTCTTGTAGGAGTCGATGGTGTACGGGCCGGCGAAGGGCTTGGCGGCAACGATGTCCTCATCGCTCATGACTTTGTCGGCCGGGAAGACTTCCTCGTCCACGATCGGGCCTGTGTTGGTGCCCAGGACGCTGGGGAACACCTGGTCGTTGGCCTGCTTGAGCGTAAAGACCACGGTGGTGTCGTCCTTGGCCTCAACCGACTTGAGGTTGGACAGCAGGGACGCGGGACCGTTGGGATCGTCGATCTTCATGACACGGTCGTAGGAGAACTTCACGTCCGAGGCGGTGAGGGCATGGCCGTTGGCGAACTTCAGGTTGGGCTTGAGCTTCACCGTGAACTCGGTGGGCGCGGTGAAGGAGGCGGATTCCGCGATGTCCGGGCTGACCTCGGCAGAGCCGGGCTTGGAGTTCATCAGGAAGGGGTACACCTGGTTCATTACCAGGAAGGAGCCTGCGTCGTAGGAGCCGGCGGGGTCGAGGGTGACGACCTTGTCCGTTGTCCCGAAAGTGATGGCACCGCCACCGGCGCTGCCGCCGCTGGGGTTTCCACCGCCGCCGCCGGAAGGCCCTGTGCAGGCGGTCAGGGCCAGGGCGGAGATGCCTGCCAGCGCGATGGCGCGGTGCAGGCCAGTTGTGCTCTTAATCATCTGTGAACTTTCTGTCCGATGAGTACGCGCACGCCGAAGACACGGGCAATGTTGACCCCTACCCCGGCGGGCAGTGCTGATCCCTAGATTCAATCAGAGAGTCAGCCCTCAAGACGGCCAATTCCGTGACTTGAAACACAAAATTTATCTCATTGGTACTGTTGCCCACTGGCCGGACAGAGTCTGCTGGCGCCGGGCCGCATAAAAGTGCCAGGGACGGCAAAGCACTGCCCCGGTGATATCCGGGACAGTGCCTTGGATAGTGCAGGCTACAGGGCGGCCCGCTGGAGCGAACGCGCGGCGTCGATGGTTGCCTGGCCCAACACCCTAGTGCCCTGGTACAGGACCACGGTCTGGCCGGGCGCCACCCCGCGCAGCGGGGTGGCCAACCGGACCACCAACTGCGTTGCGCCAGTGCCGTCCGCGGCGGGCTCCATCCACGCCGTTGCCGGAACTGGATCCCCGTGGGCCCTGACCTGGGCGTGGCAGTCGAACTCCGCGCCCGTTTCCACCTCGTTGATGGGAAGGCCAGCCCAAGAAACTTTGATGCCGCGGATCTCGTCGATCGCCAGCAGCGCCTCGGGACCCACCACAACCTTGTTTTCCTTGGGCCGGATTTCCAGGACGAAACGCGGCTTCCCGTCGGCGGCGGGAGTTCCGAGTTTGAGTCCGCGCCGCTGTCCCACCGTGAAGGCGTTGGCTCCGGGGTGTTCCCCCACCTTTGCGCCCGTCTCGTCCACGATGTCGCCGCTGGTCATGTCGATCTTCTCGGCAAGCCAGCCGGCCGTGTCACCATCCGGGATGAAGCAGATGTCATGGCTGTCCGGCTTGTTGGCAACGGAAAGGCCCCGCCGCTCCGCTTCGGCACGGACTTCCGCCTTCGAAGGGGTATCCGCCAGCGGGAACATGGAGTGCTTGAGCTGTTCATGGGTGAGGACGCCAAGGACGTAGCTCTGGTCCTTGGCCCAGTCGGCCGCGCGGTGCAGTTCCCGGTTGCCGTCCGCGTCTTCGATCACCTTGGCGTAGTGCCCGGTGCAGACGGCGTCGAAGCCCAGGGCAATCGCCTTTTCCAGCAGGGCGGCGAACTTGATGCGTTCATTGCAGCGCATGCAGGGATTGGGCGTCCTGCCGGCGGCGTACTCATCAATGAAGTCCTGAACCACGTCTTCCTTGAAGCGCTCCGAGAAATCCCAGACGTAGTAGGGGATGCCCAGGACGTCGCAGGCCCGCCAGGCATCCCGGGAGTCCTCGATGGTGCAGCAGCCGCGGCTGCCGGTGCGGAGGGTGCCGGGCATGCGCGACAGGGCCAGGTGGACGCCGACGACGTCGTGGCCGGCCTCCACTGCGCGGGCGGCGGCAACGGCGGAGTCCACTCCGCCGCTCATGGCTGCAAGTACTCGCATACTGGCTTTCTGTTGGGGATTGCTTTTTGGGTCCGCACTGCCCGCACTGAAGGCACCGGCGGCGGAAACGATCTTCGCCTATCCATTCTACGGCGGCAGGCAAATCGGGCGGAAAAGGACCGTGCAGTAAAGGTCAGGAACCGTGCAGCGCCTGGCGCGCAACGGTACCCGCGGTTTGGATCCTGGACTCGTGCCCCGCCATGCCTGCCTGGCGTGCCCGTGCATAAGCTTCCGGCAGCGCCGCCAGCGCGGCATCGACGTCGGTTTCGGTGGACGCGTGCCCCAGGCTGAACCGTTGGGCTCCACGCGCTGTTTCCTCGTCCAGGCCTATGGCCAGCAGCACGTGGGAGGGCCGGGGCACGCCGGCGGTGCAGGCCGAACCCGTGGACGATTCGATACCGGCCAGGTCGAGGAGGAACAGCAGCGAGTCGCCTTCGCAGCCCGGAAAGGTGAAGTGCGCGTTGCCCGGAAGCCTGCCCCCGCCGGGCGCTCCTCGGAGGACCGCTTCGGGGACGCGCTGGCGGACGCCGTCTATCAGCCGGTCGCGCAGTGCGGAGATTCGTGCCGTTTCCGCCGGAAGCGCGGCGATGACAGCCTCTGCCGCAGCGGCGAAGGCGGCGATGGAGGCGGTGTCCAGCGTGCCGGAGCGGACGTCGCGTTCCTGGCCGCCGCCATGCTGGACCGGGGTCAGTTTGACAGACCGCCCCAGCAAGAGGGCGCCCACGCCAACCGGGCCGCCGATTTTGTGCCCGGAGATGGACATGGCGTCCAGGCCGGAATCCTTAAAGTGCACCGGCACCGAGCCGAACGCCTGGACGGCGTCGGAATGCACCGGGACGCCGGCAGCATGGGCCAGTTCAACGATGCGCCGGATCGGTTGGATGGTGCCCACCTCGTTGTTGGCCCACATCACGGTCACCAGCGCCACCGTGCCGGGGTCCCGTGCAAGCTCAGCCTCGAGGACACCGAGGTCGAGTACGCCCTCGCTGTCCACCGGCAGCCAGGTCACCTCGGCACCCTCGTGGCGTTCGAGCCATTCCACGGTGTCCAGCACCGCGTGGTGTTCGACGGCGGAGCAAAGGACGCGGCGCCGCGTAGGGTCTTCTGCCACCCGGGACCAATACATACCCTTCACCGCGAGGTTGTCCGACTCGGTGCCTCCCGAGGTGAAGATGACCTCCGAGGGGTGCGCTCCGGCCGCCGCCGCGATGAGCTCCCGCGCGTCCTCCACCGCACGGCGGGCGCGGCGTCCCGATCCGTGCAGCGACGAGGGGTTTCCCGTCCGCGCCAGCTCCCGCGTCAAAGCGGCGAGCGCGGCACCGGACAGCGGGGTGGTGGCGGCGTGGTCGAGGTAGGCGGGCATCCCCCAATTCTATCGCGCCCGGTTGCGGCAGTTCCGGCGCAGACCTGCCTACCCCGGCGTATCCCCGCCCGCGCGGCCCACTATCCGTGCGCAGCAATGACCGGGGCCGGCAGCGCCGGCAACACGGTCCTCAGTTCCGCCGCACCCTACTGCAGCCCCGCGGAGGAAGGCTCCGTTCATGTCGCAGACTACTGCCGCGTGCGCGCGGGAGAGCCGGTGGAAGGGGCAGTTGGGAAGCAGGTAACCGCCTTCGTCGTCGGGCTGTGGCCGGTAACCCGCTTCCGCCAGGAAGGCTTCAAGGCTTCCGGCTGCTCCTGCCAGCTCCTTGCCTTTCTTGAACGCGGCCGCGCGCAGTGAGTCCGCCACAGGCCCGCCTTGGGCCTCGGAATCTTCAATGGCGGCGGCCATGAGTTCGCCGGCGAGGTCATAGTTCCGGTCCGGCACCGACGCCCCGACCTCATTCCCCACCGGCCGGTACATCTTGGCGGGACGCCCCGACCCCGGGCCTGTCCTGCCTGCGGGCTTGACGAACTCCACGGCCAGCAGGCCGTCCTGGACCAGCCTGTCCAGATGGAAGGACACTGTGCTCCTCGCCATTCCGGCAGCATCCGCTACCTCGTCCCGTCCCACTGGCCGCGGCGACGCTGCGACCAGTTCAAACAGCTGCAGCCTCTTCGCGTCGGTCAGGGACGCTACGGCAGCAATCCTGTCCGCCCAGGGAAGTCGGTACATGGTGCCTCCCAATCCAAAGTCAAGATCTCTTGATTATAGAACGGCGGCTTTCTAAAATTGCCATACCTACTTTTAGAAGGAGCCCCTCATGAAATCAGCATCGGCAGCGCCTACCCAGCATGCACTCTCGACCATGCCGGCAACCCGGCAGGCCTTCCTGCTGCTGCGCACTGTCTTCACCGTTGCACCGATCCTTTTCGGCCTGGACAAGTTCACGAACATCCTCACCCACTGGACCATCTATCTGGCGCCGCAAGCCACCGCTGTGGTGCCTCTGCCGCCCCAGACCTTTATGTACGTCGTTGGGGTGGTGGAAATCATCGCAGGCCTGGCTGTGGCGCTGCGCCCCAAGTATGGCTCGCTGCTGGTTGCCGCCTGGCTGGCAGGGATCATCGTTAACCTGCTCCTGCTGGGAAGCTTCTACGACGTGGCCCTGCGGGACTTCGGACTACTGGTAGGCGCCCTCGCCCTTAACCGGCTGTCAGTGGGAGCTGGCCGAACTGCGGCTTAACACAGCCAGTCGTCACAACCACCCGACCCGCCGGCGGCTGAGCCCTCCAGCCGCCGGCGGCCTGTGCCTGCTGCCCCTGCTCAAGCAGAGGGCGGCAACAACGGCAGGTACCGGACGACGTCCTTGCGGGCTGAGGCCAGCGTTGCGGCATCCGGGCAGGACACCGAGACGTAGACAGACGAACCGGCGGTACCGAAGACCCGTGCCAGGACGGCGGTGGGCCGTCCGCCGGGGGCCGCCTGTTCCAGAGCCAGCACTTCCACGTTCTTGCCCGGCGCATCCTGGGTGCCGCCCCACTGCAGGTATTCCGACTTCAGGTATGAGGGCTGGATGGTGCCGTCCAAATATTGGAAAAGCGCAACGGTGGACTCCCGGTCTTCTCCACGCACCAGCGGGGCCTGGCCGGTGTTGACCCTGGCGGCAACCACGCAGCCGTCCGCCTTGGCGTATTGGCTGGCGCCTGCCACGTTATCCCTTTCAAGCTTCCAGCCCGGCGCACCTTTCAGGTCGTCGGAGATGCCCACCGGCACCCCGGGGGACAATGTACCGCCGGCAGCAAAGGGCAGATCCTGTGCAGCCACTGCGGCGGCATCATGCCCGGGAGTGATGGTGGGAGTTGCCGGCGCCGCAGTGGTGGCGGGGGCTGCAGGCACGGAAGGATCCGGAACTCCTACGCTGCATCCGCCCAGAAGCGCTGCGCCGAGGCATGCAATGGCGAGCGGCACTCCCCTGTACCGCGCCCCGCCGGGGCGCCCCGCCGTCGTCGGCATCTCAATCTCCCCCTGTTGCTTCCTGCCAGCCGGACTTCAGCCGCGCAGGCACGAGTCTAGACTCCAGCCGCCCGGGAACCCGAAAGCCCCGGACAGTCGTTATCAGGACAGGCGGTCCTCCGGTGCTGGCTAGACTGGGCGGGCGCTCCGCAGCACCGCTTCGAACCGGAAGCCGCGCATTAAGAAAAGGAAGATTGCTTGACTGAGGGCAGCAGCTCCCATTACCAGGTCCTTCGCGTGGCCGTCACCGCCACGGACAAGGAAATCAAGACAGCCTACCGACGGGCCGCCAGGACCGCGCACCCGGACCACGGCGGTGATGCCGCGGCCTTCCGGCGCGTCACAGCTGCGTACGAGACCCTGATCGATCCGCAGCGGCGGAAAGCGTATGACCGTTCCTACGGTGCCGGGACAGTCCGTGGCGATGCGTCCGACGACGGCGCGCACTTTGATGCGCCGGCGGCCGGAAGCTGGGCATCCGCCACTGTGCGCAGGCCGGGCGGCGGCAGGAACACCGCCGGCGACCCTCCCGTCTACGTTCCGCCGTACGAAGGAACGGACGTTCCGCTCATCCCCCTGGCCCAAGCCCGCCAGCAGGTCCACGGGATGCCGCGGAAACGGGGAATCTTCGGCGCTGAGGCACGCATCCAGCGTGAAATGCGCACCGTGCAGCTGCTGACCCGGCAGGTGCTTCCTGCCATTCCCGCTGCCAGGCTGATCAACGGCCTGCAGTCGCCGGCGGACAACAGCCACATCGACCATGCGATTCTTTCCGGTTACCGGCTGGCCCTGGTCAATTCGATGCTGCTGCCCAAGGGCGCCTACGCCTGGGACGGCCGGACCCTCAACCATGGCGGCCGCTCGGTGGCGCCTCCGCAGCTCGCCCGGGTGGTGTGGGCCATGCAGGACATCTTCCCGGAACTCAATGTCACCGGCTGGACAGTGGCGCTCAGCCCGGACGGAAACCTGCATGAACCGGTTATCGACCACCATCGACGCCCCGCGGGCGCACTGGAGACAGTCCAAATTGTTAACGCCGCCGGCCTGGTGCGCGGCCTCAAGGAGTTCCTTTCCGCCGGGCCCGCACCCAATACGGTGAACGTCCCGGTCCTCGCCAGGCTGCTGCGCGGCATGCATTGACCGCAGGTGGCTAGGATGGGGAGGTGTTCCGCATCCTTTTCCATGAACCAGAAATTCCCGGCAATACCGGCAATGCCATCCGCCTCGCCGCCATCACCGGGGCAGAACTGCACCTCGTGGAACCCTTGGGCTTCGACTTTTCGGACGCCAAACTACGCCGGGCGGGGCTGGATTACCACGACCTCGCTGTCGTTACCGTGCACAAGACCATCGAGGACGCTTGGCAGCACCTCCAGCCCGAACGCGTCTACGCGTTCACCTCGGACGGCACCACCAGCTACACAGACATTGCCTACGCTCCCGGGGACGTCCTGATGTTCGGCCGCGAGTCGGTGGGCCTGCCCGCCGAACTCAAGACCGATTCCCACGTCACCGCCACCGTGCGGCTGCCGATGTTGCCCGCCCTGCGTTCCCTCAACCTTGCCAACGCCGCTTCAATCGCCGTCTACGAGGCTTGGCGCCAGCAGGGCTTTGCGGGGGCCAGGCTTTAGGCCTCCCAGGTCTTGCCTACCTAATATCGCCAGCCGCCCCATCCGCGCCCAGACCTGCTCCGAATAGCTCCTGTAGGCAGTCAAGCGGAGCGAGGAGCGGCAGGTGACACTACTGGAGGCAGGAACCAGGCCGGAGAGCCGCAGCCGGCAGGGCACTGCAGAGGATTCCCCGCCCGGAGACTTATGCTTGGACGTAATGGAAACTCCCAACGCGCCCAACTCCGAGGGCTCCGCCGCGGTGACTGACCCACCTGCAGACCTCAGCCAGCGCCTCTCCGTCCTGCTGGCGGCCATCGCCCGCGGGGACCAGGCATCGTTTGCTGAGTTTTACCAGCTGACGTCCCGGCGGGTCTTCGGCATGGCGCGGCGCGTCCTGATCGACCCCGAACTTAGCGAAGACACCACCCAGGAAGTCTTCCTGCAGGTCTGGCAGAACGCGGCGAAGTTCGATCCGCAGGCAGGGAGCCCGCTCTCCTGGCTGATGACCATCTCGCACCGGCGCGCAGTGGACAAGGTCAGGTCGTCGCAGTCCTCCACGGACCGGGAGGCCAAGTACGGGGCCAGCTCGCAGGACATTGACCAGGACACTGTTTCTGACGAGGTGGACAGCCGGCTGGAAGCGGAGGCAGTGGTCCGCTGCCTGGGGACGCTGACGGAAACCCAGCAGGAGTCCGTGCGCCTGGCCTACTACGGCGGCCTCACCTACCGGGAAGTCGCTGAACGCCTGGGTGCAGCAGTGCCCACTATCAAGTCCCGCATCCGCGACGGACTGATCCGATTGAAGACCTGTTTGGGGGTGAGTTGAGATGAGTGAAATGGATGAAGGCCGCGTTGGACGGTCGAGTTCCTTCGGTGACACTGTCGCGATGGATCTTGCCGCAGGCCGCGCCGTGGACCTCGCAGAACTTTACGCCCTGGACGCGGTCACGGAGCAGGAACGCGACGCCATCGACCTCTATATCTCCACGGCCCCGGAAACCGAACGCCTGGCTTTCCTTGCACGCGTCCGGCAGGCCCGGGAGGCGCTGGCGCGCACTTTCCGCGCAGAGGAGGAGCCACCGGAGGACTTGTTTGAGCGCATCGTCGCCCAGCTTCCTGCCCCCCTGCCCGTGCAGGATGGACTAGGCGGAGGGAATGCTGCCGAGCCGGCCGGAAGTACGCTACCTGTTCCAGCCCCGACTCCGATCGAACCGGGCCCGCGTGACGAGCTCGCCCAGGCCCGCAAGCGCCGGGAGGAGCGGCGCGGTCCGTCCGGCACCCGCCGATGGTTGATCGGCATGGCGGCGGCAGCTGCCATTGCCCTCGGCGGTGTAGGCGTGGGCGCGTACATGGCCGACCAGAACGATCCGGTGAACCAGGTGGCCAGGGCAGGCGACCTGCGCGAGGCATCCGTGAACGTGGCCGGCGGAGGCAAGGCAACACTCCTGATTTCGGCGTCGGAGGATGCCGCCGTGGTGAAGATGAGCGGCGTACCGGCTCCCCCGGCCGGCAAGGTCTACCAGATGTGGCTCATCCCCAAGGACGGCTCGGCGCCGGTATCGCAGGGACTGATGGACGAGCAGGCCCTTTCCAAGCCCGCCGTGGTCCAGGGCATCCACTCGGCTGCGTCGCTGGGCATTACCGTCGAACCGGCCGGCGGGTCCAAGGCGCCCACGCTGCCAACGGTGGCCGCAGCACCCCTGGGAGCCTGAGCGGCCGCTCCTGAAGACAAGAAAGCGCCCCCGGTTCCTTAAAAAAGGAACCGGGGGCGCTTTTCCGTCCCTGGAAGCCGGTGATGCTCAGAAACCTGCGATAGTCCCCGGTCCGTTGATAGCCACCACATGGAAGGCTTCAGCGCTGCGCCCGTCCGGCAGCCCTGCCCGGGCGGCGTTAACCAGCATGCCTTTGCGGACAGTGGATTCCATGGCCTCCACGTCAGGGTGCTGGCTGACGTGGACGTGGATGGCCGCCAGCTTGGCGTCCACGTGGTCGGTGATGTCCACGAAGTGGTTTTCCCGTTCCTCCGGCCCCGCGTAGAGCCACAGCCACGGCAGCTTGTAGGCTTCAAGCCCGGCTTCAGCGAGTTCCGGGTAGGCAAACGGGTTCTCGAGCGCCGGGTAAACCGCGCGCGTCACGGCTTCCCCGACTGCCAGGTGGTCCGGGTGGCTTTTCTGGATCCGCTGCCAGTTCCGTTCCGGATGCATGGCCAGGACGACGTCGGGACGGATTTGGCGGATCAGCCGCACCACGTCCTTCATCACCTCGTGCGAGGGTTCGAGGTACCCGTCCCGCTGGTGCAGGTAGTGGATGTCACTGACGCCCACCAGTTTTGCTGCCCGGCGCTGCTCGGCGTCGCGCATGGCGATGATGTCCGCGCGGTGGGCGGGGTCGAAGCCCCCGGCGTCGCCGTCGGTCATGACGCAGTAGCTGACCTGTACGCCGGCCGCCGTCCAAGCGGCGATGGTGCCGGCAGCACCGAAATCGATGTCGTCAGGATGGGCCGCAAAACAGAGCACCCGCCCAACCCGGTGGACGTCCGGGTTGAACGGGCTCCCTGCCTGCCCGTGGGAGGCAGCCAAGGAATTAAGCCTTGCGCTTTTTGATCTCGGCCGTGGCCTGCGGCAGGACGTCGAAGACGTCGCCGATGATGCCGAAGTCCGCAATCTCGAACACCGGGGATTCGGCATCCTTGTTGATGGCCACGATGACCTTGGATGTCTGCATGCCGGCTTTTTGCTGGATGGCGCCGGAGATGCCGGCGGAAATGTAGAGCTGCGGGGAAACGGTTTTGCCGGTCTGCCCCACTTGGGCGTCGTGGCTGATCCAGCCCGCATCGGTGGCGGCACGGGAAGCACCGACCGCAGCGCCGAGGGCGTCCGCCAACTCTTCGACAGGACCGAAGTCGCCGTCCATGCCGCGTCCGCCGGCCACCACGATTCGCGCGTCGGTGAGGTCGGGCCGGCCGCTGGCCACCTTCTGTTCGCGTGCCGTGATGCGGGCGGCTGCGGCTACCGCGGGAACCTCCACGGTGGCGGTCTCCGGGGTGCCGGGCGCAGGGGCCGGTTCCGGAACCACATTGTTGGCCTTGACGGTCAGCACCGAGACGGGCGTGGTGGCCTTGCAGGAGGTGGTGTAGGAGCCGGCCAGCACGGACTTGTGCGCTGTGCCGTCCGCGTCCACGGCCACGACGTCGGTGATGACGCCGGCGTTCAGCCGGATGCCCAGCCGTGCCGCGATCTCCTTGCCTTCCGGCGAGTTGTCCAGCAGGACGATGCCCGCGCCGGTGGTTTCAGCCGCAGCGGCGAGGTAGGCGGCCTTGGGTGCCACCAGGAAGTCATCCAGGTCCCGGCTGGACGGGCGCAGGATGTTGCCCACGCCGTACTCAGCGAAGGTAGTGGCAACGCCGTCGGAAAGCTCGCCGTTGAGCGCCACGGTGCTCTCGCCTAGGGAACGCGCCAGGGTCAGCAGCTCCAGGCTGCTCTTCTTGAGCGACGCGCCGGGGTTGTCAATGAATACGAGTACTTTTGCCATGTCGATGTCCTCTTAGAGCAGCTTCTGGGCGGCCAGGAAGTCAACCAGCTTGATGCCGGCGTCGCCCTCGTCCGTGATGATGGTGCCGGCAGTCCTGGGCGGCCTCTGCTCCGCGCTGGTCACGGAGGTCCATGAACCTGCGAAGCCCACCTGTGCGGGGTCCACGCCAATATCGGCAAGCGAGAGAGTGGTGATGCTCTTGCGCTTGGCGGCGATGATGCCCTTGAAGTTGGGGTACCGGGGCTCGTTGATCTGGTCGGTGACGGACACGACGGCGGGCAGCGGCGCCTCCACCGTTTCGGAAGAGGTGTCGGCATCGCGGCGGGCCGTCAGCCGGCCACCATCCACCTGGAGCGTGGAAGCGAAGGTGACCTGCGGCAGCCCGAGCCGCTCGGCGAGCTGCGCCGGAACCAGGGAGGTCTCACCGTCCGTGGAGGCCATGCCGGTGATGACCAGGTCCACGTCGCCCACGTGACGCACTGCTGCCGCGAGCGCCAGGGAGGTGGCAGCGGCGTCCGAGCCGGCCAGCGCGTCGTCTGTCAGGTGCACGCCCTCCGTGGCGCCCATCTGCAGCGACTTCTTGACGGCGTTGACGGCGCCGGCGGGGCCCATGCTCAGGGCGATGACCTGGTTGCCCGCTTTGCTACCGCCCCGCGCCTCGGCCAGCTGCAGCGCTGCTTCGAGGGCGTATTCGTCAAGCTCGGACAGAATGCTTTCGTCGCGGTCCGCGGTGTTGCCCTCCCCGTTGAGGTGGCGGTCGAACTGGGCGTCCGGTACATGTTTGACCAGGACTACGATCTTCAATGTCT
>Ga0308169_10001149_pt1 | contig 32279 bp, 32 predicted proteins | sample PhyBR1_2_FD_202139 | JGI IMG/M metagenome (GOLD analysis project Ga0308169, IMG submission 202139) | Phyllosphere microbial communities from UC Gill Tract Community Farm, Albany, California, United States - DLSLSB.R1 | ecosystem: Host-associated > Plants > Phyllosphere > Unclassified | place...
TCCTTCCGAGCCAGCGCCACCTCCTCCGCTCCCTCACATCCACCACGCCGCCGGCGGACGCTTGGTGTCGAAGTCGCCGCGGAAGGCGTCGCGCCCGTGCTCGGTCGAGGCGAGGAGCTGCTGTGCCCCGACGAGGTCCTGCGACCTGGTTGCAGCGGTCGCCGTGTCGTTCGACGAGCCGACTGCGCTGCTGCCGTCGGCATCGACGAGCCACGAGCGGACGCGGCCGGCGATGATGTCCGCGTAGCTGAGGCGTGATGCAGATGGACGAGAAGGCGGAGGGAGGAGGCGAGGGGGAGGAGAGGGTGGGAGACAAAGGCTTGGTCAGCGCGGTCTCGGCGAGGCTTCTCCTGATCACGATGCCGAGGCGGTCGTGAGGGCGAGAGGGCGAGGGGGCGAGTCGGCGAGACGGAGCGGATAGCTCGAGAGCGGGACGGCGAGTTGCCGTGCGGGCCGGGGCCACGTCGGCGAGTGGTCGAAGCAGCGTGCGACGTAGAGGAAGGGGCGAGACGTACAAGACGGGCGCGACGACGGAGACGGCGCGGGTGCAGCGCTGGTAGGAGTGGGCGAGAGCGTGGCACGTCGCCTGCACCTGGTCGGACCTGCGCGCGAGGGCTGCTCGATCAGCTTCTGTACAGGGCTCGAGGAGAGCGAGCGAGGAAGAGGGACGCACGTCATGCGCGGCGTCGACTCGTCGACGAGGACGACGTAGCGAGTCGGCGAGGTCGTCCCGATGAGGGCCTTGTGCGACGCCAGGTAAAAGTCGTTCGCTGCGAGACGAGCGTGAGGAGGAGAAGAGAGGAGGCGTCAGCGACATCGTAGCAGAGACGGCAGGAGGAAGAGCGAGCGAGGGGACGAGCGCACCCCGAGGGTCGACGAGGTCGCGGTCGACGGCGGTCCCGGGGCGGATGTTGCTCGCCCTCGTCGAGTTGGCCGAGTCGATCGAGCTCGGCACAAAGGCCCGGACGTGGGTGCGCTTGAGGCAGGCGATGAAGACGATCTGCAGCGGGCCGAGGGGTCAGAGCGGCAGGTAGAGGAGGAAGTCCGACAGCAACGCGCACCTTCGGGTCCCACGCCCTCCACGCCTGGATCGCGCGCTCGGCGACGTTCTTGTCGGGCTGGTCGGCGAGGATCTTCTCGATCGACTTGTCCGCCTTGAGGCGGCGGCAGGCCTCCTTGAAACCCTGGACCTCTGCGCACGAGCAGGCTCAGTGAGGAGGGACCGAGGCGCGGGCCCGAGCGCGACGACGGAGGGCGACGGACCGAAGCTGATGATTTTCTCGAACTCGCTCTCGCTGCAGCCGTCCCTGAAAACGAGGAGCGAGCCGGGCGGCGCCTGGCGGGTCGACATGATGCGGCGCTTGAGCAGGTACTGCGGGCGGCGACGACAGGGTCAGTGCGCGCTCGGGCGTGAGCCAGGCGACATTGACGCACCGTCGCCATCTGGACCGTGTCGACGACGACCTCCTGCTTGCGCGCACGTCCGAGCGGGTTGTTCTGCGGCGGCTCGAGGAGGCCCTGCACCGAGATCGCCTCCTCGTAAAGAGCGGCGGCGGGGTGTGCTGACGCCACCATGACGGCAACCGAAGGCTTGTCGGGCTCGTGCGAGAGGTCTATGCCGAAGGTGAGCGGCGCGCGCGCCTCGATCCACCCGCCGAGGGTGCCGTGCTCGAGCCGGTGCCCAAACCCGTGGAGCTTGGCGCTGCAGGGGAGGAGAAAGAGGGAGTCGACACCGAGGCGAGGCGTGGCGAGGGGAGGGGCGAGGGAAAGGCGAGGGGAGAGGCGAGAGGCGGGCGAGGGGAGACGAGGGGAGGAGGGGAGGGAGCGAGTCAGCGCGAGCCGAAAGAGGGGCAGAAGCCGAGGGCCTGTGCGACGCACTTGATCTTCATGGCGACGCTGCGTGCGAGATAAGACCGTCAGGGGCGAGCAGGGTAGCGGAAGAGGAAAGGAGAGAGACGCACTTGACGGCGACCTGGACGCTCGTCTTGCCGATGAGCTTGCTCTGCAGCGCCTGCGACGCGATGCCCCTGCGCGTGCACTCGTACTTGAAGGGCGAGTAGTCGGGCGAGTTGGCCTCGTTGAAGACCCTGCGCGGGGAGGAGGGTGAGGGTCAGTGAGGCTCGTCGAGTCGGGAGGGCGAGGTCCGAGCGCGAGATGCGGACGCACCAGACGACGAGGTCGATGCTCTTGCGGAACAGTCTCCCTCCCTCGCCGATCGCGCGCACGATCTCGTCTCGGACCGCGTGCGTGTTGCGAACGATGACGGCGTTGGCGGGGAGGATGGCGCGGGCCGGGCGCTGGGGGAGAACCTGGCTCGGGAAGCCCGACAGGTCGACGCCTGCAGGTGCGACGACGAGTCAGCGGTAGTGCATCGTGAGGTGTCGAGGACGAGGAGCAGGGGAAGAGGACGGACCGAGAGCGGCCATCTTGTCGAGCAGGTCCTGGAAAACGGTGATGGCGGCCTTCCTGTCGCGCTCGTTCTCGACAATGATGACGACCGAGCTGAGCTTGCCGCTCGAGACGAACATCTGGGAGAACTCGCCGCCCGCAAAGTCCATCTTCCACGCCGAGTCGACCGGCGTGACCGTCGTCAACGGCGGCGCCTGCGCCGACACGAACCCGCCGGCCTTGTACTCTACGCGCGGCGGCGGGAGGATGCGGCCGATCGTGTCCTTGGGTTGCTGGTCGAGGCCGAGGCCGAAGATGGTCATGCTGTGTGAGAGCGCCGAGTCAGCGAAGGCCGATGGACAGGAAGGAGAGGACGGCAGGACGCACAACGGCTCCGAGACGCGCGCGATGATGTTGCGGCGCGCCGCCATGATGGCGCCGAACTTCTCGGCCGGCCTGTAGCGAGGTTAGAGACGTCAGCGTAGTCGCTCAAGGAAAGAGCGAGCGAGCGAGAGAGAGGGAGAGAGGGACGCACACGAGCGTCTGGAACGCCGAAGCCAGGTTCTGCTCCTGCGGCGACAGGCGCTTGGCGTACTTGTTGCCCTGCGTGCGCGACGAGGCTGGGCGTCAGTTGAGCGCAAGGGATGAGGGAGAGACTGAGACGAGGGAGGAAGACGACGCACCTCGACGAGGCGAACGAGCTCGAGCGGGTAGAGCGCGCCGGGCTTGACCTCGACGAGCGGCCAGTCCGGGTGGCGCAGGCGGACGTGGAACTTGGTCGAGAAGTAGGCCTCGACGCTGATCTGGCCGTCGTCCGTGTCGAACAGGTGCTCGCGCGGGGTGACGTTGAGGATCCCGCGGCCGCGCATCTTGATCTTGAGCTTGGGGACGGTGCTGCCGCGGTCGACGACGACGATGAGCTTCTCGAGAAGCCTGTTGACCTTGATGAGGTCGTGCCCGCGGAGCGACTTGACGCGCGGGAAGTCGGGCGGGAGGCGCGAGCCCGTGGCGAGGAAGAAGCCTTTGAGGAAGGCGTGCAGGTCGCCGGCCTTGTAGAACGCCGTCGACGTCGTGTTGAGGTTGAGGAGGAGGCCGCCCGGGCACGCGCGCGCCGACTCGAAGTAGCCACGCCACAGCTCGATGAAGTCGGGCGCGACCGTGACGCTCTCCTTCTTGACCTCGCGCACGCCGAAAGTGCTCGCCGCCTCGTTGCCGATGAAGAAGCTGGTCCTCGTCGAGTAGAAGTGGGACGCAGGCTTGTGCCCGATGACGACGTTGACGGCCTGCAGCGCCTCGGAGAGCTCGCCGACGTCGTACGTGGCGCTCGGGCCGCCGATGTAGTAGCTCCTCAGCGACACGAGCGGGACCTCGATGCCCTTGCGGACGATGATCTTGAACGTCTGGCCCGGGCGATCGGGCGCGGCGACCTTCGGGATCTGCGAGAGGAGGAGGAAGAGGGTCAGCAAGGAGCTCTGACAAGGGAGCTCACGGCACAGCAGCTGAGCAGGGACGCACGAGGATCTGGCCGATCTCGTCATCCATCGGGATGAGGCGCGACGTGTAGGCCGTCGTGCGCCCGTCGTACGCGACGAGGACGCCGTCGAGGTGGTTCGACTTGCCGGCCTGCTCGTCCGCCTCGAAGCTCGACCACACGGCGCGGAGGAGGGCCTTGGGCGGCGGGCCGCGAGGAGGCGGGACGGAGCCGTCGGCGCGAGGGCGAGCGTTGATCGTAATTATCACCTGCAGGGCGAGAGGAGCGTCAGGGGAGGCCGGCGCGGGTCGAGCGCGACGAGGTCAGCGGGGAAGCGACGCACCTCGTACTTGTACCAGGTCGTCTGGTTGTCCGAGAGCTTAAGGTCGAAGGTGTTGGAGACGAGCTTGACGGGGAGGCCGGCCCTGTGAGCAGTGAGCGTCAGCACTCGGAGCTAGGGAGGCCGGGCGAGGAGAGGGGGAGCGCGACGCACAAGCCGTACTCCTGCCTCGCGACCGGTTCGGGGACGATGACGCCCGTCTGCTTGGCGGGAAGGGCCGGCGTGGCCGTCGGGAGCTGGACGACGACGGGCGGCGGCGCCTGAGCGTTGCGCCCGCCCCCACCTCCTCCTCCTCCGCCGCCGCGGCCGCCGCCGCGGCCGCCGCCGAACCCGCCCCTGCCGCCTCCGCCGCCGCGTCCTCCCCCACCGTAGTCACCGCCGCGCCCGCCTCCCTGCCCGCCGCCGAACGATCCGCTGCCGTACTGCCCTCCTCCTCCTCCGCCGCCGTGGTGCCCGCCGCGCTGCGCGCCCCACGGGCCTTGTCCTCCTCCACCGCGCCCGCCCTGCGACCCGCGGTCGTACGCGCCGTACTGCCCGCCGCCGTACTGCCCGCCGCCGCCGTACTGCTGCGGCGCCGCGCCCTGGACGTAGCGCGACGGCAACGCCTGCCTCTCGCGGCTCGGCCCTGCGCCGCCGCCGCCGCCGCCGCCGCCGTAGTCGCCGTATGGCTGCCCGAAGCCGAAGCAGCCGTTGCCGTGCGCGGGCGGCGCGCCGTACTGCTGGGCGGGAGGAGGAGCGCGGCCGGGTGCGGCGGGCGGGTACCGAGGCGGGGACGAGCCGCGGCCGTCGTGGCTCGGGCGGTTGGTGCCGGGGCCGTAGCCACCGTTCGAGTGGCTGCGGTTGCGGTCGCTCATGTTGAGGTACGGCTGGAGGTGTGGGCGACGAGCGAGAGGGTCGGGTTGAGGAAGGGAGGAGATGAGAGGAGGGTGCGGGGAAGCTCGACGAGGAGAGGGCGTGGGAGGGCGAGAGGTAGGCGTAGGGGTGCTCTCGAGGTACTGTGGCTGGTGTGCTCTGCTGATAGGTGCACTCGAGGTGAGGTGAGGTCGTGGGAAGAGCAGGGAGCGGTCGACCTCGTCACACCAGCTTCCGAGCGACGGACGAATGTCAATGGTCCGTCACTTTTGCACAGCCTTGCTGAGCGGTCGAGCAGGGAGAGACGGCTCTCCAAGTGCTATCGCTGGCGTGCGAGCTGCCGAAGCGAGCTGCCGGTCGAGGACCGTGCGTAACTCCTCCTCGACCCTCTCTCGACGCGACTCGCTCTCGCTCGTGGCGGCTGACGCTCTCCTTTGCCGGTTAGAAAGGCTAGGTACAGGGTGATACAAGCCCAGGTGCGCCCGCAGCCGATCTGAAGGGCGAGTGGCCGCACAGAGACTCTCCGACGGTCAGAGCGCGTGGTCGAGGCGCGAGTCGACCGCTGCTCTCTGCGCCGTCCAGTCTCTCGAGCCAGGTGAAGCTGAGAATCAAGCTCGCCGTTGCACATGCCAAGCTCCAACTGCGCTATCCCTGCGTCCCAGCCATCGTGACGAGCTTCCACCTCGGGTCGAGCTTGGCGAGCGGCACCTTCTTGAACCTGCGCGTCTTGCGGCGCACCTGCTTGGCGCTTGTCGCGGCCCCAGGCGTGCCAGCGAGCGAGATGAGGCCGTCCGAGATGTCGACGAGCTGACGTGCAGGGTCGAAACGAAACGGTGCAGGCGCAGCCGGGCGTCGGGCGGGATCGAGGTCGAGACGTCGACGACCACCTGCTCGTCGGGTCCGTCCCCTCCGCACTCGGCGTGGAGCGCGAACGCTTCGTCATCGGCTGCTGTTGGGGCCGGGAGCGAGATGAGCGTCGCCGAGAGCGGGTCGGACGTGTGCAGGTGGATCGTGTGCAGGTGGATCGTGTCGGCGTTGGTCCTTCTTGCCCGGACAGGCACAGGCGTCGGGAGAGCCAGGCCGAAAGACGAGACGAGTCCACGTGCTGCCTGTTGCGAGAAGGTGATCAGCTGATGCGCCGACACGAAAAGAATGGCGAGAGAAAAGTCAAGCGCACCTGCTCGCGAACGGGGTTGCACAGGCCATCGTACTCGCGCCAGTCGCCGTCGTCGCACGCCTGCGCGATTGTATCCCACCTGGTGAAGCCCGCCTCGCGACATCCGGGGCAGCTGAGGCTCTGGACGTGCTCGGCCTCGGCCTTCTCGAGCTCGAGGTCGACGAGCTTGTGCCGCACGACGTGCCACAGCTCGATGGGCACGAGCTCGATGGCCGAGTGCGGCGCACCCCTCGCGTTAGTGGCCTGGAGGGTGCCCTTGCTCTGGCGCTTGGCGACGAGGTCGAGGAAGGCGAACGGGCCCTGGAGCCTCGGCCAGGCGGCGACGGCGTAGAGGAGCGACTCGGTGGTGACGGTGATACCGTAGGCGAGGTAGGCGTTCGACTCGGTCATGGCGTAGCCGAGGGGCGATGGCGAGTCGAGAGGAGGGCTGGAGGGCGAGGGAGAGGGTGAGGCGGAGAGGGGCGGGGGAGGAGGGGGAGCGAGCACGGGTTGGCGGCGGCTGCGGGCGAGGGAGGGGAGTCAGCCGCTGCTAGGAGGTCTACTGAGGTGAGTGAGCGTGTGCGCACCTGTTCCAGTAGGCCGAGGCGGGAGGACGAGCGAGTTCCTTCGAGGCGACTGATGACGGGGACGACGACCTGGCGGCCTTGGGCAGTAGATGGACGGCTGAAGTGGATCTGGACCGCTCGTGGAGCACGCTGAAGCAAGCTCAAGCACGTCGAGAGTGCGAGCGGCGAGGCAACGAGACGACGAGCGCCTGGCACCGACTTGGCTTCGAGCGGCCGATTCCGCGCACAGCTCGCCCGGCTCACAGCTCGCGCAGGAGCTCTTCTCTACTGCAAGAGCTGCTCTGACAGCTCTCGAGGACGCCTACTGAAGAGCCGAAGCAGCCAAGGACCGAGGCTCGTCCCCTGCGCAGCTCCTCTCCTCGGCGCGCAAGCAGCTCTCGCGCGCTCTCCACTCATCGCCCGTCCCGAGTCCGGAACCCGCTGCAGCGCGACCTGCGAGTGCATTGCGCGAGCTGTGCGGTGCTGTACAACAGAGGGGCCCCCCTCTCGGCGGCCCGTTGCCCTCGTCCTGCGTCCTGCGTCCTCAAGAACCGCCCGCCGGTCGGCGCGCGCCTCACTCGTCGTCCGAGTCCTCGTCGCCTGCGAGCAGCGAAGCAGGAGAGCGAGTCAGTTTCGAGTGCGAGCAGGAAGGAAGAAGGCGGGAAGAGGAGAGGAGAGGAGAGAGAGGTGGGACGCACCCGACACCTCCTTGTTCTCGCGCGCGACGCGGTCCATGAGCGCCGCGAGCTCGAGGTCGTCCGTCTCGCTGACGGCCTTGGGCTTCATCTTGACGTTGAGGTGCCCGCCCTCGTCGCGGCGAATGACCTCGCCAATCTTTTCGATCGCGCGCTCGAGGCGCTCGACGGCGCCCTGCTTGTCGGTCGTGTTGGACACCATGACGTACAGCGGCGGCGCGACGAGGCGGATCTTGATCGGGATCTCGTCGGTAGAGAGGCTCTCGCCCGCGGCGAGCGCCTCCTGGATCGTGAGGATGCCGTTGTAGCTAAAGTTGGTCACCTCGAGGTCGGCGCGGACCTTGACCGGTTGCGGCGTGAGGCGCTTGGCGATGTTGGTGCGCAGCTCGGTGAAGACGTCTTCGGGGATGTCGAGGCCGGCAAAGACCGTGTCGGGCTCGCTGCGGGCGGGGCGTGAGGGCGTCAGTGAGGGCGTGGGAGAGCAGCGGAGGAGGGCAAGGGCGAGGGAGAGGATGGTCGCATGGGCAAAGAGGGAAGAGAGGGGGAGCGGAAGGGGAAGGAGAGAGGGACGAGGGAGAGAGAGAGAGAGAGAAGGGAAGGAGGGAGAGGACGGAGAAGAAAGAGGCGGACGCACGTGATCGAGAGCTTGAAGGCGTCGTAGGCGTGGCCGTACTTTTTAAAGAGGGGCCAGGCGACGATCGAGTTGACGTCGTCCATGTCGCGGTTGGTGCGGTCGGCGACGTGGCGCATGATGGTGTGGACCGTCTTGCTCTTGTTGTAGCGGTCCTCGCACTTGATGACGTCCTCGGGCGAGACGCGGCGCTTGGAGAGGTCGATGTAGCCCTTGTCCTTGTCGACGCGCATGACGACGACGACCTCGTTGCGGCCGACGCGGATGAGCTTCTGGATCGAGCGGATGCGCCGCCGCGAGAGCTCGGAGAGGAGGATCATGCCCTCGATGTTGTCGTACTCGAGCTGCGGGCGGGGGTTGGCTTGCGTCAGCTCGGGCGGGTGCAGCTCGAGTGAGAGAGGGACGGTGCTCACGAGCTTGACGTAGGCGCCCATCTCCTGGATCTGCTTGACCTGGACCATGACCACATCCTCGACCTGCGGGCGGGGCAGTGCGAAGTGGGTCAGCTGATGGAAGCGTGTGACGAGGGGCGTGGGAGAGGGTGCGGACCTCGGGGAACCTGCACGGTGCGGTGGGAGCGAGGGAGAGGGGCGAGTTGCGGGTCAGCGCGATGAAAGGGAGGAGGGAGGAGAGGGCGAGGCCAGTTTTGCCCAGCGCGGGGCGGGGACAGGGGGGAGAGGGGAGGGGGCTGACCGTTGCTCGTAGTAGCGCATGGTGGGCGTGGTGCTGCTCTGGCGGCAAGAGGTGGGCGAGAGGGGAGGAGCAGCAGCCGCGAGCCGGTTCGACTCAGCGCGACGACGAGGACGACGACGAGGGAGCCGCCTCTTCCGCTTCTCGCATACCGCCAGTGCTACCATGGCCAGCTCAGACGGACTCAAGGTCGCACTGTCAGCCCACCCGCCCTTGCCCCTCCCTCCCTGCAGCCCTCGCTGACCTCGCTCCCCTCCTCCCCCTCCTCCCCCTCCTCTCCTCCACCTCGGCACCCGCACCCACCCAACACAGCCACCCTCTCGCCATCCTCCAGCAGTCGGACCACTGGACCCGCGTATCCCTCCAGTCCCGCGGCACCGCAACCCGCGGTCCGTCCCCTCTCTCCTCTCTCTCTCTCCTTCGAGACCCTGACGCCCCACCTCGCAGTCACCGGCGCCCTCCTCGGCACCCAGGCGGGCCGCGACGTCGAGATCTTCAACTCGTTCGAGCTCGTCGTCAACACCGACGACCACGGCAACCTCGAGCTCGACCACGCCTACTTTGACACGCGCCGCGACCAGTGTCCGTCCCCCCTCTCTCATTCCCTCCCTCTCCCTTCCAACGCACCCCCAGGCTGACACTCGACCACACACAGTCAAGCAGGTGTTCCCGACCCTCGACTTTCTCGGGTGGTACAGCGTCGGCCAGCAGCCCACGCCCGAGGACACGGCCCTCCACAAGCAGGTGCGTTCCTCCTCTCCCTCCCTCCCTCTCTCTCGCCCCTCGAGCTCTCGATCCCTGACATCCTCCCTCCCCTCACACAGTTCTTCGCCTACAACGAGGCGCCCCTCTTCCTCCAGTTCTCGCCCCCCTCCACCACCTCGTCCTCCTCCCCGCCCTCGAAGGACAAGGACCTCCCCGTCGCCATCTACGAGTCGACGCTCGAGCTCGTCGCCGGCCAACCCGAGCCCGTCTTTGTCCCCTGCGCGTACGAGATCGTCACGGGCGAGGCCGAGCGCGTCGCCGTCGAGGGCGTCAGCAAGCCCGAGGAGGGGACCGAGGGCGGCGCGGGCGGGAGCTGTGCGTCCCTCCCTCTCCCTCCTCTCTCTCTCTCTCTCCCGCCCTACCTCTCCTACACCCACTGACGCCCCGCCCCCCCTCCCCGCGCCCGCAGTGATCCTCACCCTCTCGACCCAGCGCTCGGCCCTCCACATGCTCGCCGACCGCATCGCCGTCGTCGTCGCCTACCTCGAGGCCGTCACGCGCGGCGAGGCGCGCGCAGACCCCGAGACGATGCGCGGCATCGCCGCGCTGCTCGGGAGCTTGCTTGGGAGCGCCGAGGGCGGCGAGGGGGCGGCGGGAGAGGGAGAGGGAGAGGGGGAGGGGGAGGAGGGCGAGGTCAGGAAAGAGGGGCTCAGGGGAGAGTTCATGACGGTGCGTCGGCGCTTTCTACGCGTCCCTGCGGTCCGAGGGTCTCCCCGAGGGAGGCAGGCGCTGACCGCTAAATGCTGCGACGCCGCCTCGCAGGAGTACAACGACGTCCTGCTCACGACCTACCTCGCGACGCTCACCAAGCAGCTCCAGACGGCCAACAACGTGCGTCGCTGCTCCCTCTCTGTCTCTCTCTCTTCTCCTTCCTCCCCACTCGACACCCTCACCTCGCCCGCCCGCCTCACCTCGCCCTCGCGCCTCCTCCCTCCTCTCGCCCCCACTGACCCCTCCTCCTTCTCCTCCCCTCTCTCCGCCTGCAGCTCCTCGACAAGCAGCTCCTCGCCCTGCCCTCGTCGACCGTCAGCGGCGGCGGCGGCGGCGGCGGCGGCGGCGGCGGCGGGTCCAAGGACGGCCCCAGCGGCGGATCGGGCTCGCGCGACCCATTCGGGTTCGCCGGCCGCGCAGGGCGCAGGCGGACGTTCGCGCATTAGCAGGCGAGCCGGGCCGTCCTTATCGTCGTGTCGTGTCGCGGCCGAGGCGCACGCCGTCGAGATCCGCTTTTGTTCCCCTGCTCAACCGCTTCGCCGCACCGACTGTTGCGCGCTCGCACCCCTCGTTTTTGTACCTAGCCTTTCCCTCCCGCCTCGCACCCTCTCGTCGTTCCTCCTCTCCCTCTCTCGCTTTGCACCCCCCGCCTCCTTCTGTACCCCGCGCCGCAGCCACTCGTCGTCGTCGTAGCTCGCCCTCTCTCAGCTCCTTTGCCCGCTTGAACCTTGCAGTCGCACTTTCCTCGTTCGCCTCTTTCCTCTCTCTCTCTCGCGCTCGCTCTCGCACGACCCAAAGCACGAGAGAGAGAAAAAAGCACCGCAGAGACTCCACTGCAAGCAGCTCACTCGGCCTCGCCTCGCCTCGCCCGCCCGCGCTCAGGCCCTCCTCGCGAACGGGCTCGCCCTCCCTCCCCCTCCTCCTCCGACGCTCGCGCCGAGCCGCGCCGGCGTCCCCATCCCCCCCTGGGCGGCAGCGCGCCCCTGGACGCCCGCGACGCGCGCCTCGAGGTCGCGCACGGCGCGGCGCAGCTGCTCGGTCGAGCCCTCGATCCAGGTGAGGCTCCCGAGGTGCGCGTTGAGGATGCTCGCGATCTGGGCGAGCGGGTCGTCCTGCCCCTGCTGGTGGTGGCCCTGCTGCTGCCCATCGGCGCCCGACGAGGCGTGCGAGAACGAGGGCGAGAGCGCGTTGAGCGTCTGGATGAGGCTCGTGAGCGACCCAGACGTCGAGTCGAGCGAGTTGCTCAAGTGCGCCGCGAGCTTGTACGCGCCCTCGCGCTCCTTCTCTGCGCTGCTCCCTCCTCCCGCGCCCGCTCCCGCGCTCGCGTGCACGCCGCGCGCCGAGGCGTTTGCGCCGAGCGCGCTCTGGTCGACGAGGTCCGGGAGCTGGGCCTCGTACGCGTCGAGGACCTGGGCGAGCTCGGCCTGCTGCTGCTCGATGTAGTCGAGCGACGACGTGACCGAGCTCTGGAGCGGCGACAGCGGCAGGACCGACTGGTACAGCGCCGAGATCTGCGGGCGGGGACCGACCCAACGAGGTCAGCTCACCTGCTCATGCACTACTCGAGCGGGCGCGACGACCACCGAGAGAGAGAGAGGGAGAGCGCGCCGACGCACCTGCTCGCCATTCTCGCGCAGCACCCGGTCCCACTCGCGCACCTCGCCCGCCACCTCGCCAAAGTCGCGCGCGCGCTCGTCGAGCTCGCCGCTCCACGCGTTGACAATCTCGTCGAGCGTCTTGCCGCGGAGGAGCGACGGCGTCGGCGCGGGCGGCGCCGTCGACGTGCCGGCGCCCAGGGTGGTGCCCGTCGTCGGCGCCGCGGGCGCGCCGAGGCCGAGGGAAGGCGCGGCGGGCGCGCTCGAGGCGGGCGGCTTGGCGCCGAACGTGAGCGCCGACGAAGTTGCCGGTGCGGCAGCGGCGGGCTTGGGCGCGCCGAACGAGAGCGCTGGGGCGGCGGGCGCGGCGGCGGGCGCGGCGCTCGAGGCGGTGGTGGTCGAGGTAGACGGCGCCGCGGCGGGCGCGCCGAACGAGAACGAGGGGGCCGAGGCGGCTGGTGCTGCGGCAGAGAGGTGCGAGGAGAGAGTCAGGACTGAGTACGAGGAGGGGAGGCCCGAAAGGACAAGGGCGCACCGGGAGCCGAGGTCGAGGTGGTCGGGGCGGCAGGAGGCTTGGCACCGAAGAGCGACGGCGCCGCGGGCGTAGCTGTTGCGAGGGCAAGCCGTCAGTCATACACCCAGTCGACAGGCGCAGAGACAGAGAGAGAGGCTGAGACGTACCGGCCGGGGTCGTCGACGCAGCATTGTCGGCCGGCTTGGCGCCGAACAGGTTGAGCGGCGCGGCGGGCGCAGCTGCAGCGGCGGGCTTGGGCGCGCCGCCGAAGAGCGAGGATGCAGCCGAGTTCGTGCCTGCGAGCAAAGGCCGGGCGTCAGTGAGCTCATGTGAGGGAGGGCGAGCGACGAGAGGGGGGAGAGCGAGCGCACCGGCAGCTGGAGCGCTCGACGTCTCTGCGGGCTTGGCGCCGAAGAGCGAGCCACCGGTAGTCGCGCCCGCGCCGAACAAGGGCTTGGGCGCCTCGGCCGGCTTGGGCGCCGCCGCCGCCGCACCGCCGCCGAAGAGGTTCGTCGCCGGCGGAGCCGCCGCCGGGGTCGACGACGCCGGCGCGGCCGGCGCCGCGGGCGCGCCAAAGCTGAACGTCGTCTTCTTGGCCTGGCCGCCGTCGCCCGCCTGCGCCGGCTCGGCCTCGCGCTTGGCGCCAAAGAGCCCGCCGCCGGTCGTCGCGCCTGCGCCGCCAAAGAGGGACGGCGCCGGGCCGGGCGTGCCCGCCGGCGTCGTCGTGCTGCCCGCCGCCGCCGGTGCGGGACCGCCGAAGAGGCCGCCTGCGGGCGCGGCGGGCGGCTTGGCGGGCGTCGAGAAGAGGCTGCCGGCTGCGGGCGCGGCGGGGGCGGTGGACGAGGCGGGCGCGCCGAACGAGAAGCTCGGGGCGGTCGACGCGGCGGGCTTGGGGGCGGCTGCTGCTGCTGCGCCGCCGAACGAGAAGCCGGTCGGTGCGGCGCTCGTGGCCGGTGCGCCCGTGGCGGGCTGGCCGAAGAGGCCCCCTCCAGCGGCGGGAGGAGGAGCAGACGCGGGGGCGGCGCCAAACAGGCCCGCTGGGGCGGACGCTCCGGGCGCGCTGGTCGAAGTCGAGGCTGCGCACAATGAGCACCCAGTCAGCTGTGCTCGTGCGGCGGGGCGCGGGCGAGATGAGGCGGAGGGGAGCGCACCTGGGGGAGCACCGAACGAGAAGCCGCCGGCGGGAGCGGCGAAGTTGAAGGCTGTAGGGGGGTGGACAGGGTCAGCTACAGGGCCTCGAGTGGCAGGACAGGCGACTCACACATGGTGCTGAGGGTGGGAGGAGGAGGAGGAGCGCTCGCTCGTCGACCAACCTCGTCCTCGTCCTCGTCGCTCTTCTCCTCTCGCTCTGCCATGGCTCAGATCGGGACAGAGACTCTCACTCAGACCATAGCTCGCCTCCTGCCCAACGGTCTCGGCGCAAGAGGCGACGAGGAGCGCAACCCGGTCACGTTTCCCGCTCGCTCGCTCCACGTCCTCGTCGCCCTCAGCGGCAGCGTCGCTGCGATCAAGGCTCCGCTCATCGTCCGCCAACTCCTTCAGGTGCGCCCTCGCCCCCTCTCCAGCTCCCGTCCGCGTGTTGACGCCGGATCCCTCTCCCCGTGCAGCACGACCAAGTCGACGTCCAGGTCGTCGCGACAAAGGGCGCGACCCACTTCTTCGACGCGCAGGAGCTCGAGAAGGAACACGGCGGCAAGGTCAAGGTCTGGACCGACCAGGACGAGTGGGCGGTGCGTCCCACCTCGTCGTCCCTCTCGCGCTCGCGCCGAACGAGGCTGACTCGCCCCGGCGCACCTCTGCAGGGCTGGCAGAAGATCGGCGACCCGGTGCTGCACATCGAGGTGCGCTCCTGACCGGCTCCCGCGCCCGTTGAGCCCACACAAGGAGCGCTCGACGCTCACGCCTCGTCCTCGCGCAGCTGCGACGGTGGGCCGACGTCGTCCTCGTCGCGCCCTGCTCGGCTAATACGCTCGCCAAGATCACCCACGGCATCTGCGACAACATCCTCGTGCGTCCCCTTCTCCCCTCTCCCTCCTCGCTCCCCTCGTGCGCGCGCCCTGACCTCACCCACTCCCTCGCCCGCGCGCAGACCTCCTTCCTGCGCGCCCTGCCGTCCTTTGTCCCCGTCCACCTGTTCCCCGCCATGAACACGCACATGTACGCGCACCCGCTCACGGCCAAGCAGCTCGCCGTCGTCCAGGACGAGCTCGGGTACAAGGTGCACGGCCCGGTCGGCAAGAAGCTGGCGTGCGGCGACATCGGTGCGCTCTCTTGCTCTCTCTCTCGCCGTCAGCCTCTTCGCGAGGCCCATGCTGATGACGGTAAGGTGCAGGGATCGGCGCCATGACCGAGTGGAGCGACATCGTCCAGCTCGTCGTCGACGAGTACGGGCTCGAGCTGCGCGAGCCGTGAGCTGTCGAGACGAGCCTTCCTCTTTGTGCCGACTCGTTGTTGTACTCTCTTTGCATTCTAGTCATACCGATCGTGTCTAGCGACGAGTCTCGAGAGTGAGCCAGCGCGGCTCGCGAGGCGCGCTCGAGCCTCCTCCTCGCTCATCTCGAGCGCCAGCCTCTACGAGATCTCGCACGACGGAGAGAATGCGATGCAGTGTGCAATGCGAGGGATGCAGAATGCGGCTCTAGACCCGGCTCCTCACGACCCGCTCGACCAATTCGCGCTGCTTCTCCTCGAGCCCGCCCTTGCCCCTCGGGACGCGCCCGGCGCGGAATGCGGCGAGGAGCACGCGCCGCTCCCACTCGCCGAGGTCGAGCTCGCCGCGCTCGCCGACGACGTTCTTGACCGCGCGAGGGAGGCGCTGGTGGAACGCCGAGAGGTTCGCGTCCTGCGCGAGCGGCGCCTTGACCTCGACGGGCTCCTGCTCCTGCTCCTGCTCGGGCGCCGCGCCGCCGTCGCCGTTCGTCGCCGCCTCGCCGTTGACCTTGGGCGCGACCGGTACCGGCGCGCGCTTCTTCGGCACCTTGGCGCCGCCGCCGCCGCCTGAGCCCTTGACGAGCTCGGCGAGCTCGAGGCCCTGGAGCCGCTCGACCTCGTCGAGCGAGACGCCGGCCGAGGCGTAGTACCGCCCGAGGGCCGAGAGCGCAAAGTCGGTGCGCCCGGTTGAGATCACGGCGCAGCGGCGCTCGAGCTCGTCGACGACCGAGTCGGCGAGGCGGGACAGGAGGTCCTCGGACGACGACGACGAGGTGGCGAGGTCGGGCAGGTAGAACGACGGGTTGGCGTCGAGGCGGCGAGCGGCGAGGGTCCACGAGAGGAGGTCGACGAGGTCCTGGCGGTCCTTGATCCGGCCGTCGACGAGGTCGCCAAAGGCGGCGGCGGCGAGGAGCGGGTCGAGCGGGAGCGCCGACTCGAGGACGACGCCGTGCTGGAGGAACTTGTCGTACAGCTCGCTCTGGTCCTTCTGGCACAGGACGAGGAACTCTGCGCTCGACTCGGGCGACGGCGGGACGGCGAGCGACTGCATCTGCAGGACCTCGGGCATGCCGTAGTCCTCGATCTCGCGCTCCTCGTGCCCGTCGGCGCCCGTGCGCAGCGCGACGTACTGCGCGCTCATGAGCACGACGAGGCTCGCGCGCACGGGCAGCGTCCAGCACGCCTCGCGCGACGCGACGAGGACCCGGACGACGCCCGACCCGAACAGCTCGAGCGCGAGGCGCTGCTCGGCGGCGGGAAGGCCCTCATGGAAGACGGCGATGCCGTGCGTGAGGGCCTCGGCGAGGTCCGGGTCCGTCACCGTCTCGGCGTACGTCGCGACCGTCTCGAGCGCGCCGTCGGCGACGAACGAGCTCTCGAGGTCGCTCGCCGACTGGGTGATGAGGTCCTTGGCCGTCGCTCGGCACTGCGACCTCGACGGGACGAAGGCGATCGTGCCGCCCGATGCCGTGCGCATCGCGTCGTACGCCGGCTTGACCATCTGCCGCAGGAGTGCGAACGAGTGGGGCGACGAAAACGGCTGGAGGTTGGTCGTGAGCGCCGTCGTGCGCGTGCCCGGCGAGAATGAGTACGTCGCGTGCTCGGGCACGTCGAGCCACTCGGCGAGACTCGTCGCATCGGCGAGCGATGCGCTCGAGCCTACGATCCGCACGCCCGGGTAGGCCCACCGCAGGCGCGCGAGGACGAGCTCGTACGCCGGGTCGAGCGCGTGCAGGTCGTGCGCGACGATGAGGTCGAGGCTCGAGAAGGGCGAGGGCTCGCGGCGCAGGCGGCGCAGGAGCGGGTTCGGCGACGAGACGCCGATGGCGGGCGAGGCCGTGACGACGCTGTCGGCGTCGGCGTCGCGCGTGACGAGGTAGACGGGGATCGACGAGGTGCGGGTGAAGGCCTGCTTGAGGCGGAAGGTGACCTGGCGGGCGAGGGCCTTGCGCGGCGTGAGGAAGAGGATGCGGGACGAGGGCTTGATCCCGAACGTGCGCCTGCAAAAGCGCCGACGTCAGCCATGCTCGCGCAAGAAGGAGAGGTGAGAGGGACGCACCACATGGCGAGCTCGAGAAGGGTGCCGCGACTTGGTGCCGACGGCGAGCAGAGGAGGACGTTGCTCGACGAGTGGAAGACCGTGTGGAACGCCTGCGTCTGCGCCGGGTCGAGCGTCGGCGTCTCCTGGCCGTATAGGTCGCGCAGGTGCGGCTGCTTGGCGAGGGCGTCGCCGGTCGCGACGAGCGGGAGGTCGAGGAGCGGGACGTGCGGCGGCGCAACGGGCGGGAGGACGAGCCCGTCCAGGTCGACGAAGTGCTCCTCCTCGGCGCCGATCCAGCGGTCCGAGACGGCGCGCACGCACAGCGACTTGGGCGTCTTGGCGACGGGGATGGTGAAGGCGAGGTGGATCGTCGTCGAGTGCGGCCGAACGAGCGTGCGCGCGAGCTGCAGGATCGACAGATTCTCGTCGTCCTCGACCCAGACCCAGAACGCCTCGAGCGAGCCGTGCTGCTTCTCGGACCACTCGAACGCCTTGCGCAGCTCGATGCGGACGCGGAGGAGGTCGTGTGCGAGAGGTTGGAGCGACGCCGAGATGCTGAGGGAGGGGAACTGGCGCGCGGCGGCGACGGCAAAGCTGCCGAGGCGCGCGTTCTGGTGGATGAGGGCGCCAAAGTCGGCGTCGGACATGATGGCGATCTCGGTGATGGGGATGTCGTCGGCCCAGCGCTCGATATTGTACAGGAGGTCGGGCGGCAGGCTGAACTGGGCGAGCGGATGGCTGAACGGCCACATGCGCTCTGCGAGCGAGGAAAGCACCGAGTCAGTCGCAAGGACAAGAGGAGGAAGCAGCGCAGGAGGAGGAGAGAGGAGAGAGGGACGCACTCTCGATCGACTTGCTCATGTTGAGGAGCGTGAGCGTGACGGGCGCCCACCGCTTGGCCATGGCAATCTCGAGGAGCGCGCGCACGATGCGACTGGCGTTCTGCGCCACGTAGCCCGTGTCGGACACGAGCGCAAAGTCCTCGATGAAGGCGCGCGAGATGTAGGCCTGGAGGAGGACGTTGACCTTGCCGCCGCTCGTGTCGGTCCCGCCGCGGACCTGGCACGGGCACGACGTCTCGATGAGCTTTTTGAGCTCCTCGACCTCGTTCTCGCGGACCTGGATCTGCGCAAACTCGACGCTCGCCGCGATGAGGGCGAGGACGTCGGCCTCGCTCATGCGCGGCCTGAACATCTTGTTGAAGATCTCGATGCTCGCGTCGCGGATGTAGTACCGCGCGGCGATGCGGCCGAGGTCGGTCGGCGTGAACGTGCCGAGGTCCGGGTCGTGCTTGATCATCTGGACCTCGACGAGGCGCTTGGCGGCCGTGTTGATGAGGGCGAGGCGCTTGCTGCCGAGGAGCGGGTCCTGCTCGACCTCGGCGGCCGTCATGCCGTACACGAGCGGGTTCTTGCGCATTCGCACAAACAGGTAAGAGTAGCCGAGCCACCGCACGCCCTCGTCCATGTTAGTGACGGTCCCGAGGCTGATCTCGGCGTTGAGCGAGTCGACAAGGCCGGCGATGAACCTGCAGGAGGAGCTCAGAGTCAGCACGGCGCGCAAAGAGGGTTCAGAGAGGAGAGGACGACGTACTTGGACTCGATCGGGTGCTGCTGCGTGATGGTCGAGACTGCGAGGCGGCGAAGTGAAGGGGTCAGAGCGGGTTCTCGAGGGCGTGGTGCGAGAGGAGGAAGGGCGAGACGGACCGTAGTGGTCGAGCTTGTCGCTCGTCGTGCAGATGTAGCCGACGCCCTGGTCCTCGTACTGCGGGCGACCGGCGCGTCCGAAGATCTGGAGGACGTCGAGGATGCTCAGGTCGACGAAGGCGCCCTTGCCGGCGTCGTACACCTGCGTGCCCTTGATGACGACGGCGTAGGCGGGCAAGTTGACGCCCCACGCGAGGGTGGCCGTGCAGCACAGGACCTGGACGAGCAGGAGGAAGAGGACGGGGAGGGGAGACAGGGTCAGGAACAGCTCCTCGACGACGGCGACGACGACGAGGAGAATAGCGAGAGCGTGAGCGCACCTTGGTGACGTTGTTCTCGAACATGCGCTCCGAGATGTTGCGGTCCGAGCGGAGCATGCCGGCGTGGTGGATGCCGAACCCGCTCGCGGCGAGCTCCTTCATCTCGCGGTTGCGGCTCCCGGCGAGGTCGCGCTTGAAGCCCTGCCACTTGCTGTTCGTGTCGTCGCCGGCGCTCGGGTCGAGCAGGTCGATGATGCCCTCGGCGATGGCCTTCTCGCGCAGCGTCTGGGCCGTCTTGACCGTGTCCTTGCGCGCGTGGACAAACACCATGCACTGGTGGCCGTCCTTGACGAGCTGGGCGACCTTGTCGAACGCGGCCTGGTCGAGGTTGGTGCGCGACTGCATCGAACCCGGCTTGCCCTTGACGCCGACAAAGTGCTGCTCGAGCGGGACCGGGCGGAACGACGAGTCGAAGAAGAAGAGGCCGGTGTATCGGTTCACGCCGAGGAAGTCGGCGACGTCGACATAGTTGGGGAGGGTCGCCGAGAGGCCGACGATGCGGATGAGGCTCTGCATGCTCTCGACCTGGCGCTGCGTGCGGGCGACGATCGACTCGATGACGGCGCCGCGGTCCTCGTGCAGGAGGTGGACCTCGTCGATGATGAGGAGCTTGACCTTCTGCTCGACGTACATGGAGTCAGTGAGTGGTCCTGAAGGAGAAAGACGAGCGCCGAGCAGGGAGAGAGAGGGAGAGAGAAGCAGACGCACCTCAGCCACGTCGCCGTCGCCGCTCCCTGCGCCCTTGCGCGTCACGACGTCCCACTTTTCCGGCGTTGTGACGATGACGCCCGTCTCGTCGACCTCCTTGCGCGTGAGCTTCATGTCGCCCGTCAGCTCGCGCACCTTGACGCCGGCCCACGCGAGCCGCTTGGCGAACTTTTGCGTCACCTCGGCCGCGAGCGCCTTGAGCGGCGCGACGTAGACGATCTTGTACGACGAGGCGGGAGGGAGAGAGGGCGGGGCCGAGAGCGAGGTGAGGGGTTGAGAGGCGAGCTGCGACAGGCAGCGCAGGATCGTGAGGAGCGCGACGTCGGTTTTGCCCTGCGCACTCGAGCAGGTGTCAGCGAGAGGTGCTCGAGCGCGTCGATCCGTGCAGGAGAGAGAGAGGGGGACGCACGGCACCAGTGGGAGCGCAGACGAGCATGTTCTCGTTTGACTTGTAGCCGACGGGGAAGACGATCGACTGGAGCCGGTTGAGCGTCTTGTAGGCCTGCGCACGAACAGGGACGAGTGCGATAGGCTCAGCAGAACGTCCTCGTGCAGGAGAGGGGAGAGAGAGGACGAGGCGACGCACGTGGAAGGTGCGCTTGCCCCAGGGGTCCATGTCCGAGATCGGCACGAGCGTCTCGTTGAAGCGGAACGGCACGGCCTTTGGTGCCGGGATCGTGATCTCCTCGTAGTACTGCGTGCGGAAATGGAAGAGAGTGAGCAAGGGAGCTCGGAGGAGCGAGAGAGTGGGGAAGAAGGGAGAGGGGAGACGCACCTCCATGATGTCGCGGGTCGTGCCGACGGGCATGGCGAGCTTCTGGCCGGCGAGCCCCAGGCCCGAGTTCTTGGCCGAGATGTAGACGTTCGGGTACTGCGGCGCGTCCTCGACGGCGGCCTGCGGACGTAGAGATGAGCGTCAGCTGGCGAGCCCTTCGGGCACGTGTGCAGAGGCAGCCTTCCTGCCATCGCGACACGAGCGAGCGAGAGAGCGAGAGCCGACGCACCCTCTTGCCCGACACGAGCGCGCCCGGGCCCCTCGCGAGCTGCTCCTCCCTGATCCTCAACCACTCCTCGACGTCCGGCTCGCCGTCGGCGCCGTCGGCGCGCCCCTTGCCCTTGTCCCGCTTGGCCGCCTTGCGCGCCTGCTTGGCCGCCTGCACCTCCTCGGCCGTCGAGAACGTGAGCTGCGACCCGGGGACGTAGTCGCGCGCGTGCGGCGCCGACGACGAGAGGTGCGACGCCGCCTCGGCGCTGCGGCGCTCGGCGTGCTCGGCGAGTGCGCCCGCCTCGGCGGCGATGTCGGCGCGGCGCCTGACGGCCTCGGCGATGTCGTCGAGGCCATCGAACCCCCAGATGTCGAGGAGGTCGTCCTGGATCTCGGCGTCGGAGCGCGGGCTCGAGAGGACCTCAAGGGCGAAGGCGGCGCGGTCGTGGTCCTTCAGCGACGAGTGGAGCCATGCGAGGGCGCTCGTGCTCGTGCCCGTGTTGGACGGCGACGCTGGCGGTGCGCTCGAGGAGGACGAGGTGGACGGGGTCGGCGGCGAGAGGAGGGAGGGGAGCGGGTCGCGGTCGAGGTTGGCGAGTGGTGCAGGGGCCTGGGCGACCGATAGGGGTGCGTTGGGCGGCAGTAGGTTGCGCACGAGCTGCAGGGCGTCGTTGACGCGGCGAGGATCGGGTCGACTCGATGAGGTCGATGAGGCGAGGGCGGTGAACAGGGCCTGTGCCGCCGGGTCGGGCGCAAGGCTGGCCATGCTTGTGCGAGCTGTGCAGATGGCTCTGGGCAGTCAAGCGGCAGGTCGAGGCCGCGGTCGAGTAGCGAGAGCGAGAGCGACCTCTCGCCGTTCGAGTCGGCCTTGCTCTCCCTCCGCACCGTCATCGAATCCGTTCGGCACGCTCTGGGCGGCTGAGCTGGGCTCTTGCGAGCTACTGTGCTGTCTCGGCCCATCCTGAGCTTGCTCTTCGGTCGCTAGACCGCGTGCGCGCCTCCCTCTCCTCGTCCCGCGTCCTCATCAGCGGAGCGCGCCCACCTCATCTCCCGCTTCCTCTGCGCTACAGTGCTAGAGTGCAACAGCGTCCAAGGAGCTCGCAAGAGGACGTCTCGCAGCGACATCGTTCTCTGCACCCGCTCGCGCTCTGCCCGCCTCTGCTTCTCCTCGACGCCCGCCCTGTCGACCGGCGTGCGCTGGCCCGATCGCTCCAGACTGCTCGCCCGACTCGCCCAGCCACTCGATCGAGGGCGATGCACGCGGTTCGAGGTGCGCGGCGAGGGTGACTGAGCAACTCCGCGGCGATGACCCGCCTCGACACCGAGGCTCGAGCCACTCCCTCGCGGCGGCCGCTCTCTCCCTCTCTCTCCCTCCTTCCGCTCACTTCCCTCCTCTCCCAGCCCTCCTTCGTCGACCATGGTCACCTCGCTCGCCCTCGTCCTCGTCCCGCTCGCCCTCGGCCTCGCGTCGACCGTGTCGGCAGCTCCCGTCGTCGCCCAAGGTGCGTCCTCTCCTGCCCTCCCTCCTCTTGGTCGCGTCCTGACCCTGCACGACCCTCGCACGCAGAGTACGCCGACGCCGACCTCGCCAAGCGCTCCCCCAGCCTACTTTGGGACCTCGACGGTCCGTCCCTCCCTCCCTCCCTTTCCCCCTCGAGGTCTCACGCCGACTGACCCTCGCCCTCGCCCGCGCGCAGACCTCGACTACGGCTACTACGGTGGCTGGAAGCGCGACCTCGACGGCCACCCGGACGCCAAGGGCCTCGTCAAGCGCGACTCGCTCCCGGTCGAGGAGCGCGACGGTGCGTCCCCTTCTCCTCCTCCTTGTCTAGCTCGCTCCCCTCGATCCCTCGCTGACTCTCCCCCTCTCGCTCGCAGTGCACCCGACCGACCTCGACAAGCGCCAGTTCGGTGCGTCCCCCTCTTCTCCTCCTCGCCATCGACCTTCTCGAGCTCGAGCTGACTCTCCTTCGCTCCCCTCTCCCTCGCCCGCAGGTGCCTACGGCGTCGGCTACGGCGGCTACGGCTACGGCAACTCGGGGTACCGCTCTGGCTACTACGGCGCCGTCAACCGCGGCTACTCGTCGGGATACTCGTCGCGCGGCGGCGGGTTCCTCGGCGGCGGCGGCGGCTTCTACAAGCGCGACCTCGACCAGCCGACGACCGAAGACCTCGCCAAGCGCTCCGACTCGCCCGACCTCGAGGTGCGCGCCGTCGAGCCGGCCGAGGCCGCCGCCGAGCCTGCCGACGCCGCGGTCGCCGAGCCGGTCGACGCTGCTGCTCAGCCCGCCGAGGCCTACCGTGCGTCCTCCTCTCCCTCCCTCCTTCCCTCGCGCCCTCCCTGACGTAGCCCTTCTCTCGCACGCAGCCTACTACGGTGCGCTCGCTCCCCCTCTCCCCTTCTCCTTGCTCGCACTGACCCTCCTCTCCTCCCTCGCCCGCCCGCAGGCTACCGCCCGTGGCGCTACCGCCCGTACCGCCCGTACCGTCCCTACCGCTACGGCTGGTAGACGAGCTCGTCCTCGCAGGTGCGTCCCTTCCCTCTCTCCCCCCCCCTCGCCTCCTCGCGCAAGACCTCGCTGACTCGCTCGCACCGACGCTCGCAGGTCTCCTCATCTCGCTCGAGGCCCTTCTCTCCTCCTCACTTTCCTTTCCTCTCCTGACCCTGTAGCTTGAACCCCTCGATCGCGCTCAGTCGCTTTTGTCGTCCCCTCCCTCTTTCACTTTGTGCTCTCCCTCCTTCGCGCGCGCTGTACTCCCTTGCTCGCGCTGCAACAGACGTTCGCTTGCCTTCCTCTCCGTGCTCTCGAGAGAAGCGCAGCTGCTCGCACGAGAGCCATCCAGAGATGCGAGAGCGCAAAAAAGTGAGGAAGCGCAGCTCTCGTTCGACGAAAGCTTGAACGGCTGAAGCCTGCGCTCGTGCTCTCCCTCCTTAGCGGCGAGACGAGAGGGATGAAGCAAGAGAGCGTCGAGTTGCAGGGAGAGCAAGAGAGAGGGAAAAGCTACGCATGACGAAGACGAGGAAGAGGTGGCAAGGGAGAGGGGTCAAAGCGTCGGCGAGAGGCTGCGCGCGCGAGGGCGGTCGTCAGCGCGAGGGACGGCGGGACGGCAGAGAGAGAAGAAGCAGGACGCACTGAGAGAGCTCGAGCAAGCACCTCAGCCCCTCGCCCTCGCCGCAGCAGTCGGCGCCGCGCCCGCCCCTCCCTCAGTCACCGCCGGCGCCGCCGCTCCCTCGCCGCCCGAGTCGGGGCCCGTCGGCTGCGCGTCGCCGACAAACGCCGCCGTGTCGATCGGGAGAGCGCCCATCTTTTCCGACAGGTCGGGGAGGTCGATCCCGAGCGCGGCGAGGTCGGACGGGTTGGCCGAGGACGAGTCGGACGAGGTCGACGAGCACGAGTTGCTGCGGGCGTGAGGGGATGAGGGTCAGCTCCGAGGGCTGTGCGACGAGGGAGAGAGGGGGCGCACCCGTTGCGGTCGCGGTCGTCCTTGTCGTAGCCTGCGAGCAGGAGAGGCGGCGAGGGTGTCAGTGCGCGGCCGGCGAGAGTGAGAGCGAGAGGTCGAGCGCACCGTTGCGGTCGTAGCCCTGCGCGTTGTAGCCGTCCCTGTCGAAGCCTGCGGCAGCGAGAGAGGAGAGAGCGTCAGCGACGAGGAGGCCCTGCCGAGGCACGTGCTCGACCGAGAACGAGAAGGAGGACGACGCACCGAGCGCGTTGAAGCCGGCCTTGTTCCTGCCGGCGAGGTTGTACCCCTGCGAGTCGTAGCCGTCCTTGTCGAGCGCGTACGTGCCGTTGAGCTTGCCCGCCTTGTCGAGACCTGCGCGCGAGCAAGTTGAGAAGGTCAGGTTCGGGCGAAGGTGGGCGAGGCCCGAGAGGAAACGGAGGACGCACCGTCGCGGTTCAGGCCCTGCGTATTGAAGCCTGCGGAGTGTGCGAGGACAGTCAGCTCGGAGCAGGAAGGTGAGCCTCGGGCCGGACGAGGAAGAGGACGGACCATTCCTGCCAAAGCCGTCCTTGTCAAGGCCGTCGCCGTCGTACCCTGTCCTCGGCAGAAGGTCAGCACCTCAATCGAGAGCTTGTAGTCGACAGAGAGAGGAAGAGGACGCACCGGCACGGTCGTAGCCGTCGGTCGCAAAGCCGTCGCCGTCGTACGAGACGCAACCGCCCGAGTCGACGGGCGAGGTCGAGAGCGACGAGGTCGAGGCGCCCGAGCCGTCGTCGGCAGCTTGAGGGAACGGCGCGGCGAGGACCGAGAGCGAGGCGGCGAAGAGGAAGGCGGCGAGGAGGAAGCGGCGCATCTGCGAGCGAGATGGAGGGAGGGTCAGTGCGCTGCGGCCGAGTCGGGAGCGAGTGGCGAGGCGGACCTCGCTAGATTTCGAGGGTTGAAGGAGGTGGAGAGAGGGAAGAAGGAGCAGGACGAACCGAGGCGAGCTCGTCCGAGGTCGGCGGCTGCGCACAGCTCTGGGACGATCGAGAATAGGCGCGGCCGGCTGCTTTTCGGAGGGCGACACGCCTTCGCCGACCCTCGTCTATGCGTAGGCGAGGGTTAGACGAGTGAGGAGGAGCGCCTCCGGGTCGAGCGCAGGCGGGAGGGCGGGACGAGGAAGGCGGAAAAGGGCGAAGAGAGGGAGGGTCGAGCGTTTAGCGAAAAGCGGCGAGGACGACACGGCCGCCGAAGTCACAACAAGCGTTCATTGCACTCCCTCGCAAGCTAGGCTACCACGACGTCTTGCTCATGGCCATGAACTTCCACCTCGGCCTGAGCGCCTCGAGCGAGACGTCCTTGAACTTGCGCTTTTCGCGGCGCATCTGCTTGGTGCGCTCGGCGATGCTCGTCCCGGCGTTAGCGATCATGCCGTCCGAAATGTAGACCGGCTGCAGGTGCATCGTCGAGACGAGGCGGCGAAAGCGCTGCTTGGCGTCTGACGGGAGCGAGAACGAGACGTCGACGATGCCCTGTCCGTCGGGGCACATGTCGCCGCCGCACGGGACGTGGAGGCAGAACGTGGCATCCTCGGTCGAGGGAGGACCTGGGAGCGAGATGAGGGTCGCCGTGTCGGGGTCGGCCGCGTGCGAATAGGGGAGCGCGGCGTCCGGGTCGGCCCGGACGGGCACGAGCGTCGGCAGGGCGAGCCCAAAGGCCGACACGAGGCTGCTCGCTGCCTGTTTCGGAGAAGTAAATGCTCGTCAGCCCAGCTCGAGAGCACCTACGGTTCGATGGGTCAAGGTGAGCGCTGAGAGCTGAGACGGACCTGCCGACGTCCGCTTCCTGCGAGCCCTTCAAAGTCCCACAGGCTCTCCTCGTCGGCCTCGCACTCCTTGCCGATCTCGCTCCACGTATAGTCCTCCGGCCTGCTGCAGAGTCGGCACTCGGCGCACATGAAGCTCTTGACGTGCTCGACCTCGGCCTTGCGCATCTCGACGTCGACGAGCTTGTGCCGCACGAGCTCCCACACCTCGACCGGCAAGGTCTGAACGCCCTGCTTGGCCGGCCTCGAGTGGCGCGCGACGAGCGTGCCTTGCCGCTTGCGCAGCGCGACGAGGTCGAGGAAGGTGAACGGGCCTTGGAGGCGGGGCCAGGCGGCGACGGCGTAGAGGAGCGACTCGGTCTTGACGGTGATGCCGTAGGCGAGGTAGGCGTACATGTCACACATGGTGAACGAGACGGCGGGCGCGAAAAGTGAAGAGGGTGAGCGAGCGCGGGGGCGAGGCGGAGAGGGGTGGGGAGGAGGAGGAGCGAGCACGAGTTGACGGCAGCTACGGGCGAGGGAGGGGAATCAGCCGCTGCTAGGGGGTCTCCTGAGGTGAGTGAGCCTGTGCGCACCTGTTCCAGTAGGCTGCGGAGCGAGAGCGAGGCGGTTCCCTCGAGGCGACAGATGACGACGACGACGCCCTGGCGGCCGTGGAGGACAGCTGAGTACTCGAAGACGCGTCGAGTAGATGCTGGAGCTCGAATGCTGAGCTAGACGCTGGCAGCGGCTGCGAGCGTGGAGTGGAGAGGAGCGAGAGCCGGTCGAGCAGGCGCGACGAGGACTCGAGCCGTCGCACTCGCACTCGCTCACCTCTCGTTCGCTTTTCTCGATGTGTAGAGCAGTGCATGACTCACTCAGCAGACGCTCTGGGGCGACCAGCGAAAAGTGCGAGGAAGCAACAAGTTGCGCGACGCCGAGAGCGCCGTGGACGAGGAGGGAGCTACAGCTAGGACGACAACGACAACGATACGAGCAAGCGCTACCTCGAGCCCAGCTTCGACCTCTCACCCAGCCCGCCGACCGAGTGTGTCGACGCTTCGCCGCCCCCAGCGCGTCCCCCAGCTCGAGTCGCTCGCCGTTGACGACCGGCCGAGGTCCTCGAGCGCGTGCCAGGCGGCCGTCATGTCCTCACCGTACCACTCTGCGGGTCGAGAGCGAGTCAGTATCGGCGGGCGAGGCAGGCAAAGGTGAGCGGGCGAGGTCGGAGGGAGGAGGGGAGGGGGAGGAAGGCCGAGGCGAAGGAGAGGGACGCACCGTCCTCGATCTCCTCGCGCGCGAGCCCGTTGATGACGACCTGCACGCCCTTGTCCTCGCACGCCTGGAGCACCTCCCACCGCTCGTCCTCGGTCCACAGCGCCTGGAGCTCCCACGCGTCGAGAGTGAGCTGCTCGAGCCGCCTGCGGCGCGCGCCCGAACCGCCGGCGCTCCCCTCCTCCGACGGCCCCGGGAGGGTCCCGACGGCGCGCTTGACGTTGTCGTGCGAGAACGAGGGGCAGCACAGAGTGATGTGCGCGAGGGCGGGGAGGGCGACGAGCTGGACGAGGAGCGTGTCGGGGAAGAGCGTGTCGCTGCTCAGGGTGAACGAGGCGAGGTTGGTGAGCGGGGCGAGGATGGCGCTGTCGAGAGGTGCGCTGGACGAGGCTGGGTCGAGGTCGTCGAGGTCGAGGGCGAGGTACAGGCACTCGAGGGTCGGGCCGACGAACGCAAACACGTGCTCGAGGACGTCCTTGGTGAGGCCGGCGCACGTCGACAGGTTGAGGACGCGCAGGGTCTTGAGCGAGTCGCCGAGGAGCCACAGGAGCGTCGCGCCGCTCAGGTCGGTCGAGACGAGGTTGAGCTCCACGAGGCGGTAGGTCGGCATTGGCGGGACCGGGCGCAGGAGGAGCGCGCCCGAGAACAGGCGCGGGTACGACGAGTAGCCCGAGAGGGTGAGCGAACGCAGCGTCGACCACTGCTGGAGGAGCCCGGGCAGGACGTCGACGTCGGCCGTGCCGCGCAGGCGCCGCTGAGGCCCGAACGGCCCGTAGCTCGGGCTCGCGGCGGCGTACAGCCGCACCTCCTCCATCGGGAGGGTGCGCAGCGCGCCGAAGAACTTGCGGCGAGTCTGCGAGACGCGCGGTCGACGAGTAAGTGCCGGCGCCTCGACAGCTCTGCGGGAGAGCTGAAGCGCCGCACCTTGTCGCTGAGCGGGACGTGCAGGAGGTTGAGCGTCTTGACGTTGGCGGCGAAGCGCAAGACGCCGGCGGCGCGGCGGAACGTCTCGTTGAGGCGGAGGTCGTACGTGCTGCACGGGTTGGCGAGGTCGAAGTGCTGCATGGCGCTGCGCAGCTCGGGGCGCGAGTCGACGACGTGCCGCAGCCGCTTGACGGCCTCGGGCGAGTTGACGTAGATGTTCTGGCCGAAGAGACTGCGCGCGACGAACATGTGTCAGTCTCGAGGGTCCTCTATACCTAGACCTTCCTCGAGCAGCAGACCTGCTCGAGGACCGCTCAGGGAGAGAGGGACGAGACGCACATCCTCCTCGCCGGCATCGACCACCACCTGCACACGAGCGCTGCGCTCTTGAGCGTCTCCGAGTCGTCGATCCACCTCTGCGTCGCCTCGAAGACCATCTCGAGGACCTCCTCGGGCACGACGAGCGGCTCTCGAGGCGCCGGCTGCTCCTCGACGGCGTCGGCGAAGAGGTCCGAGTCGTCGTCCGAGTCGCAGTCGATCGAGCACGTCGAGGTCGAGTCCGAGTCGAGCTCGTAGATCGGGTCTGCGGGCGGTGCAACACGGATCAGCGAGTCTGCTGGGCGAGGGGAGGAGGAGCGGGGAGAGCTGACGCACAGCCAGATGGGAGCGGCGAAGAGACCTCCTTGAGCTTGGCCGTGACGGTAGAGCTCGAGCGACGGTCGACGAAGAGTGCCATGCCTGGCTGTCGCTGTGCCCCGAGGGCTGTAGGGCGAGGAGGACGAGAGGGCGAGAGGCTCGGCTTGAAGGTGGGGGGCGGGGCGAGGAGGGAGGGCGGCGGTGGCGCAGGGCGGTAGTGCGCTGGTGCAAGTGAGCGTGTGAAGCAGCGAGTGCGAGCTGAGGTCCAGGGAGGACTGGCTGGTGGAGAGAGGGAGCCCTTCCCCGCCTCCTCGTCGTCGCTGCGGAGGCCGCCTCGTCCCGCCTCGACTTGCTCGCCGTCGCCGACTCGCTCGCCCGAGACAGAGGTCGATCCGCGCGCTCGTTACCATTCATCGCACTCGCATCTACGAAACAATGCGAGCCGCGCTTGCGAGGGCCACTCTCGCACGAGCCGCTCTCCCAGCTCCCCGGACGAGCCGAGCGAGCCTGACGACGACGACGAGGATGCTGCATTGCGCTCGAGCTCATCTACTTGCCCGACAGCGACGCGACGAGCACCTTGAGCACGGCCTGCGAGACGGCCTCGTTGGTCGTGCGGACCGTGAGGCGGCACAGCTGCGCGCAGAGAGAGAGAGGGAGAGAGGCTCGTCAGCGGCGGCGCGGCGACGAGGAGACGCGGGGAGAGAGAGGGCGAGAGCGGGACGCACCTTTGCCTCGGCGTTGGGCTCGACGCGGAGCAAGCAGCCGACCTTGCCGCCGCTGCTCATGTGGAGGACGCCCGCCGCGACGACGTTGTTCGGGTTGGGGTCGATGCCGTCGAGGACGCCGAGCCTCGCGCCGCCGACGACGCGCCGGTTTTTGTCGGCGTCGACTAGGCCATTCCCGGGCAGGGGGAAGATCTGCTGGGCCTCGCGCGGTGCGCCGCCGATCTGCTTCCACCGCTCGAAGAAGGCGGCCGCGTCGAGCTTGACCGGCTCGACAAACTTGGTCGGCCACACGGGGAGGCGCAGAGTGAGCGTCTGGAGCGAGCCGGCGAGGTACGAGATGTGGAGGAGCGGCGCGTGCTCGAACAGGTCCTTGCACTCGACGTGGACGAGCTGCTGCACCTGCGAGAGGGCGCTGATGTGCGGCGTCGGGATCTTGGGCAGCGTCACCTTGAGCGCGTCGCGCTCGGCGTCGTCGCCGTGCACCGTGACGGTCGCCGTGAACGACTCGAGCGCGACGGGCACCTTGTTGCCAAAGTAGAGCGCGACCCGCCCGAGGTGCCCGTGGAACTCGCACTTGACGCCGACCTGCAGCTGCGCGTCCTCCCACAGGACGCCCTCCGAGTTGTACACGAGCCGCGACAGCCACTTGTCGGCGCCGTGCGTCACCTGCTGCTTGGCGCGCGGCGTCGGCGCGGCGGCGGCGCTGCCTGCGCTCGAGGCCGCGCCTGCCGCGCCCGTCGGCGTCGCGAGGAGCGGCTTGGTCGCCGTCACCGGCGACGATGCCGCGGCAGGCGAGCGCACCGCCTCGCTCGGCGACGCCGGACCCGTCGACTCGCCGTCGCCGCCGCCGCCGCCGCCGCCGCCGCCGCCGAGGTCGAGCCCGAGCAAGTCGTCGGCGATCGTGCCGCTGCCCATCGGCGCCTGCGCGCCCGCCGCCGTCCCGCTCCCGAGCGCCTCGTGCGTCGCAGCGTGCCCGTCGCGGCCTTTGCGGCGGCCGAACGCGCCGTACCGCGCCGCGTCCTGGCCCTGGTTGACCTCCTTGCCGCCAATGTACCACGTGCGCTTGTCGTGCGTGTCGCCCGTCTTCTTGATGAGTCGGCTCAGGAGCTGTGTGCAAGCAAGTCCGTGTATCAGCCACTGTGCGACGAGTACGAGGGCCGAGACGAGGGAGAGAGCTGAGGACGCACCGCACTCTCGCGCTCGGAGAAGGGCGGCATCTCGTCGACGACGACCTGGAGGAGCTCCTCGTCGGGCAAGCGCGCGATGGCGAGGTACTCGCACGCGCGCTGCTGCAGCTCGGCGTCGAGCAGGCGCGAGCTCTTGTCGAACGCGGCGACGAGCTCCTGCCGGATCTCGGGGAACAGGTTGAGCCACTTGAAGTAGGTCGTGAGGAGGAGCGCCTTGGTCGGGTTGGCGCACTGCGGCTGGCGCGAGTTGAGGAGGTGGAACTGCTCGATCGGGCTGCGGCCCTGTGTGCGAGAAGAGCGCGACGTCAGCTCGAGGACGACGACGACGACGAGCTCGAGCGGGCGAGAGAGAGGAGGACGCACCGGCTCGTCGGCGACCAGGTGGCCGTACTCGCCGAGGATGTAGGCCGCGACCTTGATCAAGTTCTCGTGCACGGTCGGCTTGAGGAGAACCTCGAACACACGGCGCGCGGCGTACTCCTGGAGCTCCTCGGTGTTGGTCACGATCTGGACGATGCGGTACCACACCTCCTCGCCGACATGGTCGCCGGCCGTGCTCATGAGGGTGAGGATCGTGTCGAGGTACCACTCGTAGTCGGTCGCAAACTTCTCGGTGAGGATGGCGATCTTGAGCACCATCTCCTCGCGCAGCGTGTAGTCGGCGACGACGAGGTACTTGACGAGCTCGCCGACGATCGCCTTCGAGTTGGACGTGTCGCACATCGAGTACAAGAGGTCGAGGCCGCGGCGCCGGACCGAGATGTCCTTGTCGCGCAGGCTCTGGGTGATGGTCGCCTGGTGCTTCTTGATCGCCGACAGGTTGTCGCTGCGCGCGGCGAGGTGCGCCATCGTGTCGAGGCCGAGGTACCGCACGTTGGTCTCCTTCGAGAGGATGAAGCGCCCGAGGAGGTGCGCCGCCTGCTGCACGACGGCCGACTCGGTGTCGAGGTGGATCGCGAGGTTGATCGCCTCGAACAGGACGGCATTCTGCGCGTTGTTCTGCTGCACGTTGCGGTGCTGGTCGCCCGAGTTCTTGAGGATGCGCTCGAGGACGTTGTGCAGGACGAGGCGCAGGGTCGGGTCGTCTGCGAGGTCGGGCTCAAAGGGTCAGGTCTCGCTCGACGAGGACCGTGCGCGCGCAAGGAGAGGGACGCACCGGACGGCGGGTAGTACTGGAGCAGGCGCAGCAGCTTGACCTGGAGCCACGGGATCGGGATCTTGTAGTAGACGTAGTCGGGCGAGATCTCGCCCTGGAGGACAATCTGCGGGCGGCGAGGCCCGAGTCAGGTCCAGGCAGGAGCAGCGAGAGGGAGCGAGCGGTGGGCGTACCTTGCTTAAGCGGTTGACTGCCTTCTGGTAGCAGATGCTGAACGCCTCGAGGTTGTCTTGCGCGAGCGCAAGGACGAGGCTCGCAACGGCGACGACGACACCCTGCGCGCGAGAGACGCCCGTCAGTGCTCTGCACGCGCGCGGTCGACCGAGTGAGGGAGGGAGAGACGCACGAGGTCCGAGTCGTCGAGGATCGAGACGATGCGCAAGGCCCAGTCGGCGGCGGGGATCACCTCGGGGTGCTTGCGGTACAGGCGCAGGAGCGTGAGGGCGGCCTTCTTCTTGACGAACGACTTGGACGTGCTGCGGGCGGGCGCCTGCATCAGCTCGAGGCCTCACAGAGGGCAACTGAGGCGAGAGAGAGAGAGGGGACGCACGGGCTGATGAGCAAGCGGTGCACGTCGGGCGCGAG
>Ga0308169_10001150_pt1 | contig 32275 bp, 25 predicted proteins | sample PhyBR1_2_FD_202139 | JGI IMG/M metagenome (GOLD analysis project Ga0308169, IMG submission 202139) | Phyllosphere microbial communities from UC Gill Tract Community Farm, Albany, California, United States - DLSLSB.R1 | ecosystem: Host-associated > Plants > Phyllosphere > Unclassified | place...
GATCCCGCACACCAGCAGGACCACCCACGGGGCGAGCGTGGGATCAGCCAGGAAGACCTGGGGGTTCAGCCAGTCGGGCAGGAACGAAGCCATTTTCGGCTGGACCGGTCCCGCGCGGAGCATGGACACAGCGAGGTCATTCATCACAGGAAAGTTCACCCCTCAAGGGTACTTGACCGGCCTGTGCCTCCCGGGTTGGGGCGGTGACGGCCGGTAAGGTAGGGGCCGTGGGTTTGGACTTTACGGCGATCGACTTCGAAACGGCCAACGGCTTCCGCGGCTCCCCGTGCTCTGTGGGGCTGACCAAGGTCAGGGGCGGGAAGATCGTGGCTGAGGCATCCTGGCTGATGCGTCCGCCCGCCGGCTACGACCACTTTGACCACCACAACGTACGCATCCATGGCATTACCGCTGCCGACGTTGCGGGCATGCCCCGCTTTGGCGAACTGTTTCCGGAGATCGGTGCATTCATCGGCGAGGATGTGCTGGTGGCCCACAATGCCGCGTTCGACCTGGGCGTGATCCGTTCGGCGCTGGAGGTGTCCGGGCTGCCGGGTCCCGGGTATGACTATGTGTGCACCGTCATGCTGTCGCGGCGATGCTACTCGCTGGTCTCCAACTCGCTTCCGTTTGCCGCCGAGGAAGCAGGGGTGCCGCTGGTCAACCACCACGACGCCGCGGAGGACGCGCGCGCCTGTGCCGGCATCCTCGTCGATATCGCCGCCCGCAACGGTGCCAACAGCATCGCCGAACTCTACCTCTCCCTGGGCCTGGCCGTACCGCGCCAGCACGCGTTCGACCCCGCCACGGACGGGCTGTCAAAGCCCAGTATGGCGGCGGTGGCCGGTGCTTCCGGAAACGGCGCCGCGCTGGTCCGCCGTTTCCAGTCCGGCTGGCCGGAGGAAGGGCTGAACCCGGAGCCCAACCTGGACGCCGAGCCCGGCCACCCGCTGTTCGCGCAGACGGTGGTGTTCACCGGCCAGCTTTCCATCAACCGCCCGGAAGCGAAACTCCGCTCGGCACGGTACGGCGCGCGCACGGAGAGCCGGGTCACCGCCCGCACCACGGTCCTGGTGGTGGGGGACGGCTTTGTTGCTTCGGACCTGCGCTCGGGCAGGCTCACCGGCAAGGCGCGCCGCGTACTGGAACTGCACGAACGGGGACAGGCCATTGAGGTGCTGTCCGAGGGCGAGTTCCTGCAGATGGTGGGACACGGGGACATTCCGGCAGGCCTGCAGGCAGGGGCAGGGGAAACCTGGGCCGACACCCACACGCCTGCAGTCAGCGCCTGACCTGACCGGTGCTGACGGGGCGTATTGTCATCCGGCGCAACAAAGCTTGGCCAGCCGGAGCCACGCTCCTACCCTTGCGGGATGGCATCCCTATTCGATTTTCCCAATCCGGTCAATGAGTACGCGGCGCGTGTCACGGCGGCGCTTGTGGTGCTGCTGGCCGTGGTCACCGCCGTGGCAGGATCCGGTTGGGGCCTGCTGGCCATTGCGATCGGGTTCTGGCTGCGGCTTCTTTTCGGCCCGCGGATTTCACCCTTGGCGTTGCTTTCGGTGAAGGTGATCACCCCTCGGCTGGGAAAGGTGAAGCTGGTGTCGGGACCGCCCAAGCGCTTTGCGCAGGGCATCGGTGCAGCAGTATCCACCGTCGCCGTACTCCTGTTCGCAGCGGGTGCGGCGCCGGCAGCGTGGACGCTCCTGGGGATCCTCGTCGTCGCGGCCTCGCTGGAAGCCTTTGCCGGGTTCTGCCTGGGCTGCACGATCTTCGGGTTCCTGCAGCGCCGTGGCCTGATACCGGAGGACGTCTGCGAGGCCTGCAACAACATCAGCCTTCGCCGGTCGTGACCTTCACCAATTGATCGGCCATGCCGCGGATAACCTCCGGCGCTTCCAACGTCTCCAGCCACTGGGCCGGCAGGCAGTCCTCCCCGTACAGGGCGCCCAGGATGTTTCCCGTCAGGGAGCCTGCGGTGTCGCTGCCGCCGCTGTGGTTCACGGCCAGCGCCAGGGCATCCCGGAAATGCCGGCCCGGCTGCGCACCGGCCTCGCCGGAGGGGAGAGTGGCAAGGGCCGCGTAAAGCGCGACGGCGAGTGTCTCCTCCGCCAGCCAGCCTTCGCCCAGCGCCTGGACCAGTTCCTCAGGGGTTACAGGGCCCTTCGCTGCCAGGCCGAGGGCGGCTTCCAGGCGTTCGGGCAGTTCCGGGGCCACGCCCGGCAGGGCTGTTGCGTGCTCCGCGATCCCGGCCGCAGCCTCCTTCAGCCCCTCACCGGACACCAGCCGGTGGATCAGCAGGCTGAAGACTCCTGCACTCTGGTGCGCCACCGGGTGCCCGTGGGTCAGGGCCGCGGCGTCGGCACTGAGCTTGTACGCGGCGTCGGGCGTAATGTGCGGAATCAGCCCGAACGGCGCCGAGCGCATCACCGTACCGGGACCTTTCGCCCCGGGGTTGACCGGCCGTACGGAGGTGCCCATCTCACCGGTGGCCAGCCCGCTGAGACAGTCCTTTTCCGGATGCCGGCGCTGCCGGAGCACCTCGTTCCCGTCCACCCAGCGGGGCTGGGGAGCCGGCGCGGACGGGCCGGCATCCTCACCCTGCGTGGCCAGCCACCGCAGATACGCCAGCCAAAGGCACGCGTTCACATCCGCCCCCACCCCGGCGTTGGCCCACTCCAGTGCCTCCACCAGGCCGTCAACGGTGTACAGGGTCAGCTGGGTGTCGTCGGAAAAATGCCGCGGCCCTGAAAGCTGCTCGAGCCCGGTCAGGCCCTCCACTCCAAAGCGCTGCCGGATTTCGGTGATCGAATCGAACTCCACCGCATAGCCCAGCGCATCTCCCAGCGCTCCGCCCAGCAGGCAGCCGTGGATCCGGGACTTGAGGGAAGGTGCAGGGATGCCGGGGTCAGTGCTCATGCAGTCAATTTACCGTCCACGCCCGCCTCCGCCGTCCAAAACCTTGGCTCGGGGGACCCCGTCCAACAGCTGGAGTCCAGCGAACGTCCAGCCTGGGCTGGAATACTGCCGGGGTTGCCCTGCTCCGCTGCGCGCGGCCAGAGTACCGGCAAGCCCCCGAACCCCCACACGTAAGGTGTCCTCATGAGCACCCCTGTCCCCGCCCGTGACGAACTGCAGCCCGGCACTGCTCCTGAGCAGGCCGCCCTGCTGCCCCGCCTGGTAGCCGAGGCCTTCGGCAGCCTCTTCCTGGCGGTGGCAGGACTCGGCGTGCCGCTGTTCAGCATTCCGCAGTCCAGTCCGGTCCCTGCAGCCCTTGCTGCCGGCCTGGCCATCACCGCGGCGATGCTTGCCTTTGGGCATATTTCCGGCGGCCACTTCAATCCCGCCATCACCCTGGGGCACCTTCTGGCCGGCCGGATCCGTGCCGGTGCAGCCGCAGCGTACGGGGCCGCCCAGATCGTGGGAGCCCTGGTTGGTGCACTCGCCCTGTTTGGAATCCTGCGCACCCTGCCCGGTATCCAGGACAGCCGCACGGCCTTCGACACCGTGACTGCCGGCTTTGGTGAGCACTCCATCATCCAAGCACCCCTCGCCGCAGTCGTGCTCCTTGAACTGCTGGGCGCCGCGATCATCGTGGCTGTCTTCCTGGGCGCCGCCGGCCGGAATGCCGGCACCCGCACCGTGGCGCCGGTTGCCGTGGGCCTGTCCTTCGCGGCGCTGCTGCAGCTGGGCCAGTCTGTGGGAAACCTTCCGTACAACCCGGCCCGCGCCCTTGCCTCCGCCGTCTTCAGCTCCGGCTGGGCCCTGGAGCAGCTGTGGGTCTTTCTCGTGGCGCCGCTCGCCGGTGCTGCCATCGCGGGGCTGGCGTTCCGGATCTCGGGGGCAACCGAGGCTGCCCCCGCCACGGATCCCGCGTCCCACGGCCGCGTCACCCGGGAGGAAGGATCAACCGGAGACGCGGTGGAGGCGGGTGAACGGGAAGCCAGTGTGGCGGACGGTGACGATGACGGCCCCGCGGATGACAGCGTTGATGCCGTTGTGCCCGCCACTGCCCGCCGGCAGGAGAACCAGGCAGGCAGAGCCAGCGAGGCGCAGGAGTTCTTTGACGGCAAACGGTCCTGACAACTGCGGGCCGCGGCGTTTTTCTGAACTGTCAGTGCCTGCCGATAGCTTAGGAACATGCGGTTACTTCACACCTCGGACTGGCATCTTGGCCGCTCGTTCCACGGCGTCGGCATGCTGGACGCCCAGCGCGCGTTCGTCGACCAGCTCGTGTCAGCGGTTGAACGGGACGGCGTTGACGTTGTCCTGATCGCCGGCGACGTCTACGACCGGGCGCTGCCCGGCGTGGATGTGGTCCACCTGCTTGACGACGCCCTGGTCCGGCTCACAGGGGCAGGGGCAAAGGTGGTCCTGACCAGCGGAAACCACGACTCCGCCATCCGGCTCGGCTTCGCCTCCCGGCTGCTGGAACGCGGGGGAGTGCACCTGCGCACCAGGGTGGAAGACCTGGACCAGCCGCTCCTGCTGCCCCTGGGAACCGATGCCGCAGGCAACGATGCCGTACTGGCGCTTTACGGCATCCCGTGGCTCGAGCCCAGGCTGGTCGCGGAGCAGTTCGGCGTGGAAACGGCAAGCCATTTCGAAGTAACCCGCGCGGCAACTGGCCTCATCCGGGAGGACATCGCCCGCCGCTCCGCTTCCGCCGCCGTCCACTCGGTGGTCCTGGCGCATACCTTCGCCAGCGGAGGCATCAGTTCGGACAGCGAACGGGACCTCAGCATCGGCGGCGTGGGCGCGGTGCCGCTGGACCTCTTCGACGGTTTCACCTACACCGCGCTGGGTCACCTGCACGGCCGGCAACAGCTCTCGGAAAGCGTCAGGTATTCAGGCTCGCCCCTGGCCTATTCCTTCTCCGAGTCCACCCACCGGAAGGGCGCCTGGCTCATCGACGTGGGTGCGGAGGGCATCACGTCGGTCAGCGAGGTCCTCTGGGAGGCCCCCCGCACCCTGGCCGTGCTCCGCGGCCCGCTGGAGGATCTTTTGGCAGAACCGGGCCACGCCTGGGCTGAAAGCGCCTATTGCCAGATCACCCTGACGGATGCCCAGCGTCCCGCCCGCGCCATGGAACGGCTCCGCACCAGGTTCCCCGACACCCTGGTCCTGTCCTTCGATCCGCAGGGCGCTGTTCCCGCCGATCAGGCCACCTACAGCAGCAGGCTGGCAGGGGCGCCGGAGGACCTCGCCGTCTGCTGCGGATTCCTGGAACATGTGCGGGGCCGGAGCACCGACCCGGCGGAAAAGGCCGCGCTCGCCGCCGCCCTGGAAAACGTCAGGCTGCTGGAGGCATCGCGGTGAGGATCCACCATCTGCGCATCTCGGGATTCGGTCCCTTCGCAGGCACTGAGGACATTGACTTTGACCGGCTTAGCGCCCACGGCCTGTTCCTGCTGAACGGGCCTACCGGCGCGGGCAAGACCAGCGTGCTGGATGCCATCTGCTTTGCCCTGTACGGATCCGTTCCCGGTGCCCGGCAGGACGGCAAACGGCTGCGCAGTGACCACGCGGAACCCGGGCAGGAACCTGCCGTCACCTGTGAGTTTTCCGCGCAGGGCCGGCGGTTTGAGGTAACGCGCTCACCGGCCTGGGACAAGCCCAGTATCAGGGGGAAAAACGGCTTCACCGTCCAGCAGGCCAAGACGCTGCTCCGGGAACGGGTGGGCGGAGCCTGGGTGGAGAAGTCCGCCCGCAACGATGAAGCCGGCGCGGAAATCATGGGCCTGCTGGGGATGGACCGCGAACAGTTCACCCGTGTGGTGATGCTGCCGCAGGGCGACTTCGCTGCATTCCTGCGCTCCAAGGCCGCCGACCGGCTGGATCTGCTGCAGAAGCTCTTCGGTACCCAGCGGTTCGAAGCCGTGGAACAGGAGTTGTCGCGGCAGGCCGCCGCCGCCCGCGAAGACGTGGCCGCCCTGTCCGGGCAGCTCGGACTGCTCGCTTCGCGGGCCGAAACCGAGGCTGCTCGGCTGCAACTTTCGGAGGACGGCGCCCCGCCGGCCGGCGACATTCCCCGCCGGTTTGAATGGCTGCAGGAATCCGTCACGGGACGCCTCGCTGAACTCACTGAACACGCCGCCGCCGCTGAAACCGCCAGCCAGGAACGCCGCTCTGAGGTGGAGCGGGAAGCCGCACGGCATGAGCGGCACCGGAAACTCCAGGCCGCAGCCGCACGGCAAAAGGCCGTGGAGGATGGGGCCGCCCGGCAGCAGGAACTCCGGTCCCGGCTCGCCAGTCACCGCCGGGCTGAAGTCCTCCAGGGCCAGCTTCAGGCCCTGGATGCTGCAACGGCCAAGGTGCGCAGTGCCGCAGGCGCCGCTGAATCTGCCCTGACGCTGCTCCGGATGGCCGCCGGGGACGACGGCGAGCTGGGGCGGCTGGGCACGGCGGTAGAGGATGGTACCGGCACGCTGCTGGCGGCCGTCCACCCTGGAGCGGAAGCTGCCACGGCTGACAACACCGTGGCCGGGAGCAAGCCCGCGGCACCAGCTGCTGCCGGGGGCAGCATGGCAGGGGCTGCAGATGAGTTGGGCCGCCTGCGTTCGCTGCTGGCAGTCGTGGAGGCGCGCCTGCCGGACGAGGACAGGCTGCGGGACCTGCGGAAGCGGCACCAGAGCCTGGCCGGCAGGCATGAACAACTCCAGCTGGACCTTGAGACGCTGGGCAATCGCGTGGCGCAGCTGTCTGCGGACCGCGAACAACTAGTGGACGGCATGGACCGGTTGGAGGCCCGCTCCGTCGAAGCTGCTCTGCGCCGCAAGGAAGCGGGCGCTGCCGCGGAATTGCTTGAAGTGGTGCGGCGCCACTGGACGGCCGTCGAAACCCGGGACCGCGTCAAGACCCGCCATGAGGATTCGCGCGAGAACATGCTGGAGGCCAAGCGCCGCTGGCTGGACCTGCGGGAGGACCGGCTGGCCAATGCCGCCTCCGAACTGGCGGCCAAGCTGGTTGCCGGGGAACCTTGCCCCGTCTGCGGAAGCGGGGACCATCCCGGCCCCGCAGATACCGGCACCGGAGGCCCCGGCCTGGCCCAGGCAGAGGAAGATGCCCACGGCGTCTACGAGGCCGCAGAAGGTGCACACGCCCTCGTCGCCGCTGAACTTGCTGAAGCCGTCCAGGCGGTGGCCGTCCTGGCCGGCCAGGGCGGGAACACTCCCGAGGACGATGCCCGCGCTGCCGCGGACAGTGCCCTCGCTGCGGCAGAGGACGCCGAACAGGCCGCCCGGGAACTCCAGGACAGACGGCAGCGGCTCGAAGCGCTGGACACTGGCATCGGACAGGCCCGTGCCAGCCTGGCTGAAACGGAAGCGGAACTGTCCCGCACCGCCGCGTCCCTGGCCGACCTGGCTGACCAGGCCGCTTCACTGGACAAGGCACTCGCAGGCCTAAGGGGCACCCACCGGAGCCTGGACCGCCGGCTTCGGGCGCTTGAGGAAGCCGTAGCGGTGCTGGATAAGGCTGTCGAAGCGCAGGCACGGCTGGACACCGCGCGGGTACAAGCTGCCGAAGCCCGTGAACACCTCGAACGTGCATTACCTGAAGCCGGCTTTGCCAGCGCTGACGATGTCCGCGGCCAGCTCCTCGAAACCGCTGAGGCGGCAGCCCTGGAGGCCTCGGTTCGTGCCACCCAGGACGAGGCTGCCCGCGTGGCCGGGCTGTTCGAGTCCGAGGACATCGTTCTGGCAATGACTGAAGCCGACGCAGGCTACGTACGGGATGACCAGCGCCTGGCGGCGCTCCGCCTCGAGGCGGACGCCGCACGGAATGCCGCACGGGATGCCGATTTGGCTGCCGGCTTGGCCACCCGCTGCCTCGCATCGCTGAAATCCATTGCCGGGGAGTACGAAGCGCTGGTCTGCTCGTCGCGGGAGCCGGCGGAGCGGGCACAGATGCTTGCGGCACTGGCTGACGCCGCCGCCGGCCGCGGCGAAAACACCTACCGGATGAGCCTGAACAGTTACGTGCTGGCAGCCCGGCTGGAACAAGTGGCCCTGGCCGCGTCCGAACGGCTGGTGGCCATGAGTGATGGCCGGTACCTGCTCCAGCACACGGACGCAAAAGCGGCCCGGGGTGCAAAGTCCGGGCTGGGACTGGAAGTGGTGGACCAGTGGACGGGCTTCCGCCGCGACACCTCCACCCTGTCCGGCGGCGAATCCTTCATGGCCTCGCTCTCGCTGGCGTTGGGACTGGCGGACGTCGTCCAGCAGGAAGCCGGAGGAGTGGAAATAGAAACCCTCTTTGTGGACGAGGGCTTTGGAAGCCTGGACGAACAGTCCCTGGAGCAGGTGATGGATGCCCTTGAAGGACTCCGGGACGGCGGCAGGGTGGTGGGACTGGTCAGCCACGTGGCCGAGATGAAACAGCGGATCGGCACCCAGCTGCAGGTACTCAAAAGCCGGAACGGCTCCACGCTGCGGATCTCCGAGAGCGTGGACGCCCTCCTCTGACCGGCCGATATACTGGGACGCGTTACCGGGTTGCGTGCATCGGGAGGAGGGACGATGCACACCTACTGAACGAGCCCGGAATTGACACAACACCCCACTCCTTCAACTACGTGTGACACGCCTGCCCTGGCCGGTAGCGGCCCGCTTGACCGGCCCCGGAAAGCCGTGGAGGAGGACCTGGTCCAAGCCTCCGCGCCGGGACGCTTTTCACGCCTTCCGCAGCTCGCAGGCCGGGGTTTCATTCCCCTGGGGCTGTTCGCGCGCCTTCCGCTGGCCATGCTGACCATGGGCACGCTCACCCTCGTCACCTCCGTCAGCGGATCCTTTGCCGCAGGCGGGACTGCAGCGGGTGCGGTGGGCGTTGGCTCCGCACTCGGCGCCCCGCTCCTGGGGTCCCTGGCCGACAGGAACGGACAGAGCCCCGTGCTGCTGTTGTCCGCGCTGTTCAACACCGTGGCCGTGCTGGCCTTGGTCCTGGCTGCCGTGGACACTGCCGCGTCCAAAGATTTCCCGCTTGCAGTCCTGGCAGCCGCCTTTGCGGCCGGCGCAACCTCTCCACAGGTGGGCCCCTTGGCCCGCGTCAGGTGGATGGCCCTGACGGCCGGTGCAGCACCCGGTTCGGCTGCGCCCGGCCCTGCACGCGACCTCGACACAGCACTGTCCTACGAAAGCACGGCCGATGAGGTGACCTTCGTCCTCGGACCGGCCCTGGTGGGAATCCTGGCCAGCCTCGTGGCGCCTTGGCTGCCGTTGGCCCTGGCTGCGGCCATGACCATCACGCTTGTTCCCGCCTTCGCCGTCCATCCCACGCACCGGGCGGTGCCGGCCGCCGGCGCTTCCCGGGGCAGGAAACGGAACGGGACCGCCCGCCCGGGGAAGCTGCCCTGGGCGGTGGCCCTGCCTGTTGTTGCCATGGTCTGCATGGGTACCTTCTTCGGTTCCACCCAGGCCGCCCTGAGTGCTTTCTCCGCCGGGCTCGCGGGAACGGAGATCGCGGGGCTGCTGTATGCGGTGATGGGCCTCAGTTCGGCGGCCGCGGCACTGTCGGTCGCCTACTGGCCGCGCCGCGCCGGGCTCCCGCTGCGCTGGGTGGTCTGTGCTGTCCTGATGGCGGGGCTTGCCGTGCTGCTGCTGGTTCCGTCGTCACTGCCCATGATGGCGGCGGTCCTGCTGCTTCTCGGGCTGCCGGTGGGCCCGGTGATGGTCACCGTCTTCGCTGTGGGCGGAAAGGTGGCGCCCGCCGGCAGGCTGGGCACGGTCATGACCGCGCTCGCCAGCGGGATTGTCGCCGGAACGGCTCTCGGGTCCTCAGTCGGGGGACAATTGGCGCAGCTGTACGGCCACGGAGCCGCGTTCCTTGTCCCGGTCTGCGCGGCGCTCGCGCTTGCGCTGCTTGGCGCGGGAGCCGCCGTCGTGCTCCGCCGGCGGGCCTGACAGAGGACACGTTGCCTGCCGGGGTACGTCCCTGTTGGCCTGTTAAGCCAGTTGGCCCTCGATGCGCGCCGCACTCTGCGCGATGGCTTCCCCCACGGCCTCCGCGTCCTGGGCGGAGCGGATGTAGACGACGGCCAGTGCGGCCGGGCGGCCGCCGGGGACCCGGACCGGGGCTGCCAGTGACGAGACCCCGGCTATGACCTCGTCATGGCTGGCCGAGTAGCCCTTCCTCCGTGCCTCCAACGCCTCCGGGCGGTAGGGGATCCCCGTGTCCAGCCGGTCCCACTCCGCCTCGGTAAGCGCGGACTGGATGGCGATACCCGGCGCGCCGGCATTGATGGGGTGGCGGGTTCCGGGACGCTGGGCAACCGTCGCTCCGGAGTGCCTCGGTTCGACGGTGACGAGCGTAATGCAGTCATGGTGGTCCCACACCGCCACGAAGGCAGTCATGTCCAACGAATTCGCCAGCTGGGTAAGCTCCGGAAGCGCGGCGCTCTGCAGGTTGCGGGACACGCCGCGGGCCAGGACTGCCAGGCCCGGCCCGGGCTGGACCCGCCCCGCGTCATCACGGACCAGCAGGGAATGGTCTTCCAGGGTGCGCAGGATCCGGTAGGCCACGGAACGGTGGACGCCCATGGCCTCGGCCAGTTCGGCGATGGTCAGCGGGCCCGGGGCAGCTGCAAGGATCTCGAGGGCACGAATGCCGCGCGAGAGGGTCTGGGAGGGCGAAGCCTGTGGCGCCGCTCCCGCCTGTGCTGCGGCTGCTGGAGGAGTCATGAGGTCCATCCTAGGTGCGGGACGTCCGCGCCGTGACCCTTGTCTCACGGGGTCCCAAACGGTAGTGTCCTCTATACGAACTCACAGTTCAAATATAGAACTTACCTCTCCGCGACCCATCGTTGCGGAAATTTCCCCAGGTTCGTGTTACGCATCACACATTCGTAGTACCCTACTAACTAACTGACCGTTCTGTCGGTAATTCTGAAGGCGTCCGGGTGGCATGGCCGCCCAATAAACAATGGAGTTTCAATGACCACACCTTCCAAGGTGGACACCCTCGCTGGTCCCAGCAGCCGGCGGGAGGAACGCAAGGTCCTCGCCGGTACCCTGGTCGGCACCACTATCGAGTGGTACGACTTCTTCATCTTTGCCCAGCTGACCGCAACGCTGCTGTCACCGCTGTTCCTGGCACCGCTGAACGAGTCCAACCCGGGCCTGGCGCAGATCCTCTCCTTTGCCCTCATCGGCATCAGTTTCCTCTTCCGCCCGCTGGGCGCCGTCATTGCCGGGCACCTGGGGGACCGCCTGGGCCGAAAGGCCATGCTGGTCTTCACCCTGGTGATGATGGGCGCCGCCACTGCCCTGATCGGCGTGCTGCCCACGTACGCCCAGATCGGCGCATGGGCTCCCGTGCTGCTGATCCTGCTCCGGGTCATCCAGGGCTTCTCGGCCGGCGGTGAATGGGGCGGTGCCGCCCTGATGGCCGTGGAGCACGCGCCAATCAGCCGCCGTGGCCTGTTCGGCGCCTACCCGCAGATCGGCGTGCCCGTGGGCATGATCCTGGCCACCGGCCTGCTGTTCTTCCTCAACACCAGCATGTCCAAGGAAGACTTCGCTGCCTGGGGCTGGCGCGTTCCGTTCCTGCTCTCCATCGTCCTGATCGTGGTGGGCTACCTGATCCGCCGCGCAGTGGCCGAAAGCCCGGTCTTCCAGGAGATGGCCCTGCGGAAGAAGGAAAGCAAGGCTCCCCTCGGCGAGCTGATCCGGAACCACAAGCTGCCCGTCCTGTACTCGACCCTGATCTTCATCGGCAACAACGCCGCGGGCTACCTGCTGATTGCGTTCTTCATCTCCTACGCCACCAAGACCCTGAAGATGCCCACTCCGCAGATCCTCCTGGCCACCACGCTGGCATCCTTCGGCTGGCTGATCTTCACGCTGGTGGGCGGCTGGCTCTCCGACCGCATCGGCCGGGTCAAGACCTTCCTGATCGGCTACGCCATCGTCTTCGCCTGGATGATCCCCATGTTCGCGCTGATCGACACCAAGGACATCATGCTTTACGGCATCGCCCTGTTCGTGCTGACCATCGGCCTGGGCCTGTCCTACGGCCCCATGTCCGCCATGTACGCAGAAATGTTCCCCGCGAACGTCAGGTACTCCGGCATCTCCATCGGCTACGCCTTCGGCGCCATCCTGGGCGGCGCCTTCGCGGCAACCATCGCCGAGTCGCTGCTGCAGTCCACCAAGTGGACCGGCTCGATCGGTATCTACATCATGATCCTCTGCGTCATCTCCGCCGTCGGTGTGGTGCTGGCAAAGGAGACCAAGGGCCGGCCGCTGGGAGTCAGCAGCCACCACTGATCCCCACCGTCACCCTAGCCTCGCTTCGCTCGGCCAGGGCACCCTGACGGCGTGGGCCCACCCACCGTTACCCTTGTCTCGCTTCGCTCGGCCAGGGCACCCTGACGGCGTGGGCCCACCCGCCGTCACCCTAGCCTCGGCGCAGACAGCAGGCCCGGACCCCACGGTCCGGGCCTGCTGTCTATTTAGGCGTTGCCAGGGGCCAGCAGCCTGAGGGCGTCATCGTCGCTCAACTGGCCAAAGCGCCGGTAGTAGCTCCCCACGGCACGGAACTTGCCGGGGAGGTACAGGCAGACCACGCCATCGCACACCCGTTCGAGGGCTGCCTGCGCATCGACGGAGCCCACCGGAGCGGCCGCAACCACTGCGGCCGCTCCACGTTCCCGCACGGCCTCCACGGCGGCCCGCATGGTGGCGCCTGTGGCCAGGCCGTCATCCACCAGGAGCACTGTCTTGGCCGCCACTTCCATGCCCGTTTCCGGGTATAACTGCGCCCGGCGGAGCAACTCGGCCCGTTCATGTTCTTCGACGCCGGCCAGCAAGTCCGGGCTTACACCGTGCTCAAGCACCCGCTCCAGCAGGGGCTTATTGATCAGGCGGACGGTCCGGCCGCCGGCCAGGGCCAGGGCGCCAAAGGCGGTTTCCTCGTGCCCGGGAATGCCCAGCTTCCGAACCAGGACGGCGCCCAAGGGCAGGTGGAGCGCCTTTGCTGCAGCAGCCGCGACGGGGATGCCGCCGCGCGCCAGGCCCAGTACTACGGTATCCGTGCGATCCCGTAACTGGGCCAGCGCGGCAGCGAGGCGCTGGCCGGCCTCCGTGCGGTCTTCGAAGCGTGTCCCCATGTGTCCCTCCCGGCGCTGCAGCCTGCTGTCGGCGTACGGTTCGAAAGGGGCTGCTGCCGCGGTTGCGGCGGCCGCCCGACCCTCGTTCAGACAGCCAGGAACGAAATCGCGGCCTGCTTGAAGGCCCTGCTGGTGATGGCGTTGGTGTGGTTCCGGCCCGGGAGGATCACCTGTTCGGCCATCGACCCTGCGCTGCGGGCCAGTTCGGCGAGCTTGGGCAGTGTGGCCGCCCGTTCGTCCTTGTCCCCGGCCACCAGCAGTATGGGGACATGGGGGACTGCTTCGGCGGGGTCGTAGGGCTCGGCCTTGATGGCCTCCACGAGGGACAGGAGCGCGAAGATGTTGTTGCTGGGCAGCAGCAGCGCCATCTTGAGCAGCTGGGCGGTGGACTCGTCATTGATCGGCTTGCCGTCCGCCAGGTAGTCCTGGGCGGCCACCAGGTCGAAGGCCGCCAGGGGATCGGAGTCGTTGGGGCCGCCGAGCACCAGCCGGTGCACCAGTTCGGGCTGGGTTGCCGCAAACTCCCAGGCGAGCCGGGAACCCAGGGAATAGCCCACCACGTCCAGCCCGCTGGAAGGATCGCCGTCCTGCAAAGGCCGGGCGCCGGCGTCGAACGCTGCCTGCAGCAGGTCCGCACGGATCCTGCTGGGGGAGTAGGAATCCATATCCTCGGGCGCGCCACTGCGGCCGTGGCCCGGCAGGTCCACCGTGATCACCCGTCGGCCGGCATCGAGCAGGGCCGAGACCCAGCCTGTGTCCTCCCAATTGAGCTTGGATGAGGACGAAAAGCCGTGCAGCAGCAGGACGGGCCGGAGGCCAGCGTCAGCCGCGGGTTCATGGACCGCCACGTACAGTTGCGGGTCGGTGCCTTCAACGGTGTGCGCCTGCTGCTGGCCGCTGTGCCTGCCGGTCATGGTGTCAGTTCCCCAATCAGGTACGGCGCTGGGCGGGCCCGGCGCGTCGGTGCGTCTTCAGTGGAAAGGTAGGCACCACTCTACCTGTTGGCAGTCCGGTTCCTGCCGGTCAGGCGGGCTCCTGCGGCGCATGCCAGGGCAATACCGGCGACCAGGGCGAAGGTGCTGAAGAGCTGCACGCGGCTGCCCTCCGCGCTGAAGCCGACGGCGAAGATAAGGCCCAGCAGAACAAGGCCCAGGATGGTCAGGCCGGGAAAGCCCTTCATCCGCAGGGGCAGCGGCGTCCCGTGCCGGTCAGCCCGCCGCCGGAGGATCAGCTGGGACACCAGGGCGCTGCCCCAGACCACCAGGCATGTCGATCCCACCAGCTGGAACAATGCGGGCAGGATCCGCCCGGGGAACAGCAGCTCCAGGACCGTGGCCACGAAGCCAAAGGCAACGGACACCGCCACCGCGAGCAGGGGCACGCCCGCGCTGTTGAGGCGCGTCAGGGCGCGCGGCGCTTCGCTCCGCTGGGCCAGCGAGTACACCATGCGGGAGGCGCCGTAGAGGTTGGCGTTCAGCGCCGAGAGGAGGGCGACGACGGCCACCAGGGTGATGGCGGTCGAGGCACCCGGGATTCTGGCAGCGTCCAGGACGCCCGCGAAGGGAGAGGTAAGGCTCTTGGAGGTGGCGGGAAGGACGGCGGCGATGACGAAGACAGAGCCGATGTAGAACACCAGGATCCGCCACACCACCGTGCGGATGGCCTTGCCCACGCTGCGTTCAGGATCTTCGGTTTCGGCCGCCGCCACCGATACGATTTCGGTCCCGCCGAACGCGAAGATCACCACGAAGAGCGCCGCGGCGACACCGCCCAGGCCCTGGGGTGCGAAGTTGCCGGTGAGGTTTGACGCCCCGGGAGATTCGACGCCGGGCAGCAGGCCAAGGAGCAAGGCTGCGCCAACTGCGAGGAACAGGACGATCACGGCCACCTTGAGGATGGCGAACCAGAATTCGAACTCGCCAAAGTTCCGGACCCCGGCCAGGTTGATGGCGGTGAACACCACCATGAACAGCAGGGCCAGCGCCCAGACCGGGACCACCGGCCAGGCGGAGAACAGCAGGCCGGCGGCTCCCAGGGCCTCGGCTGCGATCACCACCACCAGCTGCAGCCACCAAAGCCAGCCGATGGTGGCGCCCGCCGTGCGGCCCAGCGCGCGCTGGGCGTACACCGAAAAGGCTCCGCTGTTCGGGTTTGCGGCGGCCATCTCGCCAAGGGCCCACATCACCAGGATGATCAGCGTACCGGCCACGAGGTAGGAGACGAGGACTGCGGGGCCTGCCGCCTGGACTCCCGCGCCCGAACCGAGGAACAGGCCTGCCCCGATGGCGCTGCCCAGCCCCATCATGGTGAGCTGGCGCGGCTTCATGCTGTGGCCGGCCGCGGCCTTGTCTGTGGTGTTCGGTGGGGTGTGGACGGACTTCATCGTCATGGGCAGGTGCACCTTCTGGGCTGGTTGGGTCCGGGTGTGGAGGCCCGGGGAGTCCTTTTGGGACCTATTGAATTTACCGCTCCCGGGAGGGTGACTGGAAACGGGCGTACGGACGCGGAACAGTGTCCCGGCTGCGTCGACGGCAATGTCGAGCCGCTAGGACGGCGTCGGGAGCAGGATTCCCCACCCTGCCCCCCGGTCAGCCCAGGCCTCGGCGGACGGGCAGGAAACATTTCCCTTTCCGGGTCGGGCGGCCGTAGAATCAGTTTTAGTCAAGTTGACTATAACTACGGATGAGCGGCTTCGGCCGTCAGTCGAAGACGACGGAAGGCGGTGGGGCGGATGTATTACAGCTCGGCGAATGTTTCCGAGCGGCAGGCCGCGCCGCCGTCGCTCGCCATCTCCACGGTGATCTTCGCGCTCCGGCCCAGCGCCACCTCGGGCCGGCCCACGCTGTGGCTTCCCCTGGTGCGCCGCATCCGGGAACCGTTCAAGGGGCTGTGGGCGCTGCCCGGCGGCCCGCTCAGCCACGACGAGTCACTCCAGGACGCCGCCGGCAGGAACCTGCGGGAGACCACCGGCCTTGCCCCCAGCTACCTCGAGCAGTTGTACGCCTTCGGCGGCCTTCACCGTTCGCCCACCCAGCGCGTGGTATCGATTGTGTACTGGGCGCTGGTCCAGCCCACGGAGGCGGCGCTGGCGGACGAGTCCGAGAACGTGAAGTGGTTCCGCGCCGACCGCCTGGGCGAGCTGGCATTCGACCACAACGCGATCGTTGACTACGCCCTCTGGCGCCTGCGCAACAAGCTGGCCTACGGCTCGGTGGCGTACCACCTGCTGGGGGAGTACTTCACCCTCGCCCAGGTCCGCGAAGTCTACGAAGCCGTCCTTGACCGCCAGCTGGATCCGGCGAACTTCCGCCGCCAACTCAAATCCACCCCGGAAATCGAAGAAACCGGGGAATACCTCCAGGGCGGCAAGCACCGCCCGCCACGCCTCTACCGCTTTACCGGCCGGCCAGGCCTTGACCCAGATAACAGGAGCACACCATGAGCAGCGTCAACACGGCAATCCAGCTGATCACGCGCGAACAGGCCGAAAAGGGCGCCGCAGCGGAACGCAGCACCTGCAGCCCGGGGCTGGCCAAGGGCCCGTGGGACTACGACCTGGCCGAGGCGCTCGCGGGTGTCCCCGCCTACGGTCCGGGCGCATCGAGTGCCGACCCCGCCCCGGCCACCACCCCGCGCCAGGGCCAGTTGCCCGAGGAATACAAGCTCGCCAGCGATGCCGAACTCGGCGAACGGATCAGGGCCGCCAAATTCGCGCTGGGGGACCGGGCCGTGATCCTGGGCCACTTCTACCAGCGTGATGAAGTCATCCAGTACGCGGACTTCGTGGGTGACTCCTTCCAGCTGGCCAATGCCGCGCTCACCCGCCCTGAGGCGGAGGCCATCGTTTTCTGCGGCGTCCACTTCATGGCGGAAACCGCCGACATCCTCTCCACGCCGGAGCAGGCGGTCATCCTGCCCAACCTTGCCGCCGGCTGCTCCATGGCCGACATGGCGGACGCGGACTCCGTGGCGGAATGCTGGGAGCAGCTGGAGGAGATCTTCGGGACCGAGCCCGACGCCGACGGCCGCGTTCCCGTCATCCCCGTCACCTACATGAACTCCTCCGCAGCCCTGAAGGCGTTCTGCGGCGAACACGGCGGAATTGTCTGCACCTCCTCCAATGCAAAGACCGTTCTGGAGTGGGCCTTCCAGCGGGCGCAGCGCGTGCTGTTCTTCCCGGACCAGCACCTGGGCCGCAACACCGCCAAGGCGCTGGGCGTGCCGCTGGAGCAGATGCCCATGTGGAACCCGCGCAAGGACCTCGGCGGCAATGATGAGCAGGCGCTGCTGGACTCCCGGGTCATCCTGTGGCACGGTTTCTGCTCCGTGCACAAGCGTTTCAGTGTGGCGCAGATCGAGAAGGCCCGGGCTGAGTTCCCCGGCGTCCAGGTCATCGTGCACCCCGAGTGCCCCATGGAGGTGGTGGATGCCGCCGATTCCGCCGGCTCCACGGACTTCATCAAGAAGGCCATCGCCGCGGCCACCGAGCCCACCACCTTCGCCATCGGCACCGAGATCAACATGGTGAACCGGCTCGCCGCCGAGTACCCGCAGCACACCATCTTCTGCCTGGACCCGGTGATCTGCCCGTGCTCCACGATGTACCGCATCCACCCCGGCTACCTTGCCTGGGTGCTGGAGGAACTAGTGGCGGGCCGCGTCGTCAACCGCATCACCGTTGACGACGATGTCCAGGCCAACGCCAGGGTTGCGCTCGAACGCATGCTGGCGGCGAGGCCGTAATGACCGGACGCCTTGCCGTCGTCGGAAGCGGCATCGCCGGGCTCTACGCTGCCCTCCTTGCCGCCGACGCCGGCGCGGACGTGGTGCTGCTGACCAAGGGTGCCCTTGAGAACAGCAATACCTGGTACGCCCAAGGCGGCATTTCAGCGGTGCTGGCCGAGCCGGCCCCGGGGGACACCGTGGCCTCGCACATCGCGGACACGCTCCGTGCCGGCGCCGGCCACTGCAACGAGGCCGCGGTCCGGCTGATGTGCACGGAGGCGCGCCGCGACATCGCGGGCCTTCAGCGCTACGGGGTCACCTTCGATGCGGGGCACGCCGGAGCAGGGATGGACGGGGCAGCGCACGACGCCGGCCCGGCCCTTGGGCTTGAAGCGGCCCACAGTGCCCCGCGCATCCTCCATGCCGGAGGGGACGCCACGGGTGCGCGCGTCGCCGCCGCGCTGATCCACGCCGTCCTGTCGCAACGGGACGAAGGAAAGCTCACCCTGCTCACCCAGGCCCACGCCACCGCCCTCGTCACCCGCGACGGACGGGTGGCAGGCGTGGAGTACCTCCACCACGGCCGGAACATCACCCTGGAGACGGACGCCGTGCTGCTCGCCACCGGGGGAGCAGGCCGGCTGTTCGCGCAAACCACCAATCCCGCAGTCGCCACCGCAGACGGACTGGCGCTCGCCGTCCGCGCCGGTGCGGCCACGGCGGACCTGGAGTTCTTCCAGTTCCACCCCACCTGCCTGGTGAACTCCGCCACCGCCCACCCCGACCGGCTCGACGGCCCGCTGCTCATCTCCGAAGCGGTCCGCGGCGAAGGCGCCATCCTGCTCGACGCCAACGGCCGGCGCTTCATGAAGGCCTACCATCCCGACGCCGAACTGGCACCCCGCGACGTCGTCTCCCGCAGCATCGCCCTCCACCTGGCAAAGCTCGGCGACCCCACCGGACACGTGTACCTCGACGCGCGGGTCATCGAACAGGCCAGAGGGGAAGGCTTCCTCCGGCAGCGGTTCCCCACCCTCACCCGCAAAACCCTCGACGCCGGCATCGACTGGACCCGCGAACTGGTCCCGGTCGCCCCCGCCGCCCACTACTGGATGGGCGGGGTCCGCACCGACCTCTCGGCCCGCACCACCGTTCCCGGGCTCTACGCCGCCGGGGAAGTTGGGTGCACCGGCGTCCAAGGGGCAAACCGGCTGGCCAGCAACTCCCTCCTCGAGGGGCTCGTCTTCGGCCGCCGCGCTGTGGAACACTTCCTCTCCGGTGACCGGGGCTGGGACGCGTCCCGCGTCAGTGATGCTCCGCGTGCTGCCTCGGCCGCGGGCGGCCTCCGCTTGACGCACGCTTCCGCACCCCTGCCGCGGAACGCAAGTGCGCACGTCTCCGTCCCTGCTGCTTTAGAAGGCGCGGCGGACCGCTCAGGTGCGCCGGGGGAGAGTTGGCCGTCCAGCTTCGGTGGGGGTGGGGACCGGGAAACTCCATTCTCCCGGGACGCTCTTCGCCGCCTTATGACCTCGCATGCCGGGGTGCTGCGCTCCGGGGAGATGCTGCTTGCGGCGGCTGCCACGCTTGACCGGTGGGCCGGCGTCGTTCTTCCTGATGCTCCTGTTTCTTCTGCTGAGCTCTTCTCGACTGACCCTGTGGTTCTTGAGGACCGCAACCTCTTGCTGGCTGCCCGGCTGCTGGTTGCCGCCGCCCTTCGCCGCCGTGACTCCCTGGGGGCGCACTACCGCAGTGACGAACCCGTACACGCCGAACCCTCCCGTCCTTCCCGCCCGAAAGCGAGCCTGCTCCATGACTGAACCCGCCGTGATCGACCAGGCCGCGCCTGCCCGGCAGGCACTGGACCTCACCCTTCCCCAGGCTCCCGTCAGGGAGATCCTGGAACGCGGCTTCGCCGAGGATGCGCCCTCCGGGGACATCACTTCGCAGCTGCTCATCCCCGCCCACGCACGCGCCACCGCTGTCCTCAACGCCCGCGTCCCCGGCGTCCTCAGCGGCATTACCGTGTTCCGGGACGCCATGCAGCTGGTGGACCCCGCCACCCAGGTGGAGCTTCTGGCGGCGGACGGTGAAACGTTCGACGCCGGCACGCATCTCGCCCGGGTCACCGGCAGCGCACGCTCCGTCCTGATGGCAGAACGCGTGGCACTGAACCTGGTCCAGCGCATGTCCGCCATCGCCACGAAGACCGCAGAGTTCGTGCAGCTCACCGAGGGAACCCGGGCCCGCGTCACCGATACCCGCAAGACCACGCCCGGCCTGCGGATCCTGGAACGCTTCGCGGTACGGTGCGGCGGCGGCTTCAACCACCGCTACAGCCTCTCCGACGCCGTGCTGGCGAAGGACAACCACCTCGCGGTGATGACCGGAGGAGACCCGGCAAAGCTCACCGCGCTCCTGCTGGCCGCAAAGGCGCAGCTGGGGCACACCACCCACTTTGAGGTGGAAGTGGACCGCATGGACCAGATCGAACCCGTGCTCGCCGCCGGGGTGGACACCATCATGCTGGACAACTTCACGGTGCCGGAGCTGAAAGCCGGCGTGGCGCTCGTGGCCGGGCGCGCCCGGGTGGAAGCAAGCGGCAACGTGAACCCCGGCACCGTCGCGGCCATCGCCGCCACGGGCGTGGATGTCATCTCCGTGGGAGCCCTCACCCACACCGTGGCCGCCCTGGACCTGGGCCTCGACGTCGAACTGTCTGCCGGGTGAGCCTGCCGTGATCTTCCTTGACGCTGCCGCCACCACCCCCGTCCGCCGGGAAGTGCTGGACGCCATGTGGCCCTACCTCATGGGCGGGTTCGGTAACCCGTCCAGCCACCACACCATCGGTGAGTCCGCCGCCGCGGCTCTCGCGGGGGCGAGGTCGGCAGTGGCAGCCGTCCTCGGCTGCCGGCAGGGCGAAGTGGTGTTTACCTCCGGCGGCACGGAGGCGGACAACCTGGCCGTCAAGGGAATAGCCTTGGCCCGGCAGGCGGCAGACCCGCAGCTGAACCGGGTGGCGATCAGCGCCGTCGAACACTCAGCCGTGGCGGAATCCGCCCGGTACCTGGAACGCTTCCACGGCTTCACCGTGGACGTGGTGCCGGTCGATGCCACCGGCCGTGTCACCCCCGAAGCCCTGGCAGGGGCGCTGCATCCGGAGACGGCACTGGTAAGCATCATGTACGCCAACAACGAGGTGGGTACCATCCAGCCCATCCCCGCACTGGCGCAGCTGGCCCGCGCCCGCGGCATCCCTTTCCATACCGACGCCGTCCAGGCCGCCGGCTGGCTGCCGCTGGACACCAGGACCCTGGGCGTGGATGCCATGAGCATCTCCGGGCACAAGCTGGGGGCGGCGAAAGGCTGCGGCGCATTGTTCGTCAAGAGCCGTACACGGCTGGAACCGCTCGTCCACGGGGGCGGGCAGGAACGCGGCCGCCGCTCGGGAACCGAAAACGTGGCCGGCGCGGTGGGTCTGGCCACGGCCCTCACCCTGGCCCGGGACCGGCAGGCGGAGCAGCAGGCGCGGGTGGCCGCGCTGCGGGACCGGTTCATTCAGCAGGTCCTCGCCGAAGTGCCGGGGGCCATCCTCACCGGGCACGCCACGGACCGCCTGCCCTCCGTGGCTTCCTTCTGCTTCCCGGGAACCAGCGGTGAATCGGTGCTCCTGGAGCTGGAACGGCGCGGCGTGGTGTGCTCGAGCGGCTCGGCCTGCGCTGCCGGCTCCGATGCGCCGTCGCCCGTGCTGACCGCACTGGGGTTTTCCGCGGAAGTGGCACAGACGGCGGTCCGGTTCAGCTTCGATGCCTCGGTGACACAGGAGGACCTCGATGCAGCTGCGGCTGCGGTGGGGGCCGCCGTGGCCGGTGTCAAGAACCTGGGTGCAGGCCAAAGCCGCTGACAGTCCGCCTGCTGCTCAGCGGTGGCGTGCCCGGCGGAAGATCCAATGCCGCAGCATGCTGAACCGCACAGCCGTGGCCAGGAACCCGGACAGCGTGGTGGCCACGAGTTCGTCCCTTACGGTGGCGTCCGGGTTGAACCAGTGCAGCACACCCAAACTGCTGCCGGTGATCACCAGTGCCACGCCGATCACCACCAGGCCGTTGAGGTGGTCGCGCGTGCGGCGCTGCTGCCCGGCGATCTTAAAGGTCAGGCGCCGGTTCAGGGCCGTGTTCAACAGGGACGTGAGGACCAGTGCCACCGCGTTGGCCAGCTGGGCGCCAAGCCAGGGCCGCAGCAGCGCATAGATCCCCAGGGACGCGGCCGTGCAAATGACGCCGACGCCGGAAAAGCGAAGCAGCTGGCGGGCGACCGGGAAGCGCAGGATGCCACGGTAGTGCCTGGTGGCGGGAAAGCGCCGGGCGACGGTCTCCGGCGCGGCCGGTGCGGACGTTCCCTCCCTCACGCCGCGGCAACGGCAGCACGGTCAGCGCTGCTGGCAGGGGACAGGGCGGGTGCGCACCCGGGACCGCCGTGGATACAGGTCACAGGTCAGTACAGCTCGCCAACGGGGATGTCCACGGCCAGCCGGTTGGACGGCCCGGGCAGCGGGCAGGCCCATGCTTCGTTGTAGGCGCAGGACGGGTTATAGGCAAAGTTGAAGTCCAGGACGAACGTGGCGTCGGGTCCGCTGCCGTTGACGCCGTGGAAGGCACCCTTGATGGTGTCCAGCAGGTAGCGGCCCGCCCCGTAGCTTCCACCCGGCTGGCCGGCCGTGGCGTCGCGGAAGGGCACAAAGATGCCGCCGCCGTACCCGTGGATCTTCCACACCCCCAGCTGTCCCATTTCCGGAAGGTCGAAGGTGCCCAGCCGGACAAAGTGGACCACCCCGTCGGTCCCGGTGTCGACGCTCATTTCCCTGCCGGCACCCTCTTTGGTCAGCGGGACGTGGAAGCGGTAGATGGGATCGTAGTCGGCGGTCTTCAGCCCGGAGAAACGCGCCTTGTCCGCAGCGGTCAGCGCAGAGGCGGGGTGCGTGGCAAACATCCTGTCGCGCTGGTGCCGCCAGTAGGAGTGCGCCTCGGACGGGCTTTCGGCTGAGATCCGGCGGACGTTGTCGTAAAGCGCAAAGGTCCTCAGCCGCCAGTCGACGATGTCCAGAGCGGAGATGTTTAAGGCGGAAGTCTCCGCCGGATTGCCTTCGGCTGCGCCGTGCTGCTCTTCCGCCATAGCCCCCAGCCTAGTCCCAGGCCGCGGTGGTCAACGTCCGACGGCGACACGCCGGGTACGTGCGCCCGCGAGGGGACCGCGGGAGTGCGGCGGGAGGGCGGGCTCCGGGGCGTGGAAGACACGTCTGCGCCGGGCCGGGTGACCGGGCCTTGCGCCGCTAGGCTGGCTTCCATGACAGGCAAGGCAGCATCCACCGTTCTTTCCGGCGTGTCCCTTGTCGCCGCCGCACTCATGCTCGCGGCGTGCTCGGGAACGGCGGGCAGTGGCCCGGCGTGGACAGCACAGCCGGCAGCCTCCGCAACGGCCGGGACGGGGCCGGCCGGGCCGGAATCGTCCGGGGCCGTCCCGGCACCAACGCCCACCGGCAGTACTCCCGGATCAGCCTCCGCAATGCCGAGTGAACCCCAGGGTGCAGCCACCGCTGCCTCCTGGAAGACGTTCACCGACCCCGCAAAGACGGTCAGCTTCGATCTGCCTGCGGACTGGATCGCGCAGTCGGTGGCGCCAGAGGAAGGCGTCCTTCCCGGCGGACTGAAGGTAGAGGTGAAGAAGCCCGACGGGACCGTCGTTGCTGCGCTCCGGACGGGACTCCCGCCGTCGTCCGCTGACTGTCCGGACGCCGCACGGCACCCGTACACGGTGATCAGCAGCGTGCCGTTTGAGCTCACCGCGCCGGGTCAGCCCGGTTTGGGCGGGGAGGGAACCATCCCGCCGCGGATGGTCTACCGGGTGATCCAGGGCTACCGCTATTTCGGGTCCTACGGCATTACGAACCTGGTGGGCGGAGCGGACGGGAAGGCGTGCGAGCTGCGCAACGTGGTACGCGGGCCCGCAGGCAAGGGCGACTACTCATTCGGTGACCTGGTAGCGCTCAAAGCCTTCGCGCCGGATGAAAAGGTGGCGCCGGCGAAGGCCTTCGACACCCTTGGCCAGGCCGCGCAGTACGTCAACGAGAGCCCGGACTTTGCCAACGTGCAGCGGATGCTAATGTCGCTGAAGGTCAAAAACTAGTCCCGCTGCCCGCACCCACCACGTGCCGGGGGCGCGCGACTTTCCGTCCGCCCCCAACACCCCCGGAGAGACATGGAACGCTCTGTTTCCGCACGCCTGGTTTTCAGGACCGTCGCCAACACCAAGGTGGCCATGGCCATCGCCGTAGCGCGGAACAGCGGCTACTCGTCCTTTGAGGAATCCCTGTCTGTGACCGCAGGCGGGGCCGACGTTCCCCTCACGGACGTCTCAGACCACCACGGCGGCCGGTTCCACTACATGGAGTTTGCTGAACCCACCGATGTCACCGTGGAATATTCCGCCACCGTGACCGGGCGCGGCGTCCCGGAAGAAGCCGGCCTGGCAGACCGGATCCGCTACGTCCGGCCAAGCCGGTATGCCGAATCGGATCGCCTGCTGCCCACGGCTTATGCCGAGTTCGAGGGGGTCCAGGGCGCGGACCTGGTGCACGCCGTCCGCGAGTGGGTCAACGGGGAGCTGCGGTACATCAGCGGCTCCTCCCGCGGCACCGACGGAGCGGTGGAGACCCTGCTCAGCAGGCGCGGCGTCTGCCGCGACTTCGCGCACCTCGCCATCGCCCTCCTCCGCTCCAAGGACATTCCCGCCCGTCTTGCGGCGGTCTACGCCCCCGGCCTGAAGCCGATGGATTTCCACGCCGTGGCCGAGGCCTACGTGGAGGGCGCGTGGCATGTCATCGACCCCACGGGGCTGGCCCCGCGGGAGTCGATGCTGCGCATTACAGCCGGCCGGGATTCGTCGGACACGGCCTTTCTTTCCACGGTGGGCGGAAGCCTGGTGCTGAACCAGTTGCGGGTCACGGCCGTGGTCAACGGGGACCTGCCGGACGATGATCCCGCCCGGCTGGTGCAGCTGGGCTAGCGCTTCCTGGGCAGGGGGCCCAGCGAATTCCGCAGCTTGTCCGTGAGCCGCATCAGTTCCTTCTGCTCGGCAGCCGTCAGTGCGGGCCCCACCAGCGCCGAGATGTCCCGGACGTGCTCGCGGCCAATCTCCTTCTGCAGCTCGCGCCCTTCATCCGTGAGCTTGAGCAGCACGCCGCGGCCGTCCTCGGGGGCCGTCATGCGGGCCACCAGGCCGCGCTTTTCAAGCCGCTCCACGAGCCGGCTGAGGCTGGACTGGCTCAGCAGGACGTTGTCGTTGAGCTCGTTGAGCCGCAGCCAGCCGGACGGGCAGCGGGAAAGCGTGAACAGGACGTCGTACTCGTTGAGTGCCAGTTTCCGGAACGCCGGCGCGGACTGAAGCTTCCGCATCACGGCCACTTGGGCCCGGAACAGCGATTCCCAGGTTTCGGCCGCCAGCCGCACCGGCGATTCGGATCCTCCCGCAGCCATTACGCCTCCGACGCGGCTTTTTCGGCGTCCTGCGCCAGCAGGGCTGCCACGCGGCCGGCATGGGTGGGCGGTTCGGGAACGTGTGCGGGCTTGAGGGCTGCGTATTCCTTGCGGAGTACAGGCAGCACTTCCTCGCCGAACAGGTCCAGCTGCTCCAGCACTGTCTTCAGCGGCAGGCCCGCGTGGTCAATCAGGAACAGCTGGCGCTGGTAGTCACCGAAGCTCTCGCGGAAGGTCAGGGTCTTTTCGATGACCTCCTGCGGGCTGCCAACGGTCAGCGGGGTCTGCGAGGTGAAGTCCTCCAGCGACGGGCCGTGGCCGTAGACGGGGGCGTTGTCGAAGTAGGGGCGGAACTCCTTGACCGCGTCCTGGGAGTTCTTCCGCATGAAGAACTGGCCACCAAGGCCAACAATGGCCTGGTCTGCCTTGCCGTGGCCGTAGTGCTCGTACCGCTCGCGGTAGAGGCCGATGAGCTGCTGGTAGTGCTCCTTGGGCCAGAAGATGTTGTTGGCGAAGAAGCCGTCGCCAAAGTATGCGGCCACCTCGGCGATCTGCGGGGTGCGGATGGAGCCGTGCCACACAAAGGGGGCCACGCCGTCCAGCGGCCGCGGCGTGGAGGTGAAGTTCTGCAGCGGCGTGCGGAACTTGCCGGACCAGTTCACCGTGTCCTCGTCCCAGAGCTTGCGCAGCAGGCTGTAGTTCTCGATGGCCAGCTCCACGCCGTCCTGGATGTTCTTGCCGAACCAGGGGTAGACGGGTGCGGTGTTGCCGCGGCCCAGGACCAGGTCCACGCGCCCGTCGGCCAGGTGCTGCAGCATGGCGAAGTCTTCGGCGATCTTCACCGGGTCATTCGTGGTGATCAGCGTGGTGGCCGTGGAGAGGATGATCCGTTCGGTCTGCGCTGCGATGTAGGCCAGGGTGGTGGTGGGGGAGGAGGAGAAGAAGGGCCGGTTGTGGTGCTCGCCCAGGGCGTAGACATCCATGCCGATTTCCTCGACCTTCCTGGCGATGGCCACCGAGGCCTTGATGCGTTCGTGCTCGGTGGGGGTGCGGCCCGTGGTGGGGTCCGTGGTGATGTCGCTGACGCTGAAAACACCGATCTGCATGACGTGCCTCTTTCCGTTCCTGGACTTGCTGGTCTTGGTTCCAGTGTAGACCAATTTAGATGCATTTGCATCTATCGCCTTCTGTAACGCCGCATGGCGGGGATTATTCCCAAGCCGGTTTTCGGCGGCGGACCAGGCTTTAAACGGCGATGCCCGCACCGCAGGGCGGTACGGGCATCGCCGGCAGGACGCTTATTCGGCTCCGCCGGGAGCGGCGCGGCGGCCGCTGACCTTGGGGACCTGGCCGGTGGTCCAGTCCCTGAACTCGGCGTCGAGATCGGATCCCGGGCCTGTCTGGGGGCCGGCTTCGGGGCGGGCCTGCAGATCCTTCAGCAGGGCCTTCTTCTCGCGGCGTCCCTCCACCAGCCGGTACAGCACAGGGACCAGGATCAGGGTCAGGGCGGTGGAGGACACCAGGCCGCCGATCACCACCACGGCCAGCGGCTGCGAGATGAAGCCGCCGCCGCCGGTGAGGCCCAGGGCCATGGGGGTCAGTGCAAAGACCGTGGCAAGCGCCGTCATCAGGATGGGCCGCAGGCGCTGCCGTGCGCCGTTGGTGATGGCGTCCGCCACGTTCATGCCCGGCCGGCCGTCACGCGGCTGCCGGTATTGGTTGATCAGGTCGATCAGCACGATGGCGTTAGTGACCACGATGCCTACCAGCATCAGCATGCCGATCAGGGACGGCAGGCCCAGCGGGACGCCGGTGACCAGCAGCAGGGCCACAGCGCCCGTGGCCGCGAACGGAACGGAGACCAGCAGGATCAGCGGCTGGATGAGGGATTTGAAGGTGGCCACCATGATCACGTAGACGATGGCGATGGCCGCCAGCAGGGCCAGGCCCAGCTGCCGGAAGGATTCCGCCTGCTGGGTGGTGGCGCCGCCTATTGAGGCAGTAACTCCCGCCGGCAGTTGGACATCAGCCAGGCGCTTCTGGACTTCGCTGTTCACCGCACCAAGGTTGGAGCCCGACGGCGTGATGGACACCTTGGCGGAGCGCTCACCGTTGCTGGCGGTAATGGAAACGGGTACGTCCACCTGCTCCACGGTGGCGATGCTGCCCAGGGTCACCGGCTGGCCGCCGGCCGGCAGGGCGATGTTCCGGACGGCGTCGATGCTGGTGAACTTGGTGCCCTGGCCGATCCGGACGGGGAAGTCGTTGGTCTCGATCCGGACCGTGCCGGCGGGGATGGGGCTGATGGTGGAGGCCAGGACCCCGGCCACCTGCTGCTCGTTCAGTCCGGCGGCAGCGGCTTTGGCCCTGTCCACCTTGACCTGCACCACGGGGTTGCTGGCGGCGAGGTTGCTGGCCACTTCGCTGGTGCCGGGGACCCCGGTCATGGCTGCCACGATAGTGTCGCTGGCCGCTTGCAGGTCGGCGCTGGTGGCCGCCTTCAGAGTGATGTCCACGGTGGAAGAGGTACCGAAGCCGCCCTGCTGCGTGCCCACGGAAATCTTGCCGGAGTCCGGGACCTTGGCGAGCTCCGAGCGGACCGTGTCCTGCAGGCGTTCCTGGTTCGCCTTCTCGTCCGTCACCACCGTAAAGGTGGAGTTGGAGGATCCGGTGGAGGTGAGGGCGGCGAAGCCGGCTTGTGCGTTGCCGGAGGTCACCTGGACGTCCTTGATGCCGTCAATGCCGCGCAGGACCTCCTCGAGCCGGATGGCGGCGGCGCTGGTGTCCGCCAGGCTGGTTCCGGCCGGCAGCACTTGTCGGACCGTCAGGCTGTTCTGTCCGGAATTGCCCAGGAGGTTGGTGGACAGCAGCGGCGTCATGGCGCCGGTGGCACCGAGTATGAGGACCGCCGCCACCAGGGTTATGACAGGGTGTTTCTGGGTGGACCGGAGGATGGGAAGGTAGCCGCGCTGCAGGCGGCTGCGCTGTTCGGCGTCGTGGGCCTTTGCCTTGGCCTCGGCGGCGATGCGTTGCCTCTCGGCGGGCCCGGCGGCCAGGCCGCCCTGGGCAGCGCCGGGGTTCTTGAGGAACCAGTAGGCGAGGACCGGGACGATGGTCAGGGACACCAGCAGCGATGCCAGCAGCGCCATAGTCACCGTCAGGGCAAACGGGCGGAAGAGTTCACCGGCAAGCTCACCGACGAACGCGATCGGCAGGAACACGGCCACGGTGGTCAGGGTGGAGGCGGTGATGGCCCCGGCCACCTCCTTGATGGCGGTGAGGATCGCCGTCGACTTTTCTTCACCGTAGCTAAGGTGCCGCTTGATGTTCTCGATGACCACGATGGAGTCGTCCACCACCCGCCCGATCGCGATCGTGAGCGCGCCGAGCGTCAGGATGTTCAGCGAGTAGCCGGTGCCGGAAAGGCCGATGAAGGTGATGAGCAGCGACAGCGGAATGGATACCGCCGTGACCAGCGTGGACCGGGCGGACATCAGGAACAGCAGGATAACGGCGACGGCGAATCCCAGCCCCAGCAGGCCTTCCGTGGTGAGGTCCTTGATCGACTTCTCAATGAAGGGTGCCTGGTCGAAGACGGGGGTGAACTTGGCGTTGGAGCCCAGCTCCGCCTCCAGGTCCTTCAGGGAGTCCCGTACCGCGTGCGAGATCCCCACCGTGTCACCCTCGGGTTTCTTGGTCACCGAGACCGCGAGGGTCTCGGCGCCGTTGGTGCGGGTGATCGAGGTGCGTTCGTCGTCCTTAAGGGAGACATCCGCAACCGAACCGATGGTCGCGGCGTTTTTGGCGCCGGCCAGCGGAAGTGCCTTGATGGCGTCAAGGGAGTCAACCGGGCTGCCGATCTGCAGCGAAAGGGTCTTGCCCTGGTCCTGGAGGGTGCCGGCCGGAACCAGCGCCCCATTGTTGGAGAGGGCGTCCCGAATGGCGGTGAAGCTGGTCCCTGCGGCCGCCATGGCATCGGCCTTGGGGAGGATTTCTATGTGCTGCGTGGCGCCGCCGGTGACGTCGGCACTGCGCACACCATCGATCTTTTGCAGCCGGGGGACGGTGAGGCGCTGCAGGTCCGCGTTCAGGTCGCTGAGCGGTTTGTCCGAGGAGACAGCGAGGAAAACGATGGGGAAGTCGCTGATGCTTCCGGCAATCGCCTGCGGCTGGACGTCGCCGGGCAGGGTCCGCTTGGCGTTGGAGATGGCACGGTCAATCTGGTTCCGGGCCCGGTCCAGGTTCGATCCATAGGTGAACACCATGGTGATCTGCGAGACACCGGTACGCGACGTGGAGGAGGTGGATTCCAGCCCCTCCACGCCGTTCAGCGCCTTCTCCAACGGGCCGCTGACCTGCTTGTCCACCACTTCGGGCGAGGCGCCCGGCATGGAGCTGAGGACCGTGATCTGCGGGAACTCAATGGAAGGAATGAGCTCTTGCTTCAGCGAGGACATGGTGATCACGCCGAAGACCGAGGCGAACACGGTGATCAGCGCGATCAGGGCCCGGTTTGCCAGGGAAAGATGGGCCAGCCGGAACATGGGGGGACTCCTGGGGGTCTAAGTGACTGGTACATGCCCTGGGGCGCCAGCCGCTGGCCCCGGCAGGGTCAGTGGCTGGCGGAAACGCTCTCCAGCTGGAGGGACTTGGCCGTTGCCCGTTCCAACTCCGCGGCAAGGTCCGGATTTTCATCCAGCTTCACCCCGTAGCCGGGCATCATGTCCTTGAGCTTGGACTGCCAGCCCTTGAAGTTCCTGGGGAACGTCTTCTGGAGCAGCTCGATCATGATGGGGACAGCGGTTGAGGCTCCGGGCGAAGCGCCCAGGAGCGCACCGATGGAGCCGTCACGGCCGGCGATCACTTCGGTTCCGAACTGAAGGATGCCGCCCTTTTGCGGGTCTTTCTTAATGATCTGTACACGCTGGCCGGCGGTGATGAGTTCCCAATCCCCGCCCTTTGCCTCGGGGTAGTACTCGCGCAGCGCCTCCACCTTCTGGTCGTGCTTCTTCACGACTTCCTTCACCAGGTAGGCGGTGAGGTCCATGTTGTCCTTCGCCACGGCGAGCATCGGGATGATATTGCCGGGCCGGATGGACAGCGGAAGGTCCAGGTAGGAGCCGTTCTTCAGGAAGTTGGTGGAGAAACCGGCGTACGGGCCAAACAGGAGCGAGCGCTTGCCGTTGACGTAGCGGGTGTCCAGGTGCGGGACGGACATGGGGGGAGCCCCCACGGATGCCTGGCCGTACACCTTGGCGCTGTGCTGGGCCGCAATGGTCTCATCGGTGCAGCGGAAGAACTGGCCGGAGACGGGGAAGCCGCCGTAGCCCTTGCTTTCCGGGATGCCGGAAGCCTGGAGCAGGTGCAGGGCCCCGCCGCCGGCGCCGACGAAGACGAACTTGGCATGGATCTTGCCGTGTTCCCCGGACTTGGGGTATTTCAGCGTGAGGTCCCAGCCACCGTCGGAGGCCCGGGAGATGCCGGTGACGTCATGGCCGTAGTTGATTTCGACGCCGTTGTTCCCCATGTAGCTGATCAGCTCGCGGGTCAGCGCGCCGAAATCGACGTCGGTTCCCTCGGCGGCGCGGGTGGCGGCGATGGGCTGCTTGGGGTCGCGGCCCTTGACGATCAGCGGTGCCCACTTGGCGATCTGGGCGTGGTCTTCGGAGTACTCCATGCTGCGGAAGAGGGTGTGCGGCTTCAGGGCCTCGTAGCGGGTCTTGAGGAACCGGGAGTGGTCCTCGCCGATCACGAAGCTCATGTGCGGCACCGTGTTGATGAAGCCCTTGGGCGAACCGATGAGGTTGTTGTCCACCAGGTGGGACCAGAACTGGCGGGACAGCTGGAACTGTTCGTTGATGAGCAGTGCCTTGGCGGGGCTGACCGAGCCGTCTTTGGCTGCGGGGGAGTAGTTGAGTTCACAGAGGGCGGCGTGGCCCGTTCCCGCGTTGTTCCAGGGATCGGAGCTTTCCAGGCCGGGCTGGTCCAGCCGTTCGAACAACGAAATGGTCCAGTTCGGCTCCAGCTGCTTGAGGAATGCCCCCAGCGTTGCGCTCATGATGCCGCCGCCTATCAGGACAACGTCGGCGTGTGGGGTCTTGGAAATGAAGGTCACGATCAGTCTCCGATTGCAGCGGCTCTGGCTGTCACAGAATATCCCCGCGCGGCCCGCATACTGAAATTGGCTCCGCCCGTCAAGGCTTTAGCTGGACCTTGGTGAAAACTTCATTTAAGACCGGTGAGGCCGGGTAGCTCAGCACCCGGTCCGACAAGGCAAGCGCCGAGATGGGAAAGGCGATGGGGACCGCCGGAACGGTCGCGGCGATCTGGGTGTTGATGGTGTGATAAAGCTCATCCCGCTCCTTGCCGTCCGGCAGCCCCCGGGCACGGTTGATCTTCGAGAAGACCTGCGGATCCTGGTATCCGAACTCGCCGTTTTTCTCCCCAAAGAGGGGGCCCACGAAGTTGTCCGCATCCGAGTAGGAGCCGTTCCAGCCAAGGATGTGGAAGGCGTGGTCGCCGGCGGACTGGACCTTCTGGAGGTAGCCGTCGGACCAGTCCACGGGGACCGGCTTGATGTTGAAGCCGACGGCGGTGAGCTGGCGGCTGAGCTCGGCGTAGACCTTCTCCGGGGTGGGCAGGTAGGGCCGGGTGACGTTCAGGGGGTAGTAGAATTTCAGTTCCTCGCCCGCGTAGCCGCCGTCCTTCAGGTAATCCTTGGCCTTTGCCGGATCGTGCCCCAGTTCGGGAGCGTCGTTGTTGAATCCACTGATTTTGGGCGGGACAAACTGTGTGGCCTTTGCGGTGTTGTCGATAAAGAACTTCCGGATCAGGGTTTCCTTGTCGACCGCGAGTTCCACCGCCTGCCGGATCTTCTGGTTTTGGAGGATCGGAACGTCCTGGTTCATGCCCAGGT
>Ga0308169_10001152_pt1 | contig 32199 bp, 39 predicted proteins | sample PhyBR1_2_FD_202139 | JGI IMG/M metagenome (GOLD analysis project Ga0308169, IMG submission 202139) | Phyllosphere microbial communities from UC Gill Tract Community Farm, Albany, California, United States - DLSLSB.R1 | ecosystem: Host-associated > Plants > Phyllosphere > Unclassified | place...
GCTCGGCCTCGAGCAGGTCGGCGCACTCGAGCGCGCGGCGCAGCGCGAGGTCGACCTCCAGGCCGAGCTCGACGCGGCGCAGGGCGACTACGACGCCGTCGCGGCGCAGCTCGACGAGGTGCTTTCGGCGCGCCGCGCTGCCGACTCTCGCCTCGAGGAGCTCGGCGCGTCGTACGCCGCGCAGACCAAGCTCGTCGAGACGCTCCAGGCGGCGCAGGCGGCCGCCAAGCAGCGCGAGACCGAGCTCGAGCGCCAGACGAGCGTCGACACGCTCGAGTGGGAGCGCGTCCGGCGCGAGCGGGGCGAGGCGCTCGAGCGCGTCCAGTGCATCGAGCGCGAGCTCGGCGAGGCCAAGGAGGACCGACGGCGCGAGCAGGAGCGGCTTGGCGCGGCGGTCCGGCAGCTCGAGGGGCGAGTCGGGGCCGAGACGAAGGCGTCGACCGAGGCGAGGGCCAAGTTTGTCGCGCTCGAGGTGGACGCGAGGGCGGCCAAGGCCGAGGTGGCGGCGCTGCAGCGGGCGCGGAGGGACGGCGACGAGAGCCTGCGGGTCAAGGAGGGCGAGCTCGCGCGGTTGCGGACCGGTGCGTCTCCTCCTTCCTGTTCCTCCTCTCTCGCTCTCCCTCTGAGCGGCCGTGCTGACGTCTTCCCTCGCTCCTTTTGTCGCGCGCAGACGTCGCCGCCGCCCGTCAGCAACTCGACGCCGCCACCGACCGCGCTCGTCGGGCCGAGAGCCTCGCCTCGTCGCTCCAGCAGGAGCTCGCCGCCGCTACCAGCGCGCTCGAGTCGTCCCGCACCGCCCAGGACAAGGCCGGCGCCGACCTCCTGTCGCTCAAGAAGCTCGTCGACGAGCAAGCGTCGGACCGCCAGCGCGCGCTCGAGGTCGCCAAGATCCGCGAGGCCGAGATCGCCGACCTCAAGTTCCAGCTGTCCAAGGTCGGCTCTGAGCTCACGCTCGCGCAGCGCGACGGCGCCAAGCACGTCGAGCGCCTGCAGGGCGACCTCGACCACGCGCGCCGCGAGGCGACCGACGCCGCCTCGCAACGTCGCGACCTCGAGCGCCAGGTCGCCGCCCAGACGTCGGCTCTCGCCCGGCTCGAGGACAAGAACGTCGCGCTCGAGCGCGCCCAGCAGGCGCACGAGCTCGAGTTCGAGCTGTTGCGCACCGAGACGGCCGAGCAGATGCTCCAAGCGCGCAAGAAGGCCGACGACGAGCTCGCCGGCGTCCGCGCCCAGTTCCAGGTCCTCGAGGACGACGCCGTGCAGGCACGTCGCGACCGTGACGCCGCACTGCGCGACGCCGAGGCGTTCAAAGCGCTGTACGAGGCCGAGCAGGAGACGGTCCAGCAGCGCGAGGCCGACCTCGGCGAGCTCGACAAGCAGGTCGAGGCGCAGCGGTTCCACCTCCTCGACCTCGACAAGATCAACGGCGACCTACGCGCCGAGCTTGCGTCGACCAAGGCCCGTCTCGTCGTCGCCGAGGAGAAGGCCGGCAGGACCGTCGTGCGTCCCTCTCTCCCCTCTCCCTCGCTGCCTTTCCAGTCCTTCGCTGACCCTCATTTTTCTGCGCGCAGGTCGAGCACATCCGCGTTCTCGAGGAGGCGCAGCGCCTGCAGAACGCCGAGATGGACCGCATCCGGGCCGACCGCGACAAGCGCGACGCCTACGTTCGCACGCTCGAGCGAGCCCGTGCCGCTCTCACTCTCTCGGTCGAGGACGTGCGTCCACTTCCTTCTCTCCTCGTCTCTGTCTCTCTTGCCTCGACGGCAAGCGCTGACCTGTCTCGGCTCCCCGCTCGCAGTACCAGCACCAGCTCGAAGCCGAGCGTCGGGCAGCTTTCGCCAAGCAGGCGCCTCGCGACACGACACCCGACCGCCTGCGCGAAGAGCTCGCGAGCGAGAAGAAGGTCCGCGAGCTCGCCGAACTCAACGTGGTGCGTCGACCCGCGCTCGGACCTGCTCCTCGAGGCCTCGGCTGACTCGGTCCTCCCTCCTCGCAGTCCCGCCTTCGCTCCGAGATCCAGCACCTCCAGTCGCTCCTCGACTCGTCCAAGACCGAGATCTCGGACCTCAAGCGGCGCAGCGACCGTGCCGAGCGCGACCTGCAGCGCTTTGCCGCCTCGGACGCCGACGAGGCCCTGATCGCGCCGAGCAGGTCGGCGAGCGCCTCGCCGACCAAGTCGTTCATCGCGTCGTACCCGAGCAACGCCATGCGCGACTCGCGCGCCGCCAACGCGCTGCCGCACGTCCCTGCGCCGCGAGTCGGCGGCGGCCGCATCGAGACACCGTTCGGATCGGGCACCGGTTCGGTCCACCAGTCGCGCAGTGCGTCCCTTGCCCGCTCTCTGCTCTCCCTCTCGACGCCTCCTGACGATGCTCTTCCTTCGCAGCTTCGGTCGACCTCAAGCGCGCCTCGCTGCAGTTCCCGCTCTCGTCGAGCCCGTCGGCGCCGCCGCCGCCGAGCCCCTCCCGGGTTCGCCGCTGGGAGTAGCCTCCTCCCTCTCTATCTCCGTTCGTCTTTCTTGTGCGTGCGCTCTCTCTCGCTATCGTCTTACCTCTCTTGTACCAAACGCTGACGCTCGGACCCCTGGCAGAGTCCGCCCTCGCGCCGCCCTTTCCTCTCTTCCCTTCGCCAATCCTGTTGCGCCTCTCGCCCCTCTCGATGTCTGTCGCCCTCACCGCCCGCATCAGTACATACTTCTCCTTGCGCCGGGCTGCTGTACACTGTCTGTATGCCATGGACGCTCTTCCTCTCGACTTCTCGTGCCGAGAGCGCAGCAAGCAGGCGCACTTCGAGAGGCTTAGAGCATATCGAGTCGCAGCCGAAGCTCACCCGAGCGACCGCGAGAGTGCTCGAGATCAGCTCGCGAGGCCTACGAGCCGTCGCTGTCGCGCGAGGCTAGAACGGGAGCGACTCACCTCGAGCGCCCGAGCGGGCCTGATACGCCCTCTTCACACACGCAGCACAGCTTGCACACGCTCGCGAGTTCTCTCAGGACCGATGTGCGCCTCCCACGCTGGCCTCAAGCCTGCCCCCATCGCGTTCCCGTCGAGCTGTGCGTCCTCATCTCCCCGCTCCACCTCCGCCCACGAGTCTCCACCAAGCTGACCTCGCCGCCTGTGGAGCAGTGCTCACCGAGCTCGCAGGTCCTACATGTCCCGCTCAAACGCTAGCAGCTGCGCCCTGCGCCCTACCTCGAGCTCGCCGTCTCGCCCCTCCTCCTCGCCGCCTCGGCTCGCCCGACAAGCCGACTCGTCGCCCAGCGGCAGCTGAGACGGCTCCTGTACATCCAGAGGAGCGGTACCGAGCTCTGCCGTCGGCTGCGCGCAAGTCCGACCAATCCGACCCGCTGTCGACCCCGGGCGACCCGTCCTCGTCTCGCGCGAGGCAGCTCTCGCTCCCTGCGCTCGCTCTCGCGCCTTGAGCGAGGTCGAACTAGCTTGCTGTGCTTCTCAGCTGCTCCTCGAGTCTTAGCGGCTGGACCTACCGTTCTCGGGCGCGTCCGAGGCACATCCTCACCGCGCCCGGCGCGAGGTTACTGCGCGCGCGCTCGGCGTGCCGCTCATCTCGCCTTGCATCCGAAGCTCGGCCTCGCCAAGGCAGCGCACAACGACCTGGCGTCGACGCCTGCCATCGCCTTTTGGCTCCCCTTCCCCTCCTTCCGTCTTCCCTCGTCCTGTCCCCTCCTCCTCGCCTTTCTCGACCTTCCCACCTCTCGCACACCTCGTCGACCACCCTCAAGATGCTCGCCAAGACGCTCCTCGCTCTCACGCTCGCCGGCACGGCGCTCAACGTCGCGGCGCTTCCCTCGGGCGGCGGCAAGGGCGGTACGTCCCTCTCTCACTCTCTCTCCTCCTCGCTCTCTCGTACGAGCCTCGAGCTGACTCTTCTCTCTCCCTCCCTCCCTCACACACGCTCGCAGGCTACGGCGGCGGCTACGACGACTACGGCCTCGGCGACGGCATCATCTCGGCGTCGGACTACAACGAGAAGGAGGCTCGCGAGACGATCGCCTTTAAGGAGATCTGCTATCGCAACCTCTACGCCGACGTCGGTGCGTCCTCCCCCCTTTTACTGTATCGATCCTGTGCGTGAGCTCGACGCTGACGCCGGCGTCGCTCCCTCTACGCTCGCAGAGGCCTTCGATCTCCGCACCGACAAGGAGGTCGCGATCAAGGACGGTGCGTTCTCCTCTCTCTCGCTCTCTCGACGACGTCGACGACGACAAAAAACTGACGCACCCCGACTCGGATGCTCGCCCGCAGCGGGCAACAGCGACGTGTTCCTGTTCGCCAGCATCAAGAAGGACTCGAACGACAAGGAGTACTACTACGAGGAGTTCTGCTACAAGCAGACGCACAAGAAGGAGCACACCTCGAAGGGTGCGTCCTCGCTCTCTTGCTCTCGGGACGTCTCGCACTTCGGCGCTGACCCCTCTCCTCCCGCCCGCCCGCAGTCAGCGCCGACTCGGTCCTCGTCGGCCTCAAGGAGAAGCGCGACGGCGGCATCGGCAACGGTGCGTCCACCTCTCGCGCACTCTTTTGTCCCGCAGAGGCACGAGCTGACCTCCCCTCTCGACGCTCGCTCGCTCGCAGGCATCGGCGGCGGCTTCGGCCTCGGCGGCGGGCTCGGCGGCGGGCTCGGCGGCGGGCTCGGCGGCATCTCGGGCGGCGGCCTCAACGGTGCGTTCCTGTCTCTCACGTTCGACGCACCTGTTTCATGCGCTCGACCTGACCCTCGCTCCCCCCCTCTGCACGCAGGCATCGGCGGCTTTGACGGCCTCGGCTCGCTCGACTCGACCTCGTTCCTCGACGGCGGGTACGGCGACTACGACAACGGCATCGGCAGCGGCTTTGGCGGCTCGTCGCTCGGCTCGTCGTCGTCGCTCGTTGGCGGCGGCGGCCTCGGCGGCGGCATCGGCGGCGGCATCGGCGGCGGCTCGTTCGTCGGCGGCGGCTTCAACTAGGTCGACCCTCGGCTCGCTCTCCTCGAGGTACGTCTCTCTCGCTCTACCTCCTCACCTCGTCGTGCTCGCCTCGCTGACGCCATCGCGCCCCTCTCTCTCTCGCCCGCCCGCAGCGCCGCACGAGCTCGACCGCCTCACTGTTCCCCCTCCCCCTCCTTGACCTCTTTGATTCTTCCCCTCCTCTTTCTCACCTTGTCGTAGCTACCCCCTTCTGCATCCACTCGCACTCTCACAACGACGTGCGCTCGCCCCTGCTGCCCCTCGAGAGGAGCGACCGTGCTTCAAGAAAGCCAACCTCGCCCTGCTCGCTACGCTCGAACCACAGCTGCCGCTCGGGCCACTCGCCGACCGAGCGAGCGTCGAGCGAGCCTCTTTCGATGCAGCAGAAGAGCACTGTGCCGAGCGAGAGCGACTGAGCGAGGTCAGAGACCCGGCCGCTCGCCGTGCACGGACCCCTCGGACGCACTTCGACCTGCTCGAGCCGACGACGCTGCTCGCTCGGCTGCGAGGCTCAGACGCTCAGCTCTAGTCCTCCCTCGGTCAACGAAGGGTGCTTTTGCTCAAAGCTCGCCGCTGCTAGCCTCGGTCCGTCCGTGCGAGCGGAGAAGCCGGTTCGAGACGGACAGGACGCTGGCGGTCCTGCGCGTTCTCCATATGCTGAGCGATCTTGTACTCCTGCGGCTAGCCTGCTCGAGGATCGAGAGAAAGCTGAGGAGCGCGACCGGTCCGGGGAGAGCGAGACGCACCAGGAGCAGGCACTTGAGAAGGTCGAGCTGCTCGTCCTCTTTGGCTCGTGCTGCGCTTGCTCGACACAAGCTTCTCTCTCACAGCTCGCTGCTCATCAGTTCCCACTCGCTGAGAAGCTGTCGGGTACTGCGAGAGGGGTCAAAGCTGCACTGGGCCTGCACGAGCCACCATGAGCTGGATCGAGACGAGGAGCGACGAGGGGAGGAAAGGGCACAATGGGATGCGAGGACTGGCCTCTCGAGAGAGGAGAAGAAGAGACAAAGGGAAGGAGGCGCTCGACCGGCGGGCGAGAAAGGACGAGACCTGCGAGCGAGCTCCTCGTGCGGGACCGCACTCGAACGGCAACCTTCTGCTCTCGAGGACGGGCAAGAGGACAACGCTACAGTGCAGGGCGCTAAGAAAGGTACGGCGAGCGACGACGACAAGAACGGCGGGGCACGAAAAGGAGGAGGGAGAGCGAGACAGCGCAGCGAAAAGGTGTCGACGCTCAGCCCTGCATTTGGACGTACGCGCTCGGGAAGATGCCCTTGCGCCCGTTGAGCTCGCCCTTCATCCAGTCGTCGCTCACTACGTGCGGCCGAGAGCAAGTCAGCGCCGCGTCGAGGCCCGGCTGGAAAGAGAGAGCGAGCGGAGGGGACGCACCGATCTCGAGCACCGTGATGCGCTCGCCCTCGGCGAACGACAAGTCCTCGGCCTGCCCGCCCTCGTACGCGTACAGCGCGACGGCCGTCCCGAGCCCGACCGGGTACGCAGGCGGTGCGGGCGTCGGTCGAGATGCGGCCGGCGGTGCCGGCGCCTGCGCTGCGGGAGGCGGCGCGCCGGCGCCCTGGAAGAGGCTGGCGAACTGGGGCCGAGTCGAGAAGTACTCGTCGAGGAGGGCGAAGAAGGCCTCCTTCTCGCGCTGGTCCATGCCGGCGAAGACGCCCTTGCCGCCGACCGCAGCTGCTGCGGGAGCGCCGTACGAGGACGAGGCGGCGCTGCCGGCTCGGCCGCGGCCGGGCGGCGGGGGCGGTCCACCGGCGGCGTTGCGGGTAGGGGGAGGAGGTGGCGGTGCCGGGGACGAGTAGGTGGCGAGACCGGGGGACGAGGGGCCGCCGGGTCCCGAGGACGAGTCGGTGCGCTTCTGGCTGCCGAGCGGGACGCGCGAGTCGAGCTGCTTGAAGCCCTGCTGGATCTGGGCGTGACCCTTGTCGGCAAAGGTCTTGGCTGCGCGCACGAGAGGGGGTTGTCAGCCGCTGAGGCTGTGCATGACGAGGCGGGGCGGGGGAGGAGGAGGGAGAGGCGGACCCGACTTGAACGCAGACGATGCCGAGCTGTGGGCAGGGTTCAGGGTCAGCTTGGGTGCAGTCTAGACGGAGCACAGCAGCTCACAATCCACTCATGGCGCGTAGTCGGGGGTTGGTCGACGAGGGAGAGAGGCCGCCGGCGGCCGGCTCAGCCTCATCTGGCTTGGCTTGCCCCCGCTCACCATGTCCGCCATGGCCCCGTTCGTACGGCCAGTCTTCATCCTGAGGGCAGCAGCTCGCCCTGTGCGACCCACGCCAGCCGCCATCGGCTTCATCCGCCTCGTCTCCTCGTCGACCTCGTCCTCCTCCCGCCCCGCTTCCTCCTCCTCGGCACCGCCCTCGCACGACCCGCACCCGTACCTCTCGCAGCTCGACCGCGCAGGCGCCACCTCGGCCAACACCGGGCCCAACTCGGGCCCGTCCCTCGGCCCCTTCCCGCTCCCTCACCTCGAGCGCGAGGCCCGCATCCACGAGTCGGGCCAGAAATGGCGACAGCTCGGCGCAGGCGGCAAGGCAAAGGTCGCAGCCACCCAGGGCGCCAGCTTCGTCGTCGTCACGTTCGGCGCAGGCCTCCTCGCCCTCGTCGTCTACGCGTTCGGCAGCGAGCTCTTCTCCGAGGCGAGCCCGACCCGCGTCTTCGAGGACTGCGTCGAGCGCGTGCGGGCAGACCAAGAGGTGCGTCCACTCCTCTGCTACTCTCCATGTGCTCCCTCACTGATCCTTGGCTGCACCCCTCGCTCGCAGCTCAGCACCATCCTGCCCCCACCGCTCTCGTTCCACGGCTCGGCGTCGTCGACCCGCATGCGCCGCAACCGCCGCATCTCGTCGTCCCTGTCGGTCGACCCGCGCACGGGCGCCGAGACGCTCTTTGTGCGCTTCTACGTCGAGGGCACCGACCCGCTCGCGGCCGAGGCCCAGGCGGGCGAGACGTGGCTCGACTGGGCCAAGCGGTGGATCGGGCCCGCCGTGTGGGAGGACTCGCACCGGCCCGGCGGGTACGCGCCGCGCCTCTCGAACGGCCTCACCGAGGAGGAAGAGGAGCAGCGCCTCGAGCGCGAGCGGCGGCGGGCGGTCGACGACGAGAGGAGGAAGAGCTGGACCGGGTGGGCGTCGAGCAAGGTCGGCGGCGTCGTCGGCAGCATGTTTGGAGGGCTCGGCGGGCTCAGGACTGGAACTGGCGCAGACGGCGAGGCGGGCGCGAGCGGGCCGGGCTTGTTCCGCCGGGCCCGCAAGCCCAGGCTCGGCGAATACACGACGGGCGAGGTCGTCGCCGAGCTGCAGAAGGTGCGCCCACTTTCTCTCTCTCCCCTTCATCACCTCTTTGAGCATGAGCTGACGCACCTGTCGCGCTCGCAGGACCCGGTCTCGAGCCACTTCGTCTACCAGCAGCTGTTCGTCGCCCTCCCCGGTGCGTCGGCTCCTCCCTGCGCTGCGACACGTGCTGGCCGACGGGCTCGCACGCTTGCTACCTGCTTTGCGAGCTGGACTGACGCTCGACTCGCACACAGACACGCGCTCGCCCAACCACTACCGCCACGACATCGACACGGCGACCGTCATCCCCTCGCAGGAGAAGGGACTCGACCGGTTCCGGTTCTGGCAGCGCACCAAAGTCGTCGCGCAATGAACGTGCACCCTGCGCTCTCATCTGTTGGCGTCGTCGTGCGACGCTGAGAGGGCGGGCACAAAGGGGCTCGAGAGCCGGTCGCTCTGCTGCGCTTCGGCATCTTCTCGACGGCTCTGCTCTCTCGCTTTGGGCTCCTTCTTCTCGAGCAGCTTCTCGACGTCTCGCTACGGTCGTGCAGGTGCCCACAACAGCATCCGAGCTCTGCAGCGAGGTCAAGTAGCGAGCCGGCTGCGGCGTGAGATCGTCCGCGGCTCGGCGAGCTGGGAAACGCTGCGCTGCGAGTGGCTCCTTCCAGGGCGAGCAGGGCAAGGTGTCGCCATCTGAGACGCTCGGCAATCAGTTAAGGTCGCGCGCTCTGTTAGCCTGGTCGGGCACCGTTCTCCGCGAAAGCTTGGTCGGCGAGCGCAAGGAGCGCACCCTGGAGCTCGCTCTGGACAAAGCCGGGCTCTCTGCAGTCCTAGTCTACGTACGAGGGATGCTGTGCCCGGTCACGCTTGCTCCTCGACCTGTCCTGGTGCGGGAGAAGAGCGAGAAGAGGTGCGTCCCTCCGAGTGCCGCCTCCCCGGAGCCTGGCCGCCGCCGGCCAACGAGCGGCCGCGGGGAACTCGCTCCGTCTGACCTCTCGACACACGCCAGGCCTGCACCTTTTGTACCCTGTGCACCTCGCTGCTGCGCACAAGCAGCCCTCTCGACCGTCAGCCAGCACCAGCTCGCGCCCGCCGAGCCCGCCTCGACCGCCGCCTCGTCCCCCCTCGTCAACCTCCGCCTCTCGCTCTCGCCCTCGCCCACCAAGGCCCGAGCCTGTCCCGCCCAGCTCTACGAGCTCTCGATGCAGGACTACGACCCGCTCCACCCGGCAGCGTACGACCCGGCGTCGCGCTCGGCCCGCCCAGGATCGGCGTCGCACCAGCCCCACCACCCGGACGCGCACCTCTCGAGCGTCGCTCGCCGCTCGCCGCTCGTCGGCTACGACCGCGACTACCGCGCACCGGGCTCGTCCGCCGCTGCGCCGCCGGGCCAGGGCTCGGCGTGGTCGAGCGCTGCGGACGGCGACGCGTGGGGCGGCAGCGGCGGCGGAGCTAGCAGCGCAGGAGGCCTACAGCGGGCGCAGGGGCAAGGGCAGGGCGGCAGCATGGTCCCGCGGGATCCTCGCACGGTCGAGGGTCCAGGGCAGCGCAGGTCGGACGACGGCGCGGCGGGCGGGCCCTCGCAGCAGGGGCAGCAGCAGCAGCAGCAGCAGCAGGCGAGGGAGGGCTTCATCCGGGTCCGCATCCTCGGGCTCGAGCGAAACAAGCGCGACCTCTACGTCAAGTTCAACGTCGAGGTGCGTCCCCACCTTCACCGTTCTCGACCCCGCCGAGGAGGAGCACTGACGCCTCGTCCGCTCTCCCTCTCGCAGACCAACCTTCCCAACTTCCACCACTCGAGCTGTGCGTCGTCCTCTCTCCTGACCAGCTTTCAACCTCGAACGTCTACTGATGTCGACCTCCTCGAGCAGACCGCGCCGTCTCGCGCTCGTACACCGAGTTCACCTCGCTCGTCTCCGCCCTCGCCGTCACCTGCCCGCAGTCGATCGTGCCCGCCCTCCCGATCAGCCAGACGTCGGCAGCGACCGACGACGAGGACGACCGGCTCATCAAGTCGGCGTTCCAGCGATGGGTCGTCCGCCTCACGGGCGACCCGGCCGTCATCCGCGACGACGAGACGAGGAGCTTCGTCGAGAGCGACTTTGGCGTGCGTCCCTCTTCTCCTACGCTCTTCGATCCACTCGCACTCGGATGCTGACTCCCTCCTTGACCCCCTGCAGTACACCCCTCGCGCGCGCAAGAAGTCGTCGGCGCCATCCATCTTCTCCCGCGCGTCACGCCTGCCCGGCGAGCTCGACGACCCGCTCACGGCGGCCAAGGTCAGCATGTCGCGCCTCGAGACGACGTTCAACGACGCGAGCAAGGTGCTCGACAAGGTCTCGAAGAAGCGGCGCGAGGCGGCGACGAGCGTGAGCGAGTTGGGCGACCAGCTCGAGACGTTCGCCATGGCCGAGCCGTACGCGCCGCTCGCCGGCGGGTTCAAGCGGCTCGCGAGGACGATGAAGGTCGACGCCGACCTGCTCGCTGCGCAGGTGCGTCGTGCTTCCTCAGCAGCATCCTCACCGTCGAGCCGAGTCGGCGAGCTGACTTCCTTTCCACTCGCCGCACCCGCAGAGCACGAACGAGCAGGTGACGTTGGGCGACGTCTTCTTCTACCAGTCGGCCAACGCCAAGTCGGCAAAGGTGCGCCCGTTTCTCCCTCCTCTCGCGCTTAGGCTCGAGCGAGCGTTGGCTGACCTGCTCTCTCGCCTTCTCCCTGCAGGACACGCTGTCGGGCCGAGACGCCGTCGTCGAGGAGCATCGTCGAGCGGTCAAGTCGAGCATCGCCAAGCGGCGCGAGATCGAGAAGCTGCGCAGCTCGTCGTCGCTCAAGGCGGACCGGGTCAGTGAGGCGCTCGAGGAGCTCGACGAGGTGCGTGCTCTCTCCATCCTGCCTCTCTCCAGTCTCTACGAGATCCAGAACTGACGCTGTACTTCTTGGCTGCGCGCAGGCTCAACGCTACGAGGAGACGCTCGGCCGCCGCCTCCAGGGCATCTCGACCAACCTGCAGCCTTCCCTCACCCGCCATTCGCTCGACACGCACAACGACGTCCTCTCGGCCCTCCTCGACCACGCCCGCAACTCGCTCCTGTACGAGAAGCAGCGGCTCAAGGAGTACGAGGTGCTGCGCCCGGCCATGCGCTCGATCCGCCGACCCGAGGCCGGCGTCATCTACCACACGACGCCGTCGGGCGCGCCGATGGGCCGGTCGGCGAGCGGCGCATCGTCTGTCACGAGCGCAGGCGGCGGCATGCGCGGCCCGCTCGCAGGCCCGCCGGCGTCGCCGACCCCGAGCCGCACGTTCCCGGCGTCGCCGCTCGCCGCGAGCGCGCCTGCGCCCGGCTCGCTCCGCGCCGGCGCGCCCGATCCGCTCTCGGGGAGGAGCATGGGCGGGCCCGACATGGGCAGCATGGCGCAGAAGGCGCAGAAGCGGACGGTGCGAAGCATGGCGAGTTCAGTCCAGGTCGAAGGCGACCGGCGGCAGCGGGTCGACGTGCGTCCTCCTCTCTCCTCCTCTGGCAGGCATTCTCGAGTACGGCTGCAGCACGCTGACGCTCCTCTCGCTCGCTCGCAGGCACGGATGGCGGCATCGCTCCTCGCGAACGGGTTCTGAGCGGGCCTCGTCCCTTTCCCTCCTCTCTCCTCGCTCCTTGTACAGCTTCTTCCCTGCAACCTTGCTCTCTTGCACCTCACGGCCCGCTGAACAGAGAGAGCAAGGACTCGACCGTGTGCGCGAGCGAGCCGCCTTTTGTCGCGCTCGGCTCGACGACGCTGTACATAGACGAGCTCCAGCGAAAGCGGGGGGAGCTGATTCTTGCCCGGGGCCGTGACGAGCGAGCGCGATTGACGCGATTGACGAACGAGCTGTTGTCACTCGGCTGCAGCTGCGAGCGGACGAGCCAAACGATGAGTGATGACGGCGGAGGGAACGCCGCGGCAAAGGCGGCCGGAGATCGGAGGCCGAAAAGTGGAGGCCAAGTCGAGACCGTCGGCGGCCGACGCGGACCGCGGAGAGAGACGAGTTGCTCGCGTAAGAGGCGAAGCGGTTTTCGCTCTCGCTCAGCGTCGTCCTGCTCACCTCATCGCGTCGTCGGCCCTGCTTGCACCTCGGCAGCCACCTCTTCGACTCTCTCGACCCGTTCACCGACCCGCACCGCCCGCCCGCCGCCCGCGAGACGAGCCATCGCCGCCGACCCTCATCGCGCACGCCATCCGCCCTTTGACGCTCGCCGCCGCTCCACCCACCCTCGCCTCGGCACCTCCCTCCTCCTTCCTTCCACCCACTCGACCACTCTCGACCCGCACGCACCATGTCTGCCCCCGTCGCGTCCACCTCGACCGCCGTCCCGGCCTTCGACGCATCGACCCTCTCCCAGGTCAACGCCGACCTCGCCGAGGCCTCGCCGCAAGAGATCATCGAGTGGGCCGTCGACCACGTCCCGGGCCTGTACCAGACGACGGCGTTCGGCCTGACGGGCCTCGCGGCGACGTCGATGGTGTCGACCCTGAGCAAGCGCCGCAAGCAGCCGCACCTCGTCCCGCTCATCTTCCTCGACACGACGTACCACTTCACCGAGACGCTCGACCTCGCGCACGCCGTCGAGCGCAAGTACAATGCGCCGCTCCACATCTTTGCGCCGATGGACGTCTCGAACGCGCGCGAGTTCGAGGACAAGTACGGCGAGCGGCTGTGGGACGAGGACGAGGACACGTACGACTACCTCGTCAAGGTCGAGCCCGCACGGCGCGCGTACGAGACGCTCGGCGTCCAGGCCGTCATCACGGGCCGGCGGCGCAGCCAGGGCGCCGACCGCGCCGCGCTCCAGCCCGTTGAGGTCGACTCGACCGGGCTCGTCAAGGTCAACCCGCTGTGCCGGTGGGGGTTCCAGGACGTCAAGGACTACATCGACATGGCCGGCGTGCCGTACAACCCGCTCCTCGACCAGGGCTACAAGAGCGTCGGCGACTGGCACTCGACCGTCAAGCCCAAGGACGGCGAGGGCGAGCGCTCGGGCCGGTGGGCGAGCAACAAAACCAAGACCGAGTGCGGCCTGCACAAGGTGCGTCTGTCTCTCTCTTTCAATCTCGTCATCGTCGAGAGGAACAGCGCTGACGCTTTCGCCGCACCGCTCGCAGGACTACTTTGCGATGAAGCGCGCGTTCGAGAAGAAGCAGCGCGAGGCCGACCGTGCCGCGGCCGACAAGGCGCGCGGCGACGACGAGGTCGGCGAGTCGTCGGTCGACATGTCCAAGGCCGAGGCGCAAGAGGCCAAAGAGGATCTGACGGCGAGCTTTAGCGACCTGCGCCTCGGGGCGTGAGCGCTCGCTCCCCTCCCTCTCTCTCGCCGCCTCTTCTCTTCCCTCGCCCTAGACCCACTAGAAACCGCCCGTTCAGGGCACCAGACGGACATTATGTGCTCCCCCTCTCGCCTTTTAGACCTCCTCTCTCGCTCGTGCTGTTGCAGTCCCCCTCCCTCGCCCAAGTTGTGCTCCCTCCTCCTCGTCCTTTTTAGTCCACGCCCTGCATCGCCGTCTTCATCTGTTGCCTCTCTGGTGCTGCATGAAGCGAGAGACGAAGCTGTTGGCCGAGAGCGAGCGAGAGCCGAGGAAAACCGTCTCTCGAGCGCGACGAGGTCTGACGGTCGGCGGGCACAATCCCAGTCTGCATTGCGCTTCGACCGCCACCTCGGATCCACAGGTACCACCTCGTCCACCGCGCCGACGACTCGCGCCCGAGCACGCCCGTCATTCCGCCCTCGCCCGCCCGTCGAACCCGTCGCGAGCTAAGCCTGGCAGGAGAAGCGAGGCGGCATCGCTCGATAAAGATGAGGGAGGGAGGGGGAGCAGAGCGGGGTTGGAGCGTGTCGAGGGTGTCGAGTCGTCGTTGGAGGAGGTCGTGGTGGGAGAGAGGAAGGCGAGGGAGAGGGGAGGTCGAGGAACAGGAGCGTCGAGGGGAAGGTGCGCCGCCGAGTTTAGGGGGTTGCGGCTCACAGTGCGCGGCGCATTTAGCGCGACGCAAAGTAGTCGAGGAGGACCGAGAGGGCCTCGGACTCCTGGCCGTAGTCCTTGACGACGACGCACGAGCAGCCGACGACCTTGCGGGCGACGCCCTCCTTGTCGAGCTTGCAGAGGCCGGCCCACTCGCCGAGGAGCTTGGGGTCCGAGATCTGCGTGCGAGGGTGCCATCCGAGTCAGCTCTAGAGCGCGAGACGAGGAGCACAGAGGGAGAGGGGGAGAGGGGGACGCACCTTGATGAGGTTGATCTTGTGCTCGGCGCACAGGGCCTCGATGAGCTTGACGTACTCGCCCTCGGTGCACGACTCGTTGAGGACGCAGAGGTGGGCCTGGCGCTTGTCGAGGGCCTTGGCGCACTCGCGGAGGCCGCGGGCGAGGCCGTCGTGGACGAGGGCCTTCTTGAGGACCTCCTGGAGGGCGTCCTCGACCGACATCTTGCCCTTGGGGGCCTCGGTCTCCTGGACCTGGACCTCCTCGACGTCGGCCACAACCTGGGTCTCGCTTCCGTTGTCGCTCATGATCTGCGGGCGAGGCGAGGTGGGTGCAGCGTGAGCGAAAAGTTGCTGGCGCGATGAGGCGGCGAGGAGGGCGGGGAGAGAGGCGAGGAGTGGCGAGGGATGTAGCTGGGGCGGGTGCGGAGCAGGAGAGAGGCTGGACGCACTGCTTAAGGAAGAGTGACGCTGTCCTAAACGAGTGGAGAGAGGAGAGCGAGCCCGTGAGCCGGCGCGGGCGAGCTCGAGGCGGGCGACGACGACGACGGCGACCAGCACCGACTCGGCTCTCTCGACCCACCAGAGCCGTGGACAAGGGCTGCACCGGGACCGCCTACCCCTCGTCGCTCCATGGAAGTGGCCCAGGAACTCTCCCACAGTGCGCTCCCCCCCTCCTCTCTCCTCCTCCTCCTCGACCCCCACTCACCGGCTCACCCTCCCCCCTCTCTTGCACGCCCGCAGTGGACCGCCTCACCCAGACTCAGAACAGCATCGACGGCGTGCGTTCCCCTCTCCCTCCCTCGCCCCTCACCGCTCTCCATCCCAGAGCTGACCTCCTCCCCACCTCGCACACAGCTCGTCCGCATCATGTACTCGTCCCTCAGCTACCTCTCGCGCAAGGCCAACTTCCGCCAGATCAACCCAAACTTTCCCGTCACCCAGTCCATCCCGGGCGCAGACCCAGACGACGAGTTCGAGGGTCCGTCCGCCTCTCCCTCCTCGTCCCCTCGTACTCGCCGCGCTCGCTCGCACAGGCCGTCGACTGACTCTGTGCACGCACACAGCCAACCGCAAAGAGCTCGTGTCCGACTTTCTCCGCAAGGCCAAGCAGCTCGAGTACCTCATCGACGCCCTCCCCTCGTCGCCGCCTGCACCGACCGCCGCCGCCGAGGGCACCCAGGCCGACGACGACGACTTCCGCCAGCTCGAGGACGAGATGCAGCAGGTCAACACCGAGTACCTCGAGGCGCTTGGGCAAGCTGGTGCGTCGAGGCCGTCCTCTCGTCCTTCTGAGCCGCCGCCGGCGAATACGCTCGCCGACGCACGCTCTCGTCGTGCGTCGTGTTGCCCGATTGACGCTTACCCCTTGTCGTCCAGAGTCACTACACGCCCAGCTCCAGACGAGCCTACACGGCGTCCTCGAGTCGCGCAGCTCGGCCCCCTCGACCGCCGCTCCGACGGCGGCAGCTTCGCCGGCACCACCTCGTCCAGCAGCAGCATGACCTCGTCGTTGCCGCCGCACCTCGTCGTCACGGCCTCGCCGGCGTCGTCGTCTACCGCGCTCCTGGCGCTCGCACGGCGTGCCGTCGACTGTCGAGCCGTCGATACCCTCTCACGTGATACCCCCTCCCTCGTCGTTCCTCGTCGCACCCTGCATCGTCTGTTCCTCGTTCGCGCTCCGTTGTCGTACCTGTGAGAGCGTAGTGGAGAGCAGCAGCATCGACAGAGCAAGCCGAGCCTGTGCGAGGGCTGCAGCTATGCCTGGCAGCGCTCGACACGAAGCGCGGTGCGCGGCGCGCGGCCTCGTCGCCGAGCGGTGTTTCTCGGACGGAGGGTGCGAGTGAGTTTGTGAGCGAGACGACGAGGCTGAGTGCACCAGGAGCAAAAGGTGCGAATTGGCCGCGTCCAAGTTGTGCGCCCGGCTGCGGCAGCGGCGGCCAGGCGGCGCGCGGGGACCACAAGCTCCGGGCGAGCCTCGTCCTCCTCCCCTCAGCGCAGCGCACCCACCAGATGAAGCTCCCTCGAGCCGTGCCGCACCCAGACGCACTCGCGCCCGCACCGCTGTACCCGCCAGGCGACGGCGTCCCGCTCCACCGCGGCCCTCCTCCCCCACTCGCGCCATCTCGCTCGACCGCCGACGACTCGGTCGCCCACACCCTCCAGGACGACAGGGTCGACATGGGCTTGCTCTGGAGAAAGATCGGCCTCGCAGGCGCGAGCAACATGGTCCGTCGTCGCCCTCTCCCTCGTCCCTCCCCCCCCCCCCTCGCCCCTCGCACCGAGACCCCTTGCGGCTCGCCGTGCTCGCAACCTGCAGGCTCTTTCCGCCCGCACACGAGCTGACAGCATTCCCTTGATGCTCGCAGACTGCAGCCATGGTGACCAACCCGGCCGACCTGTGCGTCCTCCCCTCTCCTCCTCGCACGCGACCCCCTTCGGCCGACTCGCCCGGACGAGAGCTCCTCGCGCGCTCGTCCTCCTCGAGCGGCAGCTCCCTCTCCGCGCTCGACAGCTGACGTACCGCACTCGCCCGCAGCATCAAGGTCCGCCAGCAGCTCGAGCGCCGCCTGCCCAACGCTGACCCGACCTCGTCCCGCCCGCGCACGACCAACGCCTGGCGCACCCTGACGCACATGGTGCGCGCCGAGGGCCTCGGGTCCATCTACAAGGGCCTCAGCGGGAGCTTGCTGCGCGAGTTGAGCTATTCGTGCGTCGCCTCTCCCCCCTCTCGAGCCTCGTTTCCTCCAAGTTGAGGCGCCGCGCTGACGACATCGGCGATGCTCGCAGCGGGATCCGCATGGGCGGGTACGACCTCGTCAAGAGCACGCTCGTCAAATTTGCGCCCGGCGCCGACCCCAACGGGTTCGGGACCAAGCTCCTTGGAGGCATGGGCAGCGGGTGCGTCCTCCTCCCTCCCTCGCTCTTCCCCTTGCACGAGAGCTGGTTCCTGACGAGCTTCCACATCGTGCAGCATGGTCGGTGCCGCCGTCGCAAATCCTGCAGACCTTGTGCGTCCCTCTCTCGCGCCGCGCTCAGACCCCTTCCTCCCTCCCCGCTGACCTCGACTCACTCTCGCGCGCGCAGCTCAAGGTCCGCCTCCAGTCGCCCGCCGCCAAGGGCACGCTGCGAGATCACGCCGCCCAGATCTACCGCCACGAGGGCATCAAGGGCTTCTACCGCGCGCTCGTGCCGACGACGATCCGGGCGGGCATCCTTACGGCGGCGCAGCTCGGCACGTACGACCACTTCAAGCACCTGTGCGTCCATCTCTCTTGACCCTCGTCTCGACCTTGACGAGCAGCACTGACGCCCTTCTTTCTCGCCGTGCGCAGGCTCAAGCGCGACTTCCCGCAGCACTTCCACGAGGGGATCCGCACGCACCTCGTCGCGAGCGGCATCGCCGGCTTCTGCTGCTCGGCGGCGAGCAACCCGATCGACGTCATCAAGGTGCGCATCATGAGCGACCGCACGGGCCAGTACAGGGGGAGCCTGCACTGCGCGGCGCTGTTGCTCAAGAACGAGGGTCCGTCCGCATCTCTCTTCCTCCTCCTCTCTCTCTTTCTTTTGCGCCTCGAGCTCGACCTGACTCCTCAATGCACACTCTCTTGCAGGCCCGCTCGCGTTCTACAAAGGGTTCAGCATGTGCTTCTGGCGCCTGTGGCCCCACTCGCTCGTCTCGCTCGTCGTCTTTGAGCAGCTGCGCAAGGCGGTCGGGATGACGGCCATCTAGATGCTGTCCCTTTCTATCTCTTTCTCTCTCTCTTCTCTCTATATGTGTGTAGACTGCGTTGTGCTGCCGAGAGCGTGTTGTCATCGAGCTTGTACAGACGACGGACCTCGAGAAGGTGCTGGCTACGAGAGCGAGAGCGCCGCGAGGCTGTCCTCGACGGCGCCGACGGCCGGTCGAGCAGGCTCGACAGTCGACGATGACGAAGAAGAGGAAGAGGTAGACGAGGCGGCGACGGCTTTGGCGAGGCGCCACCGCTCGGCGACGAGCTTGAGGACCTCGCTTTGCGGCACGCCTGGGTGGTCGGCTCGCACCCTCGGCGACTCGGTCTGCGCGCACGTACCGCTCGAGTCAGCCGCTCGCTTGTCACTGGCGAGAGAGATAAGATGGCGCAAACAGAGAAGAAGAGCGGCGCACCTGCATGAACTCCTGCCACTTACTCTTCTTCCTCGGCGTCTCGAGCGGCGCGCCGTCCTTGCCCGTGCCCGATGCCGAGCCCGACGAGCCCGCACTGGGCTTGGCGACGCCATCCTTGTCGAGCGCGACGAGCCTCGAGCCGCACGGGCAGCCGTGCGTCGCCGGGTTGATGCTGTTCGAGTGGCGGCCGAAGCTGTGCGGGGACGAGGTCCGTGCGTCAGGACGAGGTCGAAGTGAGAGCGGTCGAGAGCGAGTGCGAGAGCAGGGCGTGAGAGGGAGAGGACGAAGACGTACATCTTGCCGCAGACGGCCGAAAGGCACTGCCACCTGAAGCGGTACTTGATCTCGTACGAGTGCGTCGTCGTCACCTCGATGTCGGGCCGAACGACCATGACACGGTTGGCCCTGCACGCAAACCAGTTCTCGGTATCAGCGTCGACTGCGAGGTAGACTCGACCGCCGGCGAGAAGAGGAGGAGAGGCTCGAGCGCACGCACCAGAGCTTGAACGCCGCGCCGTGCGGCGGCTTCATCTCGCCGCTGAGGGCCCATGCGGCGAGATGACACAGCTCGTGCGCGAGCGTGTGCTTAAGCTTGTCGGCCGTGTCGGTGACGTGCGTCGAGAGCTCGACGAGCGAGTGGTGCGTCTGGGTGCGGATCGGCGGCGAGCCGGCGGTCGGGCTCGGGAGCGTCGTGCGGATGCTGCGAGGGTGAGAGAGAGTGGAGGAGGAAGGAGGGAGGCTCATCAGATCGAGCGCAGCAGGAGATGGACGGCGGGAAGGAAAGTGAGAAAGGCGCACGAACCTCTTCCAGCTCGCCCTCCCAGCCGTGTTCCTCAGCCGCTTGTTCCACACAACCTCGATCCCGTCCGGCAGCCCTTTGCCGCCGCTCTCGCTCGTGCGGCGCAGCCCATTCCACGTGCAGCGGAACACGGAGCGGTCGAGCTCGCGGACGAGGGCGATCGGGAGGGCCGAGCGCTGCGCGGCCGTGAGCGTTGCCGTTGACGAGGACGACGACGCCGCAGGGTCGGTGCGAAGTCTAGGAGCAGGTGCGGGCAAGCGAGGGGCGCGAGCGGGCGTGCGCTGCGAGGGCGTCGAGGGGACGAGGCGAGTCTTGAACGGCGGCGGCGTGAGCTGCGGGAACGCGAGAGTCAGCGCTTGAGCACGTGTGCGAGGTCATGCCGCGGGAGAGGGACGCACATCCTCGTCGCTGCTACTGCCCGTCAGGTCGACCTCGGTGCGCAGGCCCGAGCGGCTCTGGCCGGGCTTCGTGTCCTCGCCGCCGCTCGCCCTGCTCGGAGTCGCCGTGCCCGCCTTCGAGCTCGACGGCATGGGCGAGAAGGCCGTCGTGCGCGGCGTCGCCATCTTTACGGGCCGCTTCTTGGGCGTCGGGTCGCTGCGCGCGTGCGTCGAGGAGTCAGCTGAGCCCCGAGCCCGGGAGAGGAGAGGGCGAACGAGGACGACGCACTAGACGAGAACGCCATCAAACTCTTGCACGTCCTCGGGCAGGCGACGAGCGGCGACCTCGACGTCCTCGTCGTCCGTGCACGCCGCGAGGATCTCCTCCTCCTCTTGCCACGAGGCGCGCCGGGTCCTCCTTGCGCCGGGTCGAGGCGTCTTGGCCGACGCATGCGACGGCGAGGGCAGGAGGTCGTCGTCGCTCGAAGACGACGATGAGGATGAGGACGACGAGGCGATCGAGATGGTGATGCGCCGGCGGGCGCGCGGCGTCTTGGTCGACTTGGGCGCGGCGGCAGGACGCGAGGAGGGCGGGTTGGGACCGGTCGGCGCAGGCGTGCTGGCCGTCTCGGTCGACGTCGAAGGTCGAGTGCTGCTTGATGGGTGCAAGGGAGAAGAGAGCGGCGTCAGCGAAAGCGAAAGCAAGTAGGAGGGAGGGGGTGAAAGGACGAGCGCACCTCAAGCCGAGGTCGTGCATCCGAGCTGCGAGGTCGCCCTCGGCCTCGCTCGAGTCGCTGAGCCCGAACACGGCGCTCGACGTCCTGCGGCCCTTGTGCGCGCGCCGCCCCGCCTTGACCGCCGGTTTAGGTCCCGCCGCCGACCCCGCCGCCGACCCCGCCGCCGAACGCTCGACTTCCGAGTCCGAGATGAGGTCGGGCGAGACGGTGCGCGCCTGGTTCGGCTGCGCCGAGCGGTCGAGGGCGATGCTCGACGACGAAGTGCGCGCCGAGGCCGGCGGCGCGTTTGCGGGTGCGGGAGGAGGGCGAGGGGGCGAAGGCGGGAAGAGCTCCTCGGCGAGTCGGCGGTGTCGCTCGCGCTCCTCCTGCTCTTGAGGATCGACTTGCGCGGGCGCTGCGCGACTCGTGGGGCCAGTAGAGGTGGCGGCGGGCGTGTTCGAGGCTGAGGCGATGAGGGTCGAGGGAGACCGCGGAGCGGTGGGGGCTGTGCTGCGCGCGCTCGCAGGTGCGGTCGTGGTAGCTGATGGCTTGCGGCGCGGGCTGGACCGACGAGCGGGTGCGTTGACGGCTGGACGGGGACGCGAGGACGAGGCGGAGGTGGTCGAGGCGCGTGCCGACGCCTGGTTGAAGAGGGACGAGGGCGGCGGGAGGTCCTCGTCGCTCGAGTCGGACGGTGGTGCTGGCATCCTGCCTAGCTGCAAAGGCGAGGTCGCGGTGGAGGGAAGCGAGAGGTTGAGCGAGCTCTCCTCGGCGCACGTGCACCGCCAAAGCTGCTCTCGACTCGCCCGCCTGTGCAGACTCCGCCGGCCCAGACAGTCTTACGAGCACCTTGAGTAGCTTAGTCTACTTTGACAAGCGGCACAGAGAGTCGCCGAAGAGGTGCGCCGCCGGTCCTCCTCGGAACGAGCCGCGGCTCGACTTGACCTCGCCCTCTCTCGTCGCACACGCTCCATGGCTAGCTCGACACAGCCCAGCTTCGACGAGGACGACCTCCTCGACCGCTCGCCCGCCCTCGCCCGCCTGCGCCGCAAGCGCCTCGCCCCCTCCCGCTGGCGCGACCTCGTAAAGGCCGCCGGCTCCGCCCGCCCGCCCAACGAGCCAGAGCCGTGGGAGTGCTGCGGCAGCAGCTGCAAGCCATGTGTCCTCGAGCTGTACCGTGTGCGTCCACTCTCCCTCGTCCTCCTCGCTCTTCCCCTCTCGTGCGCCGAGCTGACGCCGGCTCGCCGCTCCCTCGTCACGCAGGAGGAGCGCAAGGTCTGGCAGGAGGTCCACCCTGACGGCGTCAGCGACGACAACGACGACGAGGGCGAGCCTGGATCGGCCAAGGGCAAGGGGCGGGCAAACGGTGCGGCGTCTCACGAGGAGGAGGAGCTCGAGCCGGCCGTCCAGCCTGCGCTCAAGACGCTGCCGGCACAGCCCAAGGCCGCCTCGCCCGCCATCGAGATCGAGCTCGAGGCCATGGCGCTCGTCGACACGGTCACGTCTAAGCTGCAGACGTCTCGCCTCGTCGAGGCGGCCGGGTGAACGAGGTCGCGCTCGGTGCGTCTCCTCTCCTCTTCTCGCCGGTCGTCGCTCCTCTATCCTTGCTGGGCACCAATCTGACTCTAATCTGCATGCAGATCGACCGGGCGACATGCTGCACCCGCAAAGTCCTCCCCCGCTCCACCTCGCGCGCACGACGCGCGCACCTCCCGCTCAGGCCCATCCGGCGCAACTCGCGAGCCCTTCCTACATCGTCAACGGCGCTCAGTTCACCCTCGCACGACCTCTCTCGGCATCGAGTGGCGACGCACAAGGGCCTGCCCTGCGCCGCACAGCGAGCGACGGCTCGAGGTCGGAGCAGACGCTCGACAAGTCGTCCTCGGCCGCGGCGAGGGCCGCCCCGCCGCTGCTTCGAGTCTTTGCGCGCACTCGGGAAGATGAGCATGTTGCTCGAGCGGGTCCTGCAACGATTTCCTGAGCGCATCGCTGTCCTCGCGCCCTAGAGCTGTTCTCGGTCCTCCTCGGGTCGTCTCCTGCTCTCGAGCTAGCTCCTCTCGTAGCTCCGGCAGCCGCTCGCAAGTTCATTTTCTTCGGCCTTGTCGAGAGCTTCCGATCGAGAGCTTCCGACGGAGGCGAGCGAGCGTGAGGTCGTCGGCGACGAGCGCGAGGCGGCGCCTCTCTCTCTCTCCTCCGCCCGCTTGCGTCGCTTTCCGCCTCGACTCGTCCACTCTGGAGCGGTCGCGAGGCAGGGCTCGCTAGGCACAGCTGCCGTTGCGCAGTGGGCTCCTCGCGGGCGACGCAACGAGCAAGCTCTCGTCGGGCGTCGGACGCGCGATTCGCGGCCGAACGTGCTCTCTCCCGCGACACCTGCTTCGAGCTGCCTTGGCGCCGTCCCTGTTCGAGTTGCGGGCTTCGCTGCTTCATGCTGTGCATCGAGAGGGAGCGGTGCGTTCGGCGGAGCTGCTTTTCTCGGCCCGCTCGGCCTCCCCGGGTGCGGAGGCGGAGGCGCCGAGGCGGGGAGGAGGAGCAAGGCGAGGGTTCGGTGCAGATGCCCGACGTGCCATCGGGAGCGAGCTTGCTCCTCCCTCCTGCTCGTCTATCTCGCCAGGCTTGCCCCCGTCTCGTTCACCGTCGCAGCGAGCCGCACCTCGTCCACCTCGCGCACGACCCCGTCCCGCCCGTCCGCCGTCCTCGCCGCTCTCCTCCTCGACCACCGCCCACGATGAGCGACTCGCGCGGCCTTACCGACCCTACCGCGCAATATGGATACCAGCCTTCTATCTCGCTCGTGCGTGCCGTCTCTCTCAGCTGCACGAAGGTGAGGAAGAGCTGACGCCGAGCGCCGTCGCAGGGAGTCGTCTTCCTCGTCCTGTTTGCCCTCACCGGCCTTGCGCACCTCGGCCAGGTCATCTACGCCAGGAGGTACTGGTGGATGTTCTTCATGGTCGTCGGCTGCCTGCGTGAGTCTTTGTCGCCGAGCTCGAGAAGGAGGAACGCACTGACCTGCCCCCCTCTGCGACGCAGTTGAGATCCTCGGCTGGGCAGCACGGCTATGGGCGCACTGGGAGCCCTTGTCCTTCGACGCCTACGTGATGCAGTGCGTCCCTCGTCCTCGCCCTGCTCGAGCGCGTCGAGCGAGCCCGCGTCGTCTCCGCGCTCGAACCTTGTCCCGCTCTTCGAGACCTCGCTAACTCGAACCCGAACGCCTCCTCGCTCGCAGGATCTGCTGCCTCATCATCGGCCCGACCTTCTTCTCGGCCGCGCTGTACTGGACCGGCGGCATCATCATCGAGCACGTCGCGCGCGACAAGAGCTGGCTTTCGGGCAAGTGGTTCAAGACGGTCTTCCTCACGGCCGACGTCGTCAGCCTCGTCGTGCAGGCCATTGGCGGCGGCATGGCCGGCTCGGCGGTCGGGACGGACAACGTGCAGCAGTCGGAGAACGGCAGCAAGTGCGTCCTCTCTCGCTGAACCGGCTCCTCGAGCTCGAGCTGACGAGTCGTGCGCGCTCTTGCAGCATCATGCTCGCCGGTATCGTCATCCAGCTCGGTACGTCCTCTCTCTCTCTCTCTCTCTCAACGCTGTTCGAGCCGACGAGAGCGTCTTCGTCGGCGTCGCCGAAGCTGCCGTCGCCGCCGACGACCCGCTCGAGCCCGTCCTTCCGCAGCGCACTGACGCTTCCCTCCTCTCCCTCGCAGCCGTCATGGTCTTCTACGTCGTGTACATGGCCGTCTGGTACTTCAAGTCGCGCTCGCTCGTCGCTCGCCAAGGAACTCGCCTCCAGCTCATGCTGCTCGCGATGTTCGCCTCGTCGGTCGCCATCATCGTTCGAGGGGTGCGTCCTGTTCCTCCTCTCGACTCTCCTCACAGTTGTGCTCGACAAACTCGGCGAGATCTGCAGCAGAGGTTGCTGCGTTTGAGCGAGCCGTGCTGACCCTCCTCCTTCTCCTCCTCCTCCTCCTCCTCGACTTGCAGTGCTACCGCACTCCCGAGCTCGAGGAGGGCTTCAGCGGCTGGATCGCTCAGCAGCAGATCTGGCAACTGTTCGACGCAATCCCGATCGTCTTTGCGAGCGTCGTGCTGAAGTGCGTCCCCTCTCTCGCCCTCTCCTCTTCCCCGCTCGGACCTCGTCCTGACCCTCGTCTTGCACGAACAGCATCATCCACCCGCACTGGTTCCTCGTCTTCACCGACAGCCGCTATGCCTCGAGCCGCAACAGCGACGCGACCATGGTACCGATGACGGGCCTGAGCGGCGACAAGTTCGCGAGCGAGCGCAACTCGGTCTGAGCGCGCACACTCTTTCTCTCTCTCTCTCCCTCCTCTTGACATCACTACGTAGACGCTTTCTTCCCTCTCCTGCCGTGCTGAATGTACCACCATTACGCCTTGAGCCGTGCGCGCCGCCGAGAGAGAGCGAGTGCGAGCGAGCAGCCTTTCCTCTGCTTGCGCACGCTCGCAAGAGAGAATCGACGACAGGCTGACAGATAGCAAGACTGAAGAGATATCTACAAAGGAACGAGGCACTACGAGTTGGAGGGTCTTTGCACGTGGAGAGGAAGAGGGGGAGCGAGCGCATCACCTCGCGACGCCGAGGTTCGTGTTCTGCATGCCGTGCTCGAGCCCGGCCATCTGCGGCGACGACGCCTGCTGCTGCTGGTGGAGCCCCTGGTGGCCGCCCGTCGTCGTCGGGAGGTGGCCGCCGGCGACGGTCTGGCCGAGCGACGACGTGCGAGCGTGACGGCCGCCTGAGCTCGAGAGGCTGCTCTGCCTCGCGTGCGAGCCCGGGATGCCGGCGCCCTGCTGCTGCTGGAGCGGCTGCTGCTGGAGCGGCACCTGCTGGCCGTGACGCTGGACCGGGTGCGTCGCCGACGAGGTGAAGACGGGCTCGCGGTTGACGTACTCGACCTCGTACGCCGTGCTCTCGCCGCCGATCTCGGCGCGCGAGTCCGGCACGAGCTTGTGGCCCTCGCGGGCCTGCGGCGGGCCCATTAGCGACACGCCGCCGGGGACGACGTTGGCGCCGGGCGGGTGCGAGACGGACCCAAACGCGCCGTGCTGGACCGACGGCGACGCGACGTTGTGCTGCTGCGCGTGGCCGTGCGTCGCGGCGGGACCGCCGGTCGAGTTGAGCATCGAGGCGGGCGAGAAGTTCGAGTTGAGGCGGTAGCTAGAGGGAGAAGAGAGCGGGGGAGGAAGATCAGGATGGGTTCGAGCGCGACGACGAGGAAAAGGGAGAGGGACGCACAACTCGTGCAGGTCGCGCTGCCAGACGGGCATGACGATGGTGTGGTACTGCAGGAGGCGGCGAGAGCGAGTCAGAGAGCGAATTGAGGATGAGCGAGGCGAGGGAGAGAGGCGGACGCACGTGGTGGACGACGTTCTCAGTGACATGGGTCTCGCCCTTGTCGACCTTGACGCGCTGGTGCGGCACGACCGTGTAGGTGCTCATGCTCTGAGCGTTGAGGCGGGCGAGGAGCGCACGGTCGTCGGGCGTGTTGGCGTGCACCTCCTCGACGTGCGTGACGGGCACCTCGCGGTACGAGTGCACGGTCTCGAGGTGGCGCTCGTCGACGAGAGGCTGGACGTGGTGCTGGACGTGGTGGACTGCGAGCGAGAGAAAGCAAAGTCAGCTTCATCCTCGAGCAAGGAGACGAGGTAGAAAAGGAGGAAGAGGACGGACCGTGACGGTCGACGACGCGGTGGCGCTCGAGCTCCTCGACCTCGTGGATGTGCCGGCGCTCGTGGACGACGGGCTGGAGGTACTTGTGGTCGTGCTCGGCGAGCTTGGCCTGCTCCTCGCTCAGGACGGCGTCCGAGCCCGGCTGGGTGTGGTGGCTGTGCGGCGCGGCCGAGCGCTCCTTGAGGGTCGCGCCGCGGGAGAGGCCGGCCGACTGGTCCTGGATCGAGGGGAGGCCGGTCGAGGCGGCGGCGGCGCCCGTGGAGGAGGAGGACGAGGTAGGGTTGATGTCGCGAGCCGAGGTGGGGGCGACGGTCAGGGAGGAGGTGGCCGCGGCGGCGGTCGGGGCGGCGCCGGCGGGGAGGCCGGACGACCTGGACGGGCTCGAGTGGAGCTCGTTGGTGAGCGGGCCGGTGGAACGCGCGTGGTCGACCTTGGGCGAGGCCGATGCTGAGCCGCCGTCATGCGAAGTGCGGGCCCGACTCGCTCCCGCTGCGCCCGCCGCGGCAGCAGCAGCAGCTCCTGCGCCGGCTGCAGCACCACCAGTCGACGACGTCGAGTGGCGGGGCGTGTCCTGCGACGCCCTGCCGGTGCTCCTCGCCGACGAGGTCGAGGTGCGCGGGCGGTTGTTGATGGCGTCAGACTCGGTGCGCTCGTCGGTCGGCGTCTGGTCGACGGTGAAGAAGCCCGACGGCGACGTCTTCTCTTTGTGCGAGAACAGGCCCATGCTGAGAGTGCGAGGTGGGAGAGCGGGCGGGTGTGTAGAGGGCGAGAGAGAGGTGAGGGCGAGGAGGAGGAGGAGGAGGAGGGGGAGCGTCGAGCGAGCTGCGAGGTGTCGCGGCCGAGGGCGATCAGGCTGTCCTCGCGCGCGTGCGTCGGTCTCTGTTCTGCCCGTGCCTCCAGCTCCAGGCCGGTCTCTAGATCTTGCGCAGCACAGCCACCGAGCTCGCAACGACGTAACTGGGGCAAGCCAATCTCGACGACGTAAGGCCGAATTCCGCTCGCAGGCCAGACCGCCTTTGCCGGCTCGGCTCGGACAGCGCCGCCCCACCTTGGCCGTCGGTCAACCTGCTCCTCCGTCTCGCGGCAGCTCGTCAGCTGCGAGCGCACTCGCCGCTGCGGGCTTCCTGCTTCCTCTCGCCAACGCGCGCAGTAGCTATGTGCGCAGCGACCAGCTCTTCCTGTGACGAGAGCACGCTGCGGGAGGAGGTTTGCTGCCTCCAGCTGCGGCTACTCCCTCTCCTCGAGCCGAAGCTTACGCCGACTCTGCTCTGCTGCGGCGGACGATCCAAAACGCTCGTCTATTCCAGCGAGACGCTCTACACAAGCGAGAGGAATGCAGGCGAGGAAAGAGGTGGTCGCAGACGTGAGAGAGGATGTCAGGTGGCCACGCAGTCTGTGCGCAAGAGAGCGAGTCAGCTGAGCTGCAACAAAGGAAGGAGGGAGTTGGTGCACGCACAGTCGGGCTGCTTGTCGGCAGGGTTGAGCCCCCACGAGCTGTGCGAGGGAGAGAGAGAGCGAGGCGTCAGCCGTGAGCAAGAGGAGGACGAGGCCCGAGCGGGCCGAGGACGCACGGCATCGTGACGGTCCGTCCTGCGCCGCCCTGGATGGCGAAGGTCTGCATTTGCGCATTCGAGGAGTCAACGAGGCGTTTCTGACGAGGAGACTCAGCCAGGCTGGCTCGAAAGACGAGCGGCTCGTGCGCACGCTCGAGGACGACGACGAGCGAAAAGAGGGCGAGGGGGAGAGCAAGAGACGCACCGCGACAAAGACAAAGACCTGCGTACCGCCGTCGAGCGCAGCCGAGAGCAGGAAGTTGTACTTGCGGAACCAGGTCGAGCGGTACCTGCGCAGGTACCACTGGGACCAGAAGGCGAGTACGACGCAGAAGAAGTTTTGCGAGTTGATGCCGGCGTTGAGGTACCCGAACGCGTAAACGAGGAGCGGGACGACGACCTTGTCGGCGCCGAGTCGAGGGAAGAAGCGGTGCAGCGCGTAGAAGGGGAGCGGGCAGGCGAGGCCGATGAGGATCGCCATCGGAATGATGAAGTAGGTCCTGCACGGCATGCTCGTCATCAGCAGCGTATCGAGAGCGCGGAGAAGGGGAGAGGACGCACCCTGAGGGGCCGTACATGTGCTGGGAGGCGGCGTCTCGTCGTCAGCTCTCGTCCCTCGCGAGCTCGAGGAACAGGAGAAGGGCGAGCAGCGCACCTTTGCGAGCGCTCCCCAGGTCACGGCCTCGGTGTTGAACGACTGGACGTTCTGGCCCGACCAAAAGTTGTTGCCCTGGACGTCGGTCAGGAGCTCGCGGTGCGACGAGATGATCTGCTTCATGATGACGAGCTGGAGGATGGCGCCGACGACCGTGCCGAGCGTCTGCATCGAGAGGGTCGTGCGAGGCGGGATCTTGGTGTACCTGCAGGGCGAGGAGGAGGGTCAGGATGCGCGAGAAAGGGTCGGAGAGGTGGCTCAGGGTGCAGGAGGACGAGGTCGGGAGGAGGAGAGCTGGACTCACTGAGCGAGCTTGAGGTCGACGGCCATATTGATGCCCTGCGTGACAGACGACGACGAGTAGAGCGCAAAATACTGCAGGGCTCGGCGTCAGAGAGCAGTTCCTGCTCGAGTCTCGACGAAGGCGAAGGGGACCGTGCGCACCATGTTGGCCTGCGAGTTGCCCGGGACGACGGCGGCGCCCAGCATCTGTGCGAGCGTCGTCAACCCGACCTGCCAGCCCGTGATGGCGTAAAAAACCGAGAGCATGGGCAGGAAAACGGCCGAGATGACGACGGCGACGATGAGGGCCCACCAGGGAAGGTGCGAGTGGCCGGTGTCTGTACGGCGAGAGCGACTGTACGTCAGCTACTGCTGCCTCGAGGCTCTTGAAGGTGTAGAGAGGACGAGGAGACGCACAGCAAGTCGCCATGGCCATGGCGAACGACGAGAGGACGACGCCGGCGTAGACCCACCTGCGCGCACGATGAGCCGCACGGTCAGCGCCTCTCGCTCCTCCTCCCCCTGCACAAGACTGCAAAGAGGAAGACGCACATGGGCACCTCCTTGTAGACGCGCATCTTGGCATAGTGCGCATCGTCGACCACATCCTTGCGGAACTCGCGCGCGGCCTTTACGATCGGCTCGCGGTACCACAGGGCGACGTACGTGACCGTCGCGCCGATGGCGAGGTTGCAGCCGAGGTAGTACATGGCGTAAGACGGGCAGAGCCAAGGCAGACCCTGCTCGGCGAGCGCGTCCGGGTTCAAGGTGTAGTCGCTGTTGAGGATCAAGGTCTGGTCGTACTGCGTGCCTGCACACGTTCATCTCGCCCTGTATCAGCTTACGCTCTCTGCGAAAGGCGAGATGAGGAAGAGAGAGGCGACGCACCGTTCTCGTAGAAGAGGTCTTGGCTCATGAAGGGAAAGTTCTGCGCTTGCCAGGTGTTGGCGGCATACATGGCGCACGCGATGACGGCGCAGACGGCGCACCCGGCGTAGATCGAGAGCTGCGTCGCGAGCGGCGTGTAGAGCGGGCCGGCGCCGCTGATGTAGGACCAGTCGAAGCTGTGGGAGGGAGGACGGGGAGGACGTCAGCTCGAGGTTGGGCGACGGCGCACGAGCGAGCTCGACGAGACGCACCAGAACTGGAAGAGACCCATGCCCTCGTTCGGGTAGGAGCCTGCGTGCGGAAGAGGGAGGGTCAGCGCTCCGCGCCTCGTCGAGGTTCGGGGGCAAGGAGGAGGTGCACGGACCGCCGAAGATGCGCGTCACCCAGGGCGAGTTTTGGCGGGCGAGGCAGAAGATCGAGATGCCCGTGAGGCTCGGCGCGATGAACTGTGCGAGGAGCGGCATCAGCTCGAGGTCGCCCGCCTCGAGAGGGGACGAGGAGAGACGGCACCGGACGCACCTCGGGCACCCACTCCCAGACAAAGATGGCGACGAACACGACAAGGAAGAACTTGAGGCGCCTGCGCTGCGCCGAGTAGTCCTTGTCGCGGTGCACGAGGTCGAACAGCTGGACGACCGGGATGAGGCTCGGGTAGACGCAGTAGGTCGGGAAGACGACGACGGCGCGGCACAGGCCGGCGAGGCCGTAACCTGCAGGTCGTCGAGTCAGTTGAGCTCATCGAAAGGAGACAAAGGGAGAGACTGAACGCACCGAGGAGCTGCGAGCCGATGAGGGTGAAGATGGCGACGGCGTAGTTGGCGTTCAGGTCGTAGTAGAGCTCGTCGGCGGCAAAGACGTTGATGGCCTGCGCCGACGACGTCGCCGTGCTGCACATGATGTTGATTGCGACGTGCCTGCGAGCGCAGAAGGCGCGGGAGGAGCTGTGTCAGCGACGGGCCGGTCTCGAGGCGGCGCTCGGACCCTGCCCGAGTCGAACGAGTGAGACGGTCGACGCACTCCTTGATGTTGAACTCGCACGGGTTGAGGAAGGCCCAGAAACGACCCTTGTCGGCCTTGGGCAGGACGGCGCTCCACACCTTGCCGAGGATGAACGAGACGACGACGAGGAACAGCTGCGAGACGGTGAGGCTCGTCGGGCGGAAGTAGAAGATTTGGCCGAGGACGGCAGAGAAGCATGTGAGGCCGAGTCCTGCGGGCGATGAAGAGAGCACGTCAGCGAGTGCAGCTGCAGGGGTGGAGGAGGAGGAAGGGACGAGGCCGACTCACCGAGGACGTACATGCGCAGCGTGTGGATCGGCATGCTCGGGTCGTCGTCGAGCGAGAGGCACCGTGTGCCGATGTCGCTGGCAGTCTGCGAGGGAGAGCTCGTCAGCTCGTCGCTCTACTGCTCTGTGAGGGAGGGAGGAAGGGGAAGAGACGCACCTCGATCGGGCGCTCCTTGCCGTTCGAGAGCAGGTCCTCGGCGTCGAGCTCGTCGGCCTCGCGCGCCGCAGGGTCCGTCGCGCGGTGCTGCTGGTGGTGCAGCTCGTGCGCCGACGAGCGCGCCGTCGGGCGTTCCTCCTGGTCGAGCGCGTCCTTGTCCTTGACCTCGTCGTCGACGTCCTCGTCGATGCCGAACGCGGCCGGCGCAGGCGGTTTGTCGGCCGATGCTGACGAGGCGAGGGTCGGAACCGAGTCGGGACCGGCGAGGGAAGTCGAGGGACGGTGGAGCGTGTCGAGCGGGACCGAAAACGAGTCCTGCCGCTTGAACGGGTTGCGGACGCGGACCATGACGGCGAGTCGTGCCCGTGCGAGGAGAGAGAGATCCGACTGGTCGAGGAAGAGGTAGGACAGAGGGGAAAAGCCGGCGCGCTCGACAAAACGAGAGCGGGCGAGCGACCGAGTCGAATCTGCGTGTCTCAGCCGACCGAGGCTGATCAGATTGTCGAGCCGCGGTCGACCCGGCCTGCTCGCCGCCTTTTTTTGGCGCGACGATGCGGAGCGGCTGCGAGACGAGCGCAGGGCGCGGTACCGGGAGCCCGGATGCGGGCGGCCGAGGCGGTCGACGAGCGGGGTGCACCAGCGAGGACGAGCAGCGAGGACGATCGGGGCGGGGTGCGGCGAAGCTCGAGGCTCTCGAGGACGACGAGCACGATGAGGAGGCAAGCTGCGACGGCAACAGAGTCAGCAAGGTCCTGTGTAGAGAGGAGACGAGGCAGCGAAAGGAGGAAACGCACCTCGATCAGGTTCCAGCTCGAGCGACATCCTCCCTGCTCGCCGCGGCGTCTATGTACCCTCCTCTAACTCGCGCACCTCGTGCAGACGTGCCTCGCTCATGACCAGCCGCCACCGCCGGCGCGCGCGTACGGGTTCCTCGACCCCCACCTCGCGCTCTCACCGTCCCGCCGGCCCTCTCCCGCTCCCCCTGCTGCGCCCCTCCCGCCCTCGCCGTACCTCTCCGACCCTCTCGGTCCTCCCTGCGGCTCGCGCGAGTCGCGCGCGCGCCCACCGGCCGTGTACCACCCGTCGTCGCGCGGCGGCTCTGCGCGCGCGCCGGCGCCGCTCGACGAGCGCGGGGCGAAGCGCGGCTCGGCGTCGTGGATCGAAGGCGGAGAGGCGTACG
>Ga0308169_10001153_pt1 | contig 32181 bp, 26 predicted proteins | sample PhyBR1_2_FD_202139 | JGI IMG/M metagenome (GOLD analysis project Ga0308169, IMG submission 202139) | Phyllosphere microbial communities from UC Gill Tract Community Farm, Albany, California, United States - DLSLSB.R1 | ecosystem: Host-associated > Plants > Phyllosphere > Unclassified | place...
ATTTCATGGACAGCTCCAAAGCGAAGCGCCGTGCACCCCATCTCCAGGAATGTAGAGATGGCCGGGCACGGCACCGTAAAAAATTGAGAAGCGGATTTTCGCAGAAAACTTCCGGTCCCGTGCAAAATTTTTTGCTAGGTTAACCAGACTGGACCGATCGTGGCGCACTCTTGTGGCCGAGCCTACTTCCTGCGCTCGTAGGTCACGAAGGCAAACGCCACCCCATCGGCCGAGCGATGCTCTTCGCGCGCGGTTTCCAGCCAGGTCGCCGGATCGATCTCGGGGAACAAGGTATCGCAGCGGTAGACGCCGTCGATGTGGGTCACGATCATGCGGTCGGCGCTGCCCATCGATTCATGGAAGATCTGGGCGCCGCCGATGATGCTGGCGGGTTCATCGCCGGCGAGGGCAACCGCCTCCTGCAGCGAGCCGGCTGTTTCGACGCCTTCGTGCGACCAATCGGCGTTGCGGGTGACGACGATGTTGCGGCGCTTGGGCAGCGGGCGGCCGATCGAGTCGAAGGTCTTGCGGCCCATGATGATCGGATGGCCGAGGGTGACCCGCTTGAAGTGGGCCAGGTCCTCGGGCAGGTGCCAGGGCAGCTGGTTGTCGACGCCGATGCCGCGCTGGGCGTCCATCGCGACCACGAGAGTGATTTGCTTGGCCATCTCAGTTCATCCCCCTTTACACCGCCACCGGGGCCTTGATCGCGGGATGCGGATCGTAGCCGACCACCTCGAAGTCTTCGAACCTGTAGCCGAACAGCGAATCCGGCTTGCGCTTGATGACCAGCTTCGGCAGCGGGCGCTCTTCGCGCGACAGCTGCAGCTCGACCTGTTCCATGTGGTTCGAGTACAGGTGGCAGTCGCCGCCGGTCCAGACGAAGTCGCCCACTTCGAGGCCGGCCTGCTGGGCCATCATGTGGGTCAGCAGGGCGTAGGAAGCGATATTGAAGGGCACGCCGAGGAAGATGTCGGCGCTGCGCTGGTAGAGCTGGCAGGAGAGCTTGCCGTCGGCCACGTAGAACTGGAAGAAGGCGTGGCAGGGCGGCAGTTTCATCTGCGGCACGTCGGCCACGTTCCAGGCGGAGACGATCATGCGGCGCGAGTCCGGGTTGTTCCTGATCTGGTCCAGCACCTGGCTGACCTGGTCGATGTGTCCGCCGGAAGGCAGAGGCCAGCTGCGCCACTGGTAACCGTAGATCGGGCCCAGGTTGCCGTTCTCGTCGGCCCACTCGTCCCAGATCGAAACGCCGTTCTCCTTGAGGTAGGCGATATTGGTGGAACCGTTCAGGAACCAGATGAGTTCATGGATGATCGACTTCAGGTGCACCTTCTTGGTCGTCACCAACGGGAAGCCGTCCTGCAGGTTGAAGCGCATCTGGTAGCCGAACACGGAACGCGTGCCGGTGCCGGTCCGGTCGGTCTTGACCGCGCCATGGTCGCGGACATGGCGCATGAGGTCTGAGTATTGGCGCATCGGAGTGTCGGTGTAAAGCGGGTTGATGATCCGGCATTTTAACCGATCGCCGACTGCACCTCGGCCGCCAGCAGCGCCACCGCTTCACGCACCCGTCCATCGGGCGCTTCGAGGAGATGGTCCCCCACGTAGAGCTCGAAGTAGGAGGTGTCGGGCAGCACGCCGTGGCTGATGCGGTGGAAGATCCACAGGCCGTGCTCGGCCGCCAGTTTGCGGCGGATCTCGAGCGCGCGCTCGCGGCCGACCGGCAGGTGCACATGCAGCATATTCGCCTGTGGCGCCGCCGGATTGACCTTCAGGACCGGATGCTCGGCCAGCACCTGGTAGACGAAGCGGGTGCGCTCGAACAGGGCCGGCATGCTGGCCAGGCGCGCGTCGAACTGCATGGCCGCCGCGACGACGTAGGGGCTCTGGTGCACCAGCTTGCCGCCCTGGCGCGCGAACCACCGGGCGGCGCGCGCCACGAATTCGCGCGACCCCAGCAGCATCGCACCGCCGACCCCGCCGATGCCCTTGTACAGCGAGACGTAGACCGAATCGAAACCGGCCGCGATGTCGGCCAGCGGGCGCCCATAACCGGCCGCCGCTTCCCACAGGCGTGCGCCGTCCATGTGCAGGTGGATGCCGTTCGCGCGGCAGTGCGCCTTGATGGCCTGCAGTTCGTCCCAGCTGGAGAGCTGGCCGCCGATTTCGCGCATCGGAATTTCGAGGCCGACGGCGGACAGGCGGTCGGGAATGCCGGCGATGTCGGCCGCGGTCCAGGGGCGGTGGCGCTCGCCGACCGACAGGGCGTCGAAGTGGTTCAGCAACTGGTAGTTCGATTGCTCGTGCACGAAGATGTGCGAAGTCGGATGCAGGGCTACCGGCGCATTGCCGCGGTCCATCGCGGCCAGGCGCAGGGCCGTCACCTGGGTCATGGTGCCGGAAATGCAGAACACCGCCGCCTCGAAGCCGAGCAGATCGGCCACCTTGCGTTCGAAGTCCTGCACCACGGCGCCTTCGCCGTAGACGTCGTGCTGGATGCCGTTGGCTTCGCACCAGGCGGCCATGGCGGAAAACATCTCGGCCGGGCGGCGGACGCGGTGGCCGGGGAGGATGGTGGTGCAGCGTGCAAGCAGTTCGGTATCGCTCAAGGGAGACTCCAGTGGATCGGTCTTGTCAACCGCGCCACTCTACACCGAACTGCCGGGACCGGAAAGCGCGGCCCCGGCGGCGTCAATACCGGCCGATCGCCAGGCGTCCGGCGCTGCCCCCGACGGTGGCCTGGGCCGGGTCGAGCTTGAACAGGCGCACCGCGCGCGCCAGCTGGTCGGCCTGCTCCTGCATGGCCTGGGCGGCGGCGCTGGCTTCCTCGACCAGGGCGGCGTTGTGCTGGGTGGCGCGGTCCATCTCGCCGATCGAGCGGTTGACGTTCTCGATGCCGCCGGCCTGCGCGTTGCTGGCGGCGCTGATGCGGCCCATGATGGCGGTGACCTGTTCGGCGCTGCCGAGCACCTCGGCCATGGTGGTGCCGGCTTCCTGCACCAGGCTGCTGCCGGCGTCGACCTCGGCGCTGGATGCCTGGATCAGGGTCTTGATCTCCTTCGCCGCGGCGGCCGACCGCTGGGCCAGGTTGCGGACCTCGGCGGCCACGACCGCGAAGCCGCGGCCCTGTTCGCCGGCGCGCGCCGCTTCCACCGCCGCGTTCAGGGCCAGGATATTGGTCTGGAAGGCGATGCCGTCGATGACGCCAATGATGTCGGCGATGCGCCCGGACGACTGCCTGATCGCGTCCATGCGCTCGATCACCTGGCTGACCATGCGGCCGCCTTCCTGCGCCACCACCGAGGTATTCACCGCCAGCTGGTTGGCCTGGTGGGCGTCGCCGGCGTTGCGGCGCACGGTCTCGGTCAGGTCCTGCATCGCGTTGGCGGTGGCGGCCAGGGTCGCGGCCTGCTCCTCGGTGCGGGTGCACAGGTCGAGGTTGCCGGACGAGATCTCGCTGGAGGCGTTGGCGATCTGTTCGGCGCCGCTGCGCACCTGGCCCACCACGCTCGACAGGCCCTTGCCGATCTCGTTCATGGCGTCGGCCAGGCGCCCGATCTCGTCGCGCCGGCCGGACTTCATGGTGACGCTCAGGTCGCCCTGGGCCATGCGCACGGCGGCGTCGCGGGCTTCGGTGAGCGGACGGGTGACGGTGCGCTTGATGACGGCGTTGAGGATCACAGCAAAGATCGCCAGCGCGGCCAGGCCGGTGAAGATGGCGCGGTCGCGCAGGCGGTTCGCTTCGCGCACGATCTCGTCCTCGTAGGTGCCGCCGGCGATCAGCCAGTTCCAGTCCTTGAACAGGGTGTAGGCCACCACGCGCTTGCGTGGCTTCGCATCGCCCTCGCCCTGCCACGGGTAGGCGGTCAGGCCTTCCTTCGATTCCAGCATCTCGCGCACGAATTCGCGGCCGCCGGCATCGCGGTTGCCGAGGATGTTCTTGCCTTCGTGGGTCGGATGGACGATCAGTTCGCCGTAGTTCTTGCCGGGGGCGGCGTTCAGCACATAGAAGTATCCGGTCTCGCCCACCTTCATGGTCTTGATGCGCTCCTTCAGCTTGGCCAGTTCGGCGCTGATGTCGACGCCGACGTAGAGCACGGCGATGACCTTGCCGCCGGCATCCATCACCGGTTGGTAGCTGGTGATGGTCTGCTTGCCGAACAGGGTGACCAGGCCGACGTAGGATTTGCCGGCGCGCAGGCGGGCATAGGCCGGGCTGGCGTGGTCGAGGACGGTGCCGACGGCGCGCTCGCCGTTCTCCTTGCGCACCGAGGTGGTGACGCGGATGAAGTCGTCGCCGCTGGCCACGAAGATGGTGGCGTTGCCGCCGGTCTCGCGGGTGAAGCGGTCGGGGGCGCTGAAGTCGAGGTTGAGGCTGGCGCCGCCGTTCTTCAGCACCGGCACCGGCTTGCCGCCGATGTCGACGGTGCTGGTGGCATCGACGCTGAATTCGCCCGGCAGGCCGGCCGCGAAGATCTTGCCGAAGCTGGCCGCTTCGCTGGACACCGCATTGTCGAACATCTCGACCGTGGCCGCGACGCTGCTCAGTTCTGCCTTGATGCTGACGACGGCGCGGTCGTGCAGCAGGGTCGAGGTGGTCCAGCTGTTGGCGGTGACGAGGGCGGCGAGGATCAGGCTGACGAGGGCGAAGGTGAAAGCGGTGATCTTCGAGCCGACCGACCAGCTCGAAACGTCGGACATGCGTGGTTTCATGAATCGTGGGGGATGGGAGAGAGTTTCCCGATGATACTGGAAGTATCTGTAGGGAAACTACACTAAATGCCCGCCCGCGACGTATTCATGCAACAAAATGATCGATGCATGCGCTTTTGTCATGACCGGACGCCGGGTTCAGTGCGCCACTTGTACGTGATGAAACTGCAGCGCCGCCAGGTTCGCATAGATACCGCCCAGCGCCACCAGCGAGGCATGGGTCCCGGTCTCGACGATGCGGCCGTCTTCCATCACGATGATGCGGTCGGCGCGCTGCACGGTGGCCAGGCGGTGGGCGATGATCAGCGTGGTGCGGCCGACCATGGCCGCTTCCAGCGCCCTCTGCACCAGGCGTTCGGATTCGGCGTCGAGGGCGCTGGTGGCTTCGTCCAGCAGCAGCAGCGGCGGATTCTTGAGGAGCGCCCGTGCGATGGCGATGCGCTGGCGCTGGCCGCCGGACAGGCGCACGCCGCGCTCGCCCAGGTAGGAGCCGTAGCCCTCGGGCAGGCGTTCGATGAATTCGTGGGCGGCCGCCATCTTCGCCGCCGCGATCACCTCCGCATCGCTGGCGTCGGTGCGGCCGTAGCGGATGTTGTCCATCGCGTTGGCCGAGAAGATCACCGTGTCCTGGGGCACGATGCCGATCGCATCGCGCAGTACGTGCAGGTCGAGGTCGCGGATGTCGACGCCGTCCAGCAGGATCGCGCCCGATTGCGGATCGTAGAAGCGCAGCAGCAGCTGGAACAGGGTGGTCTTGCCGGCGCCGGACGGGCCCACGATGGCGACCGTCTCGCCCGGCTTGATGGCCAGGTCGAGGTGGGACAGGGCGGCGTGATCCGGGCGCGAAGGGTAGGAGAAGCCCACGTCGGCCAGCTGCAGCGCGCTGCCGGCGGCCTGGCGCGCCGGCAGCGGTTTCGGCTGCAGCGGGCTCTCGATGCTTGAGCGCAGGGCCAGCAGTTCCAGCAGGCGCTCGGCGGCGCCGGCCGCGCGCTGGGCCTCGCCCATCACCTCGGACAGGGCGCCGACGGCGCCGGAAACGATCGAGGCATACAGGATGAACTGGCCGAGGTCGCCGCCCGTCATCGAGCCTTCCAGCACCGCGTGCGCGCCCAGCCACAGTACGAAGACGATGGCGCCGAACACCAGCACGATGGCCAGCATGGTGAGGATGGAGCGCGCGCGGATGCGCCGCATCGCCGTATGGAAGGCGTGTTCGACGGAAGCGCCGAAGCGCTGGGCTTCGCGCCGCTCGCCGGTGAAGGACTGCACGGTGGGCATGGCGTTGAGGATCTCGCCGGCCAGCGCGGAAGCGTCGGCGATGCGGTCCTGGGTATCGCGCGAGAGTTTGCGCACGCGGCGGCCGAACAGCACGATCGGCACCACCACCAGCACCAGCAGGCCGAGGATGATGGAGGTGAGCTTGACGCTGGTGACGAACAGCATGGCCAGCCCGCCCACGAACAGCAGGCTGTTGCGCAGGGCCAGCGAGATGCTGGTGCCGACCACGGCCTGGATCAGCGTCGTGTCGGTGGTGAGGCGCGACAGCACTTCGCCGGTGCGGGTGGTCTCGAAGAATTCCGGGCTTTGCCGGACCACGTGGGAGTAGACGGCGCTGCGGATGTCGGCCGTCACGCGTTCGCCCAGCCAGGACACCATGTAGAAGCGGGCGGCGGTCGCCACCCCCAGCACTGCCGCCACCCCGAACAGGGCGAGGAAGGTGGCGTTGACGTTGGCGATGCTCTTGCCGCCGGCCGCGGCGCCGAAGCCGTGGTCGATCATCTGCTTGAAGGCGTAGGGAATGGCCAGGGTGGCGCTGGCCGCGACCAGCAGGGCGATCCCGGCCAGCACGAACTGGCGGCGGTAGGGGCGCAGGAAGGGGAGGAGGCCGGCGAGGGCGGCAAAGGTGCCCTTGCGGCTGATGGCATCGTTGGAGCTGGTGGTGCTTTTACTCATGTCTCTTGGCTTCTTGTTGTCGGAGTGCTTCAAAGTTTCATTGGATCGAGGTAGCCGGTCAGCTCGAGGTAGCCGCGGCCCAGAGGGCGGCCGTCGCGCTCGACCGTCACCGCGCCTTCCCAGTATACGGCGCCGGTCGAGCGGCGCGAGTCGAGTTCCTGGTCCGGCTGCAGGGGCTTCAGCTGCCAGCGCATCGCGCCGGTCGTGATCGTGGTGGCCACCGGGTAGGTGGCGCCGGTGCGCGCCGATTTCCAATGCGTCTGCGGCACGAAGCCGACCTGGTCCGGCCCGTACTGGGTCAGGCGGCCGGCGCCGTCGCGCAGGGTCGCGTGGGCCCACAGCTTGCCGCCATCCCTGGCGCGGATCTGGAAGGCCATCAGGGCGCCGCCGTCGTCGAGGTTGATGCCGGTCCAGTCCCAGCCGGCCGCATCCGTGTCCAGCACCTGGCTGGACCATTCGTGGTCGAGCCATGCCATGCCTTTGACCGATACCGGCTTGCCTTTGCTGGTCACCGTACCCGACACCGCCAGGTGCGGCTCGCTGTAATAATAACTGGCGTGCCCGGCTTGCGGGCCCTTGCGCGAAAAACCGGCCTCGCCCTCGAGCAGTACCGGCTGGGTCGGCGCGAGCTGCAGCTCGAAGGCCAGTTCGGCGCCGCGCACCGAGACCAGGTAGCGGCCGTCCGGTGCGCGCCGCATGCGCCAGTCTTCGAGCTTGATGTCGGTATCGCCGGTCTTCGCCCAGGCCAGGCCGAAGCCTTCGCGCGCGCTGCGCTGGTCGTGCAGCAGGTGGCCGGCAGCCGGATCGGACAGGGCGGCGTGGCCGATCACCAGCTGCTTGGGCGCGAAGGCGCTGGGATTATCCGGATCGTGTTCCGTCCGGCTGCGGAAGAAGGTCACCTGGAAGCCGAGCGGCTTGCCGTCCGGAGTATCCAGCCAGCCGGTCACGTACCACCATTCGGTGCGGTGTTCGGGATGGGCGCCGTAGTCCCGCGGGAACTGGAGCGTCCGGCCGGGCGTCACCGGCGCGAATGGCGGCGGGCCCGCATGGGCGGCGCCGGCCAGCATCGACAGCATGACGATCAGGAGGCGGAGCAGGCGCATCACCAGTCCTCCCTTACGGCCCGCACCGGGCCGCCGGACAGCGCATAGCGGCCCGACACCAGCGCGGTGGCGACCGAGGCCGCCACCAGCACCGCGGCCACGCTGCCGAGCAGCGGCCAGGGCAGGTGCAGCTGCATGGTCCAGTGGAAGGATTGCGGGTTCACCACGTAGACCAGGATCAGGCTGATGAGCAGGCCGAGGGCGAAGCCGGTGGCCACGCCCAGCACGGTCAGCGAGCCGCCCTCCAGTGCGAGGATGCGCAGTACCTGCCCGCGCGACACGCCCACGTGGCGCAGCATGCCGAACTCGCGGGCCCGCGCCAGGGTCTGGGCCGAGAAGGTGGCGGCCACGCCGGACAGGCCGATGGCGATCGCGATCGCTTCCAGCAGATAGGTGACGGCAAAGCTGCGGTCGAAGATGCGCAGGCTGGCGGCGCGGATCTCGCCGGGGCTGGCCAGCTGCAGGATGGGGCCGAAGGGCAGGGCGCGCAGCCGCGCGGCGATGGACTCCGGCTGCGTGCCTTCGGCGGCCCACAGGGCGGCGTCGGTGACGGTGGTATCGCCGGTCAGGCGCCGGTAGTCCGCCAGCCTCACGATCACCGAACCGGACTGGTTGGCATAGTCGCGCCAGACGCCGGCGACGAAGAAGCGCTGCTTGCGGCCGCCGAGCGGCAGTTCGATCCGCTGGCCGACGTGCATGCCGTACAGGTCGGTCATGGCTTCCGACACCCATGCCGGCAGCTCGCCGGCCGGCGCCGGAGCGCTCGTTCCCACCAGGGCCAGCAGGCGGCCCGGGTCGGCGGCATCGATGTCGCGCGCGACCAGGCTGATGTTCGGCCGCGCCGGATCGAGCGACAGCGGGCGGGTGCGCAGGAAGGCGGCCCGCGCGACGCCGGGCAGGGCGGCAATGGCCGCCTGTTCGGCCGGCCCGAGGCCGCCGGTATTGCCGCCGCTGGCGGTGCGCACATAGAGGTCGGCGGGCAGGATGTGCAGCATCCAGTCGTCCACCGAGACACGGAAGCTGGCCACCATGATGCCCATCGCGACCATCAGGCTGAAGCTGGCCAGGACGCCGCCCAGGGCGATCGAGGCCTGGCCGGGCGCATTCGCCAGCCGCGCCAGCGCCAGCGACAGCACCGGCGACGACGAAGAGGCCGGGCGCCGCATGTGCAGGCGGTTCAGCAAGCGGAAGCTGCTGGCCGCCAGGCGCGGCATCAGGCCGATCCCGCCGATCAGCAGCAGGGCCACGGCAAAATAGCCGAACAGCGGGAGCTCGAACACGGGCGGGGCGAAGGCGCAGGCCGCTGCTGCGCCGAGGCACAGCAGCGAGGGCCAGATGCGCGCCAGTCGCTCCAGCGCGGTCTCGTCGTTGCCGGACTTGAGGGCGACGGCTGGGCGGGCGCGCGCCGCTTCCCAGGCCGGCGCCGCGCAGCCCAGCAGGGCCACGCCCAGGCCGAGCAGGAAGAACACGCTCGCGGCCACCGGCGTGAAGTGGACGGTCGGCTTCACGCCGGGGAAGTAGCCGGCGCCGAGGTCGCCGCCGAAGAAGGCCAGCGCGGCGGCCGCCAGTCCGTAGCCGCCGGCGATGCCGAGCAGGGCGCCGATCACGCCCAGGCTGGCGCCTTCGACCAGCACCTGGCGCAGCAGGAGCCGGCGCGGCAGGCCCAGCACGCGCAGCAGCGCGAACTGGCTGCGCCGCCGCAGCACGGACAAGGCCTGGGTCGAGAACACCAGGAAGGCGCCGGTGAACAGGGCCACCAGGGCCAGCACCGTCAGGTTGACGCGGTAGGCGCGGCTCAGGTTATTGTTGCGGCTTTCCTGGTTGGCGTCGTTCGGCGCGGCCACCGTGAAGCGGCCCGGGAATCCGCGTTCCAGCTCTTGCGCCAGGCCGCGCTCGAAGGCGGCGCGGTCGACGCCGTCGCGCAGCTTGAGGTCGATGCGCGACAGCTTGCCGAGCTGGTGGAAGCGCCACTGCAGCGCGCCGATGTCCATCACGCCCAGGCGCTGGCCGCTGCGGGCGCGCAGGATGGGCCCGGCCACGCGCAACGGCACGTTGTGCGTACCGGCGCGCAACAGCAAGGTAGCGCCGGCCTGCACGCCGAGCCAGTTCTGGGCCGCGGGCGAGAGGAAGATGGTGTCGTCGGCCAGCACGTCGGCGCCGCGGCCCTTTTGCGGCACCCCGGCCAGGTCGGGCGAGACGTAGCCGGCGCGCAGGGCGTCGAGGCCGACGATCTTCAGCGAGCCCGGCCTGCCGGCCAGGGCGGCATCGAGTTCCAGCACCGGCGAGGCCAGCGCCACCCCTTCATGGGTGGCCAGGCGCGGATAGATGCTTTCGTCGAACTGGGCTTCGCGCCCGCTCACCTGCAGGTCGGCCTGGCCGGCCAGGCTCTGGATGGCGGCCGAGAATTCGTTGAAGGCGGCCGCATTGATCAGGTGGATGGCGAAGCCCATGGCGACCCCGACCGCGATCGCGGCCACGGCGAGCAGGGCGCGCATCGGATGCGCGCGCCACTCGCCGAACAGCAGCCAGCGCGACAGCAAGCCTAGGCCGGACATTCCACCGCCAGGGTCTCGGCCTGGCGCCTCAGTTTGATGCGCACGGCTTCATGCTTCGGCCCGTGCGCGGTACGGGCCAGGTCTTCTTCCGCCCACTTGTGGCGCAGGCGCAGCTTGTCGCATTTCTTGCGCTGGGCCTGGGCGGCGCGCGCCTGGCGGACCTCGACGCGGCCCTGCTTCTCGGCCGCCTTCTCGCGCGCGATGCGGGCCTTTTCCAGTTCCAGCAGGGTGCGGGCGTCGCCGCCCTGCGCACCGATCTGGTCCGCGAACGAGATGCCGGCCGGCGGTGGCGGCAGGGCTTTCGATGCGCCCTGCGCGCAGGGCTGGTCGCCGTAGCTGGTCTTGCCCTCGTGCGTGCACTTGTACACGTCCTGGGCCTGCACGGCGGCCGGCAGCAGGGTGGCGGCGAGGAGGAGGGAAACACGCATCATGAAGGATCTCCGGTCAAAGAATTTTGCCAGGGTTCATGATGCCGAGCGGATCGAGCGCGGCCTTGATGGCACGCATCAGGTCGAGTTCGACCTGGGCCTTGTAGCGCGGCAGTTCGTCACGCTTCAGGGCGCCGATGCCGTGCTCGGCGGAAATCGATCCGGCGAAGGCCGCCACGCTGTCGTGCACGATGCGGTTGACGTCGCCCTGGTAGGCGAGGAAGGCTTCATGCGGCGTGCCCTCGGGCGGCGCGATGTTGTAGTGCAGGTTGCCGTCGCCCAGGTGGCCGAAGCAGACCACCTGCACGCCCGGCCAGGCGTGTTCGAGCAGGACGTCGGTCTTTTCGACGAAATCGGCGATGCGCGAGATCGGCACCGAGATGTCGTGCTTGATGTTCTTGCCGTCGGCGGCCTGGGCCAGCGGGATGTGCTCGCGGATCGCCCACAGCGCGCGCGACTGGGCGATCGAGGTCGCCACCACGGCGTCCTGGGCCAGGCCGGCTTCCAGCGCGCGCTCGATGGTCTCTTCCAGCAGGCGCACCGCGTGCTGCTCCGACTCGTGGCTGGACAGTTCCAGCAGGGCGTACTGGGGATGGGTCTGGGGGAAGGGGCGCGGCAGGTCGGGGAAGTGCTTGCCGACCAGGCGCAGGCAGACGTCGCTCATCAGTTCGTAGCCGGTCAGGGTCGGGCCGGCGGTGTCCTGGGCCATGCCCAGCAGCGCCAGGGCATCGCGGCAGCTGGACAGCGCCACCAGGGCGGTGATCCCGGCCTTCGGCTGCGGGAACAGCTTCAGCACGGCGCCGGTGATCACGCCGAGGGTGCCTTCGGCGCCGATATAGAGGTCGCGCAGGTCGTAGCCGGTATTGTCCTTGCGTAGCCCGCGCAAGCCGTCCCACAGCTCGCCCCGGGCGGTGACGACTTCGAGGCCGAGGCAGAGCTCGCGCGTGTTGCCGTAGCGCAGGACGCCGGTGCCGCCGGCATTCGTCGCCAGGTTGCCGCCGATGGTACAGCTGCCCTCGGCCGCCAGCGACAGCGGGAACAGCATGCCGTGATGGCTGGCGGCCTGCTGGATGTCGTGCAGGATGCAACCGGCGTCCACCGTCATGGTGCGGTTGATCGGGTCGACCGCGCGGATGCGGTTCAGGCGGCGCAGCGACAGCACCACGGCCTGGCCGGATTCGTCCGGCACGCTGCCGACCACCAGGCCGGTCCGTCCGCCCTGCGGCACGACGGGAACGCGGTGGGTGGCGCACAGGCGTACCAGGCCGGCCACCTGGGCGGCGTCGTGGGGGCGCAGCACGGCGCGCGCACGGCCGGTGAAGCGGCCGCGCCAGTCGGTCAGGTAGGGGGCGACGTCGGCCTCGTCGGTGAGGACGTGCTCGACGCCGATCAGCTCGCGGCAATGCGCCAGGAAGAGATCGGATACGGAATCAGTCATGCGGTACTTTTACCTTGTCGAGCAGCTCCTTCGCCAGCTTCTGGGCCTGCTTCTTGTAGGGGCGCAGGTAGAGCAGGGCGAACAAGAAATACGAGACGACCAGCAGCACCTCGCCCAGCGCCATGATGCGCGAGATGTCGGTCTTGTCGCTCCAGGCCCGCACCGCGCCTTCGACGAAATAGATGAGGATGACCATCGACGACCACTGCAGCGTGTACAGGTCGCGCTTGATCACGCCGCGCAGCGGCAGCAGCAGCGGCAGCGCTTTCAGCGCCAGCAGAGAGCCGCCCGGATGCAGCGGGGCGACCGCGATTTCCCAGGCAAGCAGCCAGACGCACAGGATGACCAGGCTGGTCACCGCCCCCGTATGGAAGACCCGATGCACTTGCATGTCCTACTCCATCCCCTGCAGGTTGCGGCTCGCCAGCGCCAGGCGCCGGCCCAGCGCGATCGCCAGCCGCTTCTCGTCGTCCGTGATCGGGCGGTTGCCGTCCACGCCGGACCAGTGGGTCGCGCCGTAGGGGCTGCCGCCGCTTTCGGTGGTCATCAGTTCCGGCATGGTGTAGGGCAGGCCCATCACCATCATGCCGTGGTGCAGCAGCGGAATCATCATCGACAGCAGGGTCGATTCCTGGCCGCCGTGCAGGCTGCCGGTGGAGGTGAAGACGGCAGCCGGCTTGCCCGACAAGGTGCCGGACAGCCACTGTGCCGAGGTCCCGTCGAGGAAGTACTTCATCGCCGCCGCCATATTGCCGAACCGGGTGGGCGAACCCAGGGCCAGTCCGGCGCATTCCGCCAGGTCCTCGAGCTCGACATAGGGAGCGCCGCTCCGTGGGATGTCCGGCTCGGTGGCTTCGGCCACGGTCGACACCGCCGGCACGGTGCGCAGGCGCGCCTCCGCACCGGGGACGCTCTCCACGCCCTGGGCAATGAGTTCGGCGAGCTTGCGTGTCTTGCCATGTCGAGAGTAATAGAGGACGAGGATGATCGGATTGGTTGGGTTCATCGTTGGTATTATAGGGCGCTTTATAATATGACACGAAGCGCGACACGACCGCGCGCCGCTACCAGGGTCCAATGCTTTCCAAAACCGTCTCCAGTATTTCCCGTTCCACCAGCGAGATGATCAACGTCGGCGTCGACAAGGTGCGCGGCCTGACCTGGGCCGAGGTGCGCGACCTGGTGCGTTTCGCGCGCCGCCGCCTGCTGACCGAGAAGCTGCCGCAGGTGGCGGGCAGCCTCACCTTCACCACCACGCTGGCCCTGGTGCCGCTGCTGACCATCGTGCTGGCGATCTTCACCACCTTCCCGATCTTCGGCCAGCTGCGCTCCTCCCTCGACCATTACTTCGTGCAGATGGTGATGCCGAAGGCGATCGCGAACACGATCACCTCGAACCTGACCCAGTTCGCCAGCAAGGCGACCAAGCTGTCGGCGGTGGGCGCGGTGGCCCTGGTGCTGACCACGGCGGCCATGATCGGCATGATCGAGCGCGCCTTCAACCAGATCTGGCGGGTCAAGCGCCCGCGCCCGCTGGTGCAGCGGGTGCTGATCTACTGGGCCCTGGTGACGCTCGGGCCGCTGCTGTTCGGTATCTCGCTGACCCTGACCTCCCAGCTGTTCAGCGCCACCACCGGCCTGATGAGCGCCATTCCCTTCATCGGCACCCTGTTCTATACGGCGATGTCGGTGGCGCTGACCACCGGCGCCTATACGCTGCTCTACATGACGGTGCCGAACCGCTGGGTCGACTGGCGCGACGCCCTGTGGGGCGGGCTGGTGGCGGCGATCGCCTTCGAGATCGCCAAGCGCGTGTTCGCCATCTTCATCCGCCAGTTCCCGACCTACGCCATCATCTACGGCGCGCTGGCGGCGCTGCCGCTGTTCCTGCTGTGGATGTACCTGTCCTGGCTGATCACCCTGGTGGGGGCGCTGCTCACCGCCGCGCTGCCGGTGGTGAAGTACGAGCGCTGGTGGTACGAGCCGGTGCCGGGTGGCGCCTTCGTCGACGCGATGGCGATCCTGAAGGTGCTGTACGGCGCCGCCGCGACCACCGGCACCGCGCTGGCGACCGGCGCCCAGATCCGCGCCCACACCCGCATCGGCTACGACGAGATGACCCTGCTGCTGGAACAGATGGTGGCGGCCGGCTGGGCGGGCCGGGTGCATGCCGAGGAGACGGTCAGGGCCATCTGGGGCCGCGGCGCGCGCGAAGGCGGCGACGGCTGGGTGCTGCTGGTCGACCCCGGCCTGGTCCGCCTGTCCGACGTCTACCGCCTGTTCGTGTTCGGCGGCGCCGGCGTCGAGGGCCCGCCGGCGCCGGGCGCGGGGGCGACCGAGGCTGCCCAGGCGTCGCCGCTGACACTGGATACGGCTGCGCTGGCGCGCCGGGTCGAGGCGGCGGTCGAACGCGGGCTGGACCAGACCCTGGCAGAGCATTTTTCTGCCTAGCTTGCTGTTCCTATGTAGCTGTTCGCCAACGGTTCCGTTTCACTTTCGCTACGGATACAGTTGAATTGTGGAATCAAACATTGCCTGATGTTACTATTGTTGGCATACGTTTGGAGACCACATGGTTGTGCGCCGCTTCCTCTTGGGCCTGCTGTTCCTGTGCTGGACTGCGCTGGCCCATGCCGGCGACGACCAGTACGAATTCAATCACGAGCTGATCAATGCCCGCGAGGAAGCCTATGTCATGCCCCTCGATGCCCTGCGCAAGCTCGAGGCCCTGAAGCAAGGGCGCAGCGGAGCGCAGCTGGGCCTGGTCCAGGTGGAGAGCAGCCGGGCCTTTTTCTGGCGCGGCAGGAAGCGCGATGCCCTCGATGCCGCCGTCCAGGCGGAGAACATAGGCCGCGAAACCCGCGACGATAATCTGCTGGCCAAGGCCATGCTCAGCCACGGCCTGGTGCTGTCCAGGCTGGTCCACGACCAGGATGCGGCGCGCCGCCTCATCGAACACGGCGCCGCGCTGGCCGCCGACAGCCGCGACGTCCACCTGCAGACCCGCGCCCTGGTCGCCCAGGGATTGCTGGCCGACCAGGAAGGCCGCCTGGACGACGCCCTCGACTGCATGGCGCGCGCAGTCGTACTGGCGCGCGCGGGCGGCGACCCGGACGCCTTGTCGATGGCGCTGCGCGAACACGTGCGCCTGCTGGCCGGCAATGGCACGGCCGGCGCGGCCCAGGCCCTGTCCCTGTCCGACGAACTGGTTTCCATCGCCAGGAGCCGCGGCATCCCGGCCCAGCTGGCGCATGCCAGGCTGACGGAATACGCGGCGGCCGCCCGCGCCGGCAACCAGAAGCGCGCCGAGAAGGCCTTGCTGGCGGCGGTCGAGACCCTCGAAAAACTGCAGGCCCGCGAGAGCCTGGCGGTGCCGATGGCCAACCTGGCCGAGCTCTATATCCAGTCCCGCCGCTTCGGCGAAGCCGCCCGTACCAGCGAGGCGGCGCTGCGCATCGCGCGCGAGTTCGAGGACGACACCGGTAGCCGGCTTGCATCCTTCCAGCTCGGCATCGCCACCATCTATTTCCGCAACATCGCCGGCGGCCGCGCCATGGTCGAGAAGGCGCTGGCCGGCATGCAGGGCGACGAGCGCTATGTGCGCATGCTGCTGGATTACGGCCACGCGCTGAACCAGGTCGGCTGGGGCGACGACGCGCTGACGATCTACGAGAAGGCGGGATCGGTATCGCTGGCTGCCTGGCGCAAGGAAAAGCAGCTGTCCTACCAGGCGCTGCAGCGCGCCTATGCGGTCCAGAAGAAGCAGGCCGAGTTGAGCGCCCTGCACCACGAAAGCCAGCTGAAGGCGGCCGAACTGGCCAACGTCAAGCGCCTGCGCGGCATGTGGGTGCTGCTCAGCGCGACGACCCTGGCCGCGGTCGTCCTGGTCGCCTTGCTGTACACCCGCGTCAGGAAGGCGAATGCCACGCTGAAGATCAAGAACGAGCAGCTGTTCCTGCAGAGCACCCGCGATTCCCTCACCGGCCTGTTCAACCGCCACTACTTCTACGAGCAGGTGGTGCCGCAACTGCATGCCCGGCGCAGTCGCGGCGAGGCCAAGGCCGGCGGCGTCTTCCTGCTGCTCGACGTCGACCACTTCAAGTCCATCAACGACCGCTTCGGCCACGGCGCCGGCGACGTGGTCCTGAAAAACGTGGCCTCGCGCCTGGCGGGTGCGCTGCGTGAACAGGACGTGCTGATCCGCTGGGGCGGCGAGGAATTCCTGGCCTACCTGCCCGGCGTCGCCACCGACGAAGCGCGCCAGGTCTGCGGCCGCGTGCTGGCGGCGGTGTCCGGCACGGCCATCGTCGCCGAGGAGCGCGAGCTGACCGTCACGGTATCGATCGGATTCTGCCCGAACCCGGCCGACAATGAGGCGGCTCCCGGCTGGGAGCAGCTGGTCCACCTGGCGGACCTGTGTCTCTACCTGGCCAAGACGGCCGGCCGCAACCAGGCTTTCGGCGTGCAGGATGCCGCCGAGCTGACCAAGGAGGCGGTCGCCGCCGCCGATGCGGACCTGAAGCAGGCTTCCGCCGACGGCCTGCTCAGCCTCGTCAACGTGAAGACGACGGCTTAAACGAACTTTACCAGCTGAGCTTCCCGGTCAGCATCTGCCAGTACATCACCCAGTCCGCCCGGAACGACCACCAGGGATTGCCGAAGGTCGCCGGGCGGTTCTTTTCGTAGACGAAGTGGCCGATCCAGGCCCCGCCATAGCCGCTTACCAGTGCGAACAGCAGCCACCATGGGTTCAGGCTGTCGGCGTACTGGGCGATCGCGGCGATGGCCGACGAGGTCCCGATGAAATGGGCGCGCCGGCACAGGCGGTTGTCGTGCTGGGTCAGGTAGTAAGGATAGAACTCCGCAAAGCTGCTGTAGCGAACGGCCGCCATCTGAAGGTCTCCTCTTTATTGTCGGCGGGCTTCGGCGAAGGCGATCAGGGCGTCGAGCACCGCATCCGGCTGCTCGGCCATCATGGCGTGGCCGGCATCCACGGTGACGATTTTGCCATGCCTGATGGCTGACGTCAGCGCCTGTGCGGAACGCGGCGGGGTCATGATGTCGCGCGCGCCCAGCACGAACAGGGTCGGGCAGGCCACGCCGGCGGCCGCCGCGCCGCCGTTGGCGTAGGCATTACAGGCGGAAAAGTCGGTGTAGAAGAGCTGGTCCGGATTCTGCTCGGCCAGGCGCTGCATCAGGCGGCGCGACAGGCCGGTGACGGAAAAGCCGGGCGCCGGGCAGGACGGCCGTGGCAGGGGACCGGTGTGCGACCAGATGTTGACCATGTCGATCGCGTCCTGCAACTGGTCTTTCGAGGCGGCGAGGAGGGCGTCGGACACCTTCATCGGCCAGGTCGTGCCGAGCAGGGCCAGGCCCGTCACCCGGCCGGGTGCGCGGTGGGCGGCTTCCAGCGCAATCAATGAGCCCATGCTGTGGCCGGCCAGGACGGCTTGCCCGGCGCCGGCGGCATCCAGCAGGGCCAGCAGCCAGTCGGCCATCGCCTCGACGCTGCCGAGGGCCGGGCCGGCGCTGCGGCCGTGGCCGGGCAGGTCGGGCGCCAGCACATTCCAGCCGTGCCAGGCGAAGTAGCGGCTCTGCAGGGCCCACACCGAGTGGTCGTTCTGGGCGCCGTGCAGGAAGACGATGGTGGGCTGGCGGGCATCGAAGGCCTTGCCGCCGGTGTAGCCATAGGCTGGAGCAGCGTTGATCTCGTAGATCATGTCAGGCTCCCTTCTGGGCCAGCTTCAGCCCGCGTGTCAGGTCTTCGATCAGGTCGTCGGCATCTTCGAGGCCGACCGACAGGCGGATCATGCCTTCACCGACCCCGGCGGCGGCAAGCTGGTCGGCAGGGACCCGGAAATGGGTGGTCGAGGCGGGGTGGATCGCCAGCGATTTCGCATCGCCGACGTTGGCCAGGTGCGAGAACAGCTTCAGGCCGTCGACGAAGCGCTTGCCGGCCGCGCGTCCGCCGCGCAGGTGGAACGAGAACACGCCGCCGCAGCCGCGCGGCAGCAGGGTCTTCGCCAAGTCGTAGTCGGGGTGGCTCTCGAGTTCGGGCCAGACCACCGATTCCACCGCCGGATGGCTCACCAGGAAAGCGACCAGCTTGCGCGTGTTGGCCACATGGCGCTCCATGCGCAGGCCGAGGGTTTCGATGCCTTGCAGGATGGCGAAGGCATTGTGCGGGCTCATTGCCGCGCCGAAGTCGCGCAGGCCCTCCCGGCGCGCGCGCAGGGCGAAGGCGCCGACCGTCGACTCCTCGGCGAACACCATGCCGTGGAAGCCGTCATAAGGCTCGCACAGCTCGGCGAAGCGTCCCGTGCGCGCGTGGGCGCGCTGCCAGTCGAAGCTGCCGCCGTCGACCAGCAGGCCGCCGATCGCGGTGCCGTGCCCGCACAGGAATTTCGTGGCCGAATGGAACACCAGGTCGGCGCCGTGATCGAAGGGCCTCAGGAGCCAGGGCGTACTCAGGGTGGCGTCGACCATCAGCGGCAGGTCATGATCGTGGGCCAAAGCGGCCACGCGCGGGATGTCGAGCACGTCCAGGCCCGGGTTGCCGAGGGTTTCGCCGAACAGCACCCTGGTTTCGGGCCGGATCGCGGCGCGCCAGGCGTCGAGGTCGCGCGGATCGACGAAGGTGGTCTCGATGCCGAAGCGCTTGAGGGTGTAGGCCAGCAGCTTGTGCGAGCCGCCGTAGAGTGCGCGCGAAGCGACCACGTGGCTGCCGGCGCCGGCGATGGTGCACAGGCCCAGGTGCAGGGCCGCCTGGCCGCTGGCGGTGGCGATGCCGGCCACGCCGCCTTCGAGGGCGGCGATGCGCTCCTCGAGCACGGCATTGGTCGGGTTCGAGAGGCGCGAGTAGACGTGGCCGGCGCGTTCCATATTGAACAGTGAGGCCGCGTGGTCCGCATCGCGGAACGCGAACGAGGACGTGAAATACACCGGCGTGGCGCGCGCGCCGGTGGCCGGGTCGGGGCTGGCGCCGGCGTGCAGGGACAGGGTGTCGAAGCCGGGATACCTGGGACCGCTCATGATCTGTTCATCCGTAGTGGTGGTGACGAGCGGCATCCTACCACCAGCCGATAGCAATGCGACATCGCGAGTGGCTTTAAATCATCATTTGCGCGAGTTTGTTAGCGCGCAAGTCTGGCTTTTTCGGGAGGCATAGGCTAGAGTCGGCATTATGTGTTGAATAAGGTCCCAGTACCTCCGAATCCAGTGTCCAGCTCTCTCGTTCCCAGCGCTCCCGTACCACGTACCCACGACATGGTGACCACTATGAAAGTATCTGAAATCCTGCAGGTGAAGGGCGATATCCTTTACACGGTGTCTCCGGACACGCCGCTGGCCGACGCCGCGACGACGATGGCGGAGCGCGACATCGGTTCGCTGGTGGTGATGGAATACGGCGACCTGGTCGGCATGCTGACCTTCCGCGAAGTGATCCAGGCCGTCAATACTTTCGGCAGCGCAAGCGCCGCCGGCAGCGTGCGCAAGCACATGGACGACAGCCCGATCACCGTGACCCCGGACACCGAGGTCAACGAGGTGCGCCGCATCATGCTGGAAAAGCATGCGCGCTACCTGCCGGTGATGAATGCCCGCACCTTGCTGGGTGTGATCTCGTTCTATGACGTCGCCAAGGCCGTACTGGAGGCGCAGAGTTTCGAGAACCGGATGCTGAAGGCCTATATTCGGGATTGGCCGGCGGAGCAGGCTGCCGAGGATTGAACACCGTCGTTCCCGCGACGGCGACGAACCAGGTTCGTCGCGTGCTACCGGCGTTTGCTCACACTACTCAACAAACTTGGATTCCCGCCTTCGCGGGAACGACGGTTTATTTTTGCGGGCATGACGGTCACGCCGCGCGCGTCAGCGCATCCGCCCCCAGCCACTCCAGCAGTTGATCCGGCGCCAGCGGCCGCGAGAACAGGAAGCCCTGCGCCAGCGGGCAGCCCAGGGCCTGCAGGATCTGCGCCTGGCGCTCGTCCTCCACGCCCTCGGCGACGATCGACAGCCCCAGGTTGCGTCCCAGTTCGATCACCATCTCCGCAATGCTGCTGCCGCGCGCCGAGCCGGTGATCTCGGTGACGAAGGCGCGGTCGATCTTCAGGCGGTCGACCTGCAGGCGCTGCAGGTAGGACAGCGACGAGAAGCCGGTGCCGAAGTCGTCGATCGCGATCGACACGCCGGTGCGCTTGATCGCGGCGAGGCGCTCGATCAGCAGGTCCGGCTCTTCCATCGCCATCGATTCCGTGATTTCCAGCTCGACCCGATCCGGCGGCGCGCCGGTGTCCGCCAGCGCCGCGCGCAGCATGTCGAGGAAGCCCGGGTGGCGGAACTGCACCTGGGAGACGTTGATCGACATCGTGAAGTCCAGATAGCCGGCCGCGCGCAGGCGCATCAGCTCGGCGCAGGCCTGGCGCAGCACCCATTCGCCGATCTCGATGATGAGGCCCGAAGACTCGGCGATCGGGATGAAGCGGTCGGGCGGCACCAGGCGCCCGTCCTCGGTGCGCCAGCGCAGCAGGGCTTCGGCGCCGAAGGGGCGGTGGGCGCCCAGTTCCACCTGGGGCTGGAAGGCCAGGAACAGTTCGCCGCGCGCGAAGCCGCTGCGCAGCGCGTGCATCAGGCGCACCCGTTCGCGGATCTCGACACCCATGCCGCGCGAAAAGTAGAAGTGGCCGCCGCGCTGGCGGCTCTTGGCGCGCTTGAGGGCGATGTCGGCATCCTTGAGGGCGTCGGCGCCGCTGCCGTCGTGCTCCATCATGCGCACCAGGCCGAGGGTGATCGAGACCTGCAGGTCCTGGCCCTCGATCGAGAAGGGTGCCGCGAACAGGGTGCGGATCGCTTCCGGATCGACCTCGGCGGAGTCGCCGAGCACGCAGAAGATGTCGCTGCCGATGCGTCCCAGCTGCAGGCGCGGATCGAGCAGGGCGCGCAGGCGCTGGGCCACCGCGATCAGCAGGGCGTCGCCGAACTGGTGGCCGAGGGCGTCGTTGATCTCGGCGAAGTGGTCGAGGTCGACCAGGCACAGGACCTCATCCGCCATGTCAGCGTTGCGGGCCATGGTTTCGTCGATCAGCTCGACCAGGCGGGTACGGTTCGGCAGGCCGGTCAACGGGTCGTAGAAGGCGGCGCGCTGGAGGTCGGTCAGCAGGGCCACGTTGTCGAGCCCGACCGCGATATTCGACGCGAACAGCTCCAGCAGGCCGCGGCGCAGCGGGTCCAGCGGGCGTTCCAGCTCGATCCAGGCGGCGAAGTCGCAGTGCGCCTTGCCGCCGAAATAAAGGGTCAGGTAGCGCTCGCCGAACACGTGGCGCTGTTCGAGCAGGGTCTGGCGGATCGCGGCCGCGGCGCTGTCGCTGTCCGCGGCCAGCATGCCGGTCGGCGCCAGCGCGGCCTTGTCGTCGCTGGCCGCCAGCACCTGCCATGCCGCCGCCTGCGGACCGCCAAGGCAGGAGCACATCAGGCCGGACGCGCGCTGGCCGATCAGGCGCGCGGCTCCGCGCAGGATGCCGTCCGCCATGCCGCCGACGGTGCGCAGCGCCATCAGTTCGGCGTTGGCGCGCACCACCTCGGCCAGGCCCTGGCGGCTGGCTTCCAGCGCGCGGATCTGTTCGTAGGCGCGGATCGCCGTCGCCACCGAGGTGTAGAGCTTGGTGCGCGTGAGTTCGGACTTGGTCCGGTAATCGTTGATGTCGTAGCCGCGGATGGCATCCGTCTCCGGCGCGTAGCCCGGCTGGCCGGTGCGCAGGATGATGCGCAGGTCGTGCCGGCCCAGGGATTCGCGGATGTGCCGGACCAGGTGCAGGCCGGCGTCCGCTTCTTCCATGACGACGTCGAGCAGGACCACGGCGATGTCGCCTTCGCGCTCCAGCAGGGTGCGCGCCTCGGCGGCCGAGTAGGCATGCAGGAAGGCAAGCCTGCGGCCGTGCAGTTCGAGGCTGCCGAGGGCGAAGGTGGTCGTCGAGTGGACGTCGGCGTCATCGTCGACGATCAGCACCCGCCACGCGCCGGCGCTGCCGGCTTCGTTGTCCGGGGCGCCGCCGGAGGCCGCCGGCGCTTCGTCGACGAACACCAGTTCGTCGTCATGCGCTTGCCCCTGAGGCGTCGTCGGTGCGGGCATTGCTGTCTCTCCAAGTTGGCATGGAACAATGAAATCTAGTATATCTGACTTGCCAGCTCGACAGGAAAAAAATTCTCTACGGCAACATCTGGAGCGTTGTTACGCAACCCCGCTCCACCATGGTCCGGGTCCTGCTGGTAGAATCGACCATTCCGTTTACTTAACTCGCGCGCATCCATGTCCGGTAATACCTTTGGCAAGCTGTTTTCCGTCACCACTTTCGGCGAGTCGCATGGCCCGGCCATCGGCTGCGTCATCGATGGCTGCCCTCCAGGGCTCGCTCTTTCCGAGGCCGATATCCAGCCCGAGCTGGACCGCCGCAAGCCCGGCACTTCGCGCCACGTGACCCAGCGCCAGGAAGCCGACCGCGTACAGATCCTGTCCGGCGTCTACGAGGGCGTCACCACCGGCACCCCGATCGCGCTGCTGATCCCGAACGAGGACCAGCGCAGCAAGGACTACGGCAACATCGCCGATACCTTCCGTCCCGGCCATGCCGACTACACCTACTGGCACAAGTACGGCGTGCGCGATCCGCGCGGCGGCGGCCGTTCCTCGGCGCGCCTGACCGCGCCGGTGGTGGGCGCCGGCGCGATCGCCAAAAAGTGGCTGCGCGAGCACTACGGCACCGAGTTCATGGGCTGCATGTCCCAGCTCGGCGACATCGCGGTCCCGTTCCAGTCGTGGGAGCACGTGCATGCGAACCCCTTCTTCGCCGCGACCTCGGACGCCGACCTGATCGCCCGCATGGAAACCGCGATGGACGACTTGCGCCGCGCCGGCGACTCGATCGGCGCGCGCATCGACGTGGTGGCGAAGAACGTCCCGGTCGGCCTCGGCCAGCCGCTGTACGACAAGCTGGACGCCGACATCGCCTACGCCATGATGGGGATTAACGCGGTGAAGGGCGTCGAGATCGGCGCCGGCTTCCTGTCGGTGGCGCAGAAGGGCTCGGAGCACGGCGACGAGCTGACCCCGGAAGGCTTCGTCGGCAACAACGCCGGCGGCGTGCTGGGCGGGATCTCGACCGGCCAGGACATCACGGTCTCGATCGCCATCAAGCCGACCTCGTCGATCCGCACGCCGCGCCGGTCGATCGACAAGGACGGCAATCCCGTCAGCGTCGAAACCTTCGGCCGCCACGACCCCTGCGTCGGCATCCGCGCGACGCCGATCGCCGAGGCGATGCTGGCGCTGGTGCTGATCGATCATGCGCTGATGCACCGGGCGCAGTGCGGGGATGTGCGGGTCACTACGCCGCGTATCTGATGCGGTTGCCGCCGTTCCCGCCTGCGCGGGAACGACGAGACTAGGCCCGCGTAGCGACTGCCTCGAGCTGCTGCCGGCGCTCCACCGACTTCACCACCAGCGCCCGCAGATCGTTCAGCAGCGCGAATTCGGTCTGGCTCAGGTAGACCTGGGGGAAGCGGTCGTCCCAGTCGCCGTAGATGAAGCCGACCGGTTCGCCATGGGTGCATAGCGGGATGATCACGAAGCAGCGTGCCGAGCCGAGGCTGCCTTTCCACCAGCCGGGCAGTTTGCTGGCGAATTTCGGGTCGCGTGCGTTCTCGATGAAGATCACGCGGTCGCTGCCGAGCGAGGCAAAGAACACGTTCGGCTCGTAGGCGTCGTCGAAGACCAGGTTCGGCTGCAGGGTGCGGGCGCCGTCGCCGAGGCCGATCTTGGCGCTGTACTTGCCCTCGCGGCGGCTGCGCAAAAAGCCGAAGGCGCGCGTGAACGACAGGCCGTGGTAGGCGCTTTCGAGCGCCATCGACATCATCTGGCCAGGCGTCGCGCCGGCGGCGGCGTCGCGCATCTCGGCCACGCCGGCCTTCAGGATCTTGTTGCCGGCGTCGCGCATGCGGGTCGCGGCGGCGGCGCGGGCGCGTTTTTCGGGCGGGTTCGCCAGCGGCGCGATGGTCAGGTCGGCGGCCGCTTCGACCTTGGCCTGTTCGATGGCGCCGACGATGTTGTCCGCCTCGATGCCCAGCATCGGTGCGAAGCTCGACGCCAGCCGCGCGACCTGCTCGAGGCCCCGCTCGTCGCCGTGCCACAGCGATTCGGCGCACTGCGAGGACATCGTGCCCAGCGCGGCCAGCCAGTCGTCATGGCCGAAGGCGTCGCCGCGTTCGCCCGGTTCGATCCGGCGCATGCCGGCGATCAGGTTGCGCGGCAGGCCCCAGTGTTCGGCGGTGGCGCGGCCGACCTGTTCGAGGGTAAGGCCGAGCTGGTCGAGCGCGGCGGCGTCTTCCGCGCCTTCGCTCGCGGCCTGCTGGAGCAGGGTCCAGCGCTCCGGCAGGTAGAAGGTGACCATCATCCGGCCCAGCGAGTGCAGGATCGAGCAGACCACCGCTTCCTCGGGGTCGCGCACGTCGGCCTTGGACGCGACCTGCTGGGCCACCATCCCGGCCAGCACCGCCTTTTCCATTTCGATGTGGGCCTGCAGCGAATCCGGCGTGGACTTGCTCAGTTCCTCGATCAGCTTCAGGCCCAGCGCCAGGTGGCCGATGGCTTCGGTGCCCAGCACCAGCACGGCTTTCGAGACGGTGTTGATGCGCTGGCCGAAGGCCGAGTACATGCCGCTGTTCGCCAGCCGCAGCACCTTCTGGGTCAGCACCGGGTCGGACAGCACGGTCTGGGTCATGGAGAAGTCGCGCTCGTCTTCGCCGCGCATCGAGGCCAGGATGGCGTTGATGGCGCGCGTGAAGCCGGGCATGTCGCCGCGGCGGCGGGTGCGTTCCCACAGCAGGGCGAGGGTGGCGTCCGCTTTCGGCGAGCGCTCGAGTTGGAGTGTCTGGTTCATGGTGTGCCCGCGCGCGGGTCGCCCGGCAGCAGCTCGGTGTACAGGTCTTCCTTCAGCGCGGCCAGGGCCACGTGGGCCGACATGGGCTTTCCGGTCAGGTAGCCCTGCACGTAGTCGCAGCCGCGCGACTCGACGTAGGTGAGTTGTTCTTCGGTCTCGACGCCTTCGGCCACGACCGACAGGTCGAGGTGCTTGGCGATGTCGAGCACGGCGTTGCAGATCGCCGCATCCTTCTCGGACGCGGGCAGGTCCTTGATGAAGGCGCGGTCGATCTTCAGTACCGAAATGGGGAAGCGCTTCAGGTAGGCCAGCGAGGAGTAGCCGGTGCCGAAATCGTCGATCGCGATGCGCGCGCGGCGCTCGGCCATCTTGCCGAGGATGCTCTCGGCATGGGCCGGATCGACCATCAGCGTGCCCTCCGTGATCTCGAGCACCAGCTTGTCGCCGGGCGTGCCGGAAAAGGCGAGGGCGTCGTCCAGCACCGACAGGAAGCGGTCGTTGCGGAACTGGCGCGGGCTGATGTTGACCGAGATGTAGAGGTCGCGCCTGGCGACTTCCTCGAACTGGCGCAGCTGCACCAGTGCCGACTTCAGCGCCCAGGCGCCCAGCATGTTGATCAGGCCATTGGTCTCGGCGATCGGGATGAAGCGCACCGGCGGCACCATGCCGAGGGTCGGATGCTTCCAGCGCATCAAGGTCTCGAAACCTTCGATGCGGCGCGTGCGGCTGCTGACGATCGGCTGGTAGTACAGCATGAACTCGCCCTCGCGCACCGCCGAGAACATCGCGGCTTCGAGCGAGATGTCGTGCTGGTGCGGGCCGCGCATTTCGCCTGCCGTACGCGCGCTGTAGGTGACGGTGCGGGCGCCGCCGGTTTCCTTCGCGCTGCTCATCGCGCTGTCGGCCATGGCCACCAGGCGCACCTCGTCCTCGGCGTGGTCCGGGTAGACCGACACGCCGATCGATGCGCCCAGGTAGACCGTATGGCTGTCGATCTCGAACGGCGACTGCAGCGCGGCCAGCAGGCGTCCGGTGACCAGCTTGACCTGCGCTTCGTTGAAGGTGCCCGGCAGGACCGCGACGAATTCGTCGCCGCCGACGCGGGCCAGGGTGTCGGAATCGCGCAAGGTCTTGCGCAGGCGGCCGGCGGCCATGCGCAGCACGGCGTCGCCGACCGGATGGCCGAGGCCGTCGTTGACCTTCTTGAAGCCGTCCAGGCCGATGGTGGCGACCGAAAAGCCCTGGCCGGAGCGGCGGGCGTTCGCGATCACCATGCGGATGCGGTCGGACAGCAGCAGGCGGTTCGGCAGTTCGGTGAGGGCGTCGTGGGTCGCCATGTGGCGCAGGCGCTGTTCGGTGGCGCGCTGGGACGACATGTCGCGACCCACCGCCAGCAGCTCCGGGCCGCCGTCGAGCAGGCTGACGCGCAGTTCGAACCAGGTGTCCTTTTCGCCGGCACGCAGGCGGGCCTCGACCAGCACCGGCTCGACGCGCGCGGTGGCGTCGACGATGGCGTTGCGCAGCGCGGGCTGGTCGACGTCGAGGGCGAGGGCAGCGAGGGAGGTGCCGCGGAGTTCGGTGGCGCCGAGCAGGCGCAGGGTGCGCCGGCTGGCATGGCGAATCAGACCGGACGGGTCGATCCGGAACGCGATGTCGCCCGCCGCTTCCATGAGCGCGTCCAGCCCGTGGGCCGTCGCCACATGGCGCGGATCCTCGTTCGCTGCTGCTGGTGAACCGGGGCGCATTATTAAAATATCTGCTTTCTTATCTTGGCCGAAACGACGGGTTCCGGTGGAACCGCACGAGTGTACCAAACCAAAGACAATGTATCACTGAAAGATTCTCAAGAGCATTAAAAAACACAATGCCGCCGTGTGCCGGATCGTCCCTTGAGGTCTCGCAGCTGTCGTTGCGGACATGTCGTGCTTGCCCGGCAAAAGGCTTTAGGCTAGCCTTGTTGCCTTGTCGATAACTCGATTGCGGCGCCGAACCGCTGCATTGTCGCCGATGTAGTGCAATTAGGAAACTTTTCCTTCCTAACCATGATGCTTATGTGCAACAACTAATGGACAATACGCAAGGAGACGCGGCCATGAACCGATTCGATACGCACGAGGTATTCAACCAGGCGCCGCCGTTCGGCGACGTCAACCTGTTCCGCTGCGACCCCGCCCTGCGTGAAGGCCTGGAGCGCGAGGGGGCCGGCTGGGCCACGGACATGCTGGACGCCCTCGGCGCCAGGCTGGGCAGCAACGAGGTGCTCGACCTGGCGCGCCTGGCCAACGAATTCACGCCGCGGCTGGTGAATTTCGACCGCGCCGGCAAGCGCATCGACGAGATCGAATTCCATCCCGCCTGGCACCGCCTGATGAGCATGCTGATCGAGAGCGGTGCGCACTCGCTGCCGTGGGAGCGCTCCGAGGCGGAGCAGTCCGGCAGGCAGGTCGCGCGAGCGGCGGCCTACCTGCTGTTCGGCCAGGTCGAGAACGGTTCGCAATGCCCGGTGACGATGACCTATGCCTCGGTGCCGGCGCTGCGCCAGAACCCGGCAATCGCCGCGCGCTGGCTGCCGAAGATCCTGTCGCGCGAATACGATCCGCGTTCGCTGCCGGTCGAGGAGAAGCGGGGCGCCCTGGTCGGCATGGGCATGACGGAAAAGCAGGGCGGCAGCGATGTGCGCGCCAACACCACGCGCGCAGCAAAGCTCGACCCGGGCCAGGCCAAAGCCCGCTTCGGCGAACAAGGCGAGGGTGCATTCGTGATCGTGGGTCATAAATGGTTTTACTCGGCGCCGCAGTGCGACGCCCACCTGGTGCTGGCGCAGACGGACAGCGGGGACGGCGCCGACGGATCGTCGCCCGGGCTGAGCTGCTTCTTCGTGCCGCGCTTCCTGCCGGACGGCAGCCGCAACGCCATCCGCGTGCAGCGCCTGAAGAACAAGCTGGGCAACCGTTCGAACGCGTCGTCCGAGGTCGAGTTCTGCGACGCCGTCGGCTGGATGATCGGGCGCGAAGGCCGCGGTATCCCGACCATCCTCGAGATGGGCAGCCATACCCGGCTCGACTGCGTGCTGGGGACCGCCGGCATCATGCGCGCCGCGCTCTGCCACGCGCTGCACCATGCGCGCGGACGCAGCGCCTTCGGCCGTCCGCTGGCAGAGCAGCCGCTGATGCAGAACGTGCTGGCCGACCTGGCGCTGGAATCGGAGGCGGCGACCGCCTTCGCGCTGCGCCTGGCCCGTTGCTACGACCGCCAGGACGATCCGGATGAAGTGCTGCTCGGGCGGATCCTGACCCCGGCCGGCAAGTACTGGCTGTGCAAGCGCGGCCCGGCCTTCGGCGCCGAGGCGATGGAAGTGATGGGAGGCAACGGCTATGTCGAGGACGGTCCGCTGGCGCGGCTGTACCGCGAATTCCCCGTCAACTCGATCTGGGAGGGCTCGGGCAACGTGATGTGCCTGGACCTGCTGCGCGCCTTCGGCAAGTCGTCCGAGGCGGGCGCCGCCCTGGCCCGGGAGCTGGGCCTGGCCGCCGGACGCGACGCCCGATTCGACGCCTGGTGCGCGGGCCTGCTCGACGAGCTGGCGGGCGGGGCGGCGTCGGAATTCGGCGCGCGCCGCCTGGCCGAGCGGCTGGTGGTCGGGGTACAGGCCGGTCTGCTGCTGCGCCATGCGCCGGCCCAGGTGGCGGATGCCTTCGTGGCGTCGCGCATTGCCCGTGACGTCGGCGGCGCCTTCGGCCGCCTGCCGGAGGGGATCGACGCGGCCGCGATCCTGGCCCGCGCCCTGGAAATTTCTTCAACAAGATAGGGACAAATGGCCCGGCGGCTGGGATAATGCTGCTCTTTCAGCATCGCTGACCGCAATTAGATAGAGTTCGATAATGAAACAAGATCCGCGTTTCCCCAGCCTGTTCATCCTGAATCACCCGCTTATCCAGCATAAGCTGTCGCACATGCGCGACCGCGGCACCTCGACCCGGACCTTCCGCGAGCTGCTCAGGGAGATCACCTTGCTGATGGGCTACGAGATCACGCGCGATCTGCCGCTGACCACCCGCGAGATCGAAACCCCGCTGATGACGATCGACGCACCCGTCATCGCCGGCAAGAAACTGGCCATCGTCCCGATCCTGCGCGCCGGCGTCGGCATGAGCGACGGCCTGCTGGAACTGGTGCCGTCGGCCCGCGTCGGCCACATCGGCGTGTTCCGCGATCCGGAAACCCACCAGCCGGTGGAGTACCTGGTGCGCCTGCCTGACACCAACGAGCGTACCTTCATCCTCTGCGATCCGATGGTCGCGACCGGCAATTCGGCGGTCTACGCCGTCGACGTGCTCAAGAAGCGCGGCGTGCCGGACGACCAGATCATCTTCCTGGCCCTGGTGGCGGCGCCGGAAGGCGTGGAGGTGTTCCACAAGGCCCATCCGAACGTCAAGCTCTACGTGGCCTCGCTGGACAGCCACCTGAACGACCACGCCTACATCATCCCGGGCCTGGGCGATGCGGGCGACCGCATCTTCGGCACCAAGTAAGGCACGCAGATGAGCACGGCGCATGGCATGAACGGTGCGGTCGACGTCGAATTCTTCGAGCGTCTGGCAGTGCTGAACGACAAGTTCGCGGCCTCCCTCCCGCTGACCTTGGGGCGGCTGTCGGCTGCGCGCAACACCTTCGACACTGTCCGGCCGCAGCCCGAACTGATCGGCGAGCTGCACGCCGTGCTCCACACGCTGGCGGGCTCCTCCGCCACCTTCGGTTTCCGCCTCCTCGGCCACCAGGCCCGCCACCTCGAACAGCGCCTGCGGGTCCTGATGACCTTCGATGCCGTCGCGCCGGAAGACTGGAGCGCCTGGCTCTGCGAACTGGACGTTTTCGTGGCCTGGGCCCTGCGCGACCCGAAGGGCGCCTATCCCAACGACGAGTCTGGCATCTGATCTTTCGACAAGAAATTTGTCTGAAAGTCGTTTGATATATGACAAACTTGCCAAGATTCGTTACTCTATATTCTGCTTACCGCCGACGTTAAATAAAGGCTCGTGAAAGTTGATTTTAGGAATGTCACGAATCGAGCTTTTTATTTTTCGAAAACCGTGTATCTTCTGGTTTATTCGGTATAATGTGGGATCGTTGGATTCGCGGTTGCAGTGCAGTTAGTCTGTCATTTGTTTCTTGCTTCTTCAAACGATCGTAAACGGGCGCAAGCCCACTTCAACTGAAATAGGAAATAGTAATGGCAACTGGCATCGTTAAATGGTTCAATGACTCCAAGGGCTTCGGCTTCATCACCCCGGACGAAGGCGGCGAAGATCTGTTCGCTCACTTCTCGGCGATCCAATCCCAAGGCTTCAAGTCGCTGCAAGAGAATCAGCGTGTTTCGTTCGACGTGACCTCGGGTCCGAAGGGCAAGCAAGCATCGAACATCCAGCCGCTGTAATCGCCACGATTACTCGCTGAATGTCAGCAAAAAATCCTCGGCATGTCCGGGGATTTTTTTTGTCTGCAGCATTCTTTTTTGCCGGAAACGTTCTTCAATTTCCAAGCTTGTTCCGCCAATACTCCGGCTGAGAATACGCGTGCCGCAGGAAGTCGACGAAACTGCGGATGCGCAGCGGCAGGTGGCGCCGCTGGGCGAATACCGCATAAATATCGTTGCCCGGCGCCGCATACTGCTCCAGCACCGGCACCAGCCGTCCGGCCGCGATTTCCGGCCCCACTTCCCACATCGAACGCCATGCAAGCCCGCGCCCGGCCAGCGCCCAGTCGTGCAGCACGGCGCCGTCGTTGCAGACCATATTCCCGCCCACCTTCAGGGTCACGATGCGGCCGTCTTCCTGGAAGGTCCAGCCGCGCTGGCTGCCCTCGCTGCTGATCGCCAGGCAGTTGTGGCGCGCCAGTTCGTCGAGGGCCTGCGGCGTGCCGTGGCGCTTCAGGTAGGCCGGCGCGGCCACCACCACGCGGTGATTGCCGGCCAGCTTCACGCCCACCAGGCTGGAATCCGACAGGGCGGCAATGCGGATCGCGACGTCCACCCCTTCGCCGATGACGTCGACCACGCGGTCGTTCAGGTTCAGGTTGAGCGTCAGGTCGCGGTGCTCGGCCAGGAAGGAGGGCACCAGGGGCGCCACGTGCTGGCGCCCGAAGCCGGCAGGTGCCGATACCAGCAGGTGGCCGGTGGCGCGCGCGCTGCGCTCCGAGACGGCCGACTCGGCTTCTTCCAGTTCGGCCAGGATGCGCTGGCAATCTTCCAGGAAGGCGGCGCCCTCGTCGGTCAGCACCAGCTTGCGGGTAGTGCGCTGCATCAGCTTGACGCCGAGGCGGGCCTCGAGGGCATCGAGGCGGCGGCCGATCATGGCGGGGGCAATGCCCTCGGCGCGCGCCGCGGCGGACAGGCTGCCGCGCGCGACGACTTCGACGAAGGTGGAAATCTGGCGAAAATGACCCATGCTGTATCTGGAAGCTCCCCATCTGTGACAAAAACGCACAGATGAATATATTTTTTGTCTCGTTTAATGACGCTTGAGTGAATATACTTGACCAGATAGCAAACGCCAACCCTAGGAGAATACGTCATGAGCATCGCCACCCCGTCCGGAATGGAGATCCGCGCCGAGATCAAGCCCGGTTACGAACAGATCCTGACTCCCGAGGCGCTCGCCCTCGTCGCCAAGCTGAGCCGCGAGTTCGAGCCGCGCCGCCAGCAACTGCTGGCCGCCCGCGCCGAGCGCGCCAAGCGCCTGGACGCCGGCGAACGTCCGGACTTCCTGCCAGACACCGCCAATATCCGTAACGGCGACTGGAAGATCGCACCGATCCCGAAAGCGCTGGAATGCCGCCGCGTGGAAATCACCGGCCCGGTCGAGCGCAAGATGGTGATCAACGCCCTGAACTCGGGCGCGGACAGCTACATGACCGATTTCGAGGATTCGAATACCCCGAACTGGGACAACCAGATCACCGGCCAGCTGAACATGGTCGACGCCGTGCGCGGCACCATCTCGCTGGAGCAGAACGGCAAGCAGTACAAGCTGAACGACAAGGTCGCGACCCTGGTCGTGC